>Ga0070658_10001114_pt1 | contig 22934 bp, 21 predicted proteins | sample KBSC13metaG_FD_64664 | JGI IMG/M metagenome (GOLD analysis project Ga0070658, IMG submission 64664) | Corn rhizosphere microbial communities from Kellogg Biological Station, Michigan, USA - KBS C1-3 metaG | ecosystem: Host-associated > Plants > Roots > Rhizosphere > Soil ...
GCCCGGCATGGGCAAGGAGCTCGCCGAGCGCTTTGCCGCCGCACGCACGGTCTTCGAGGCCGCCGATGATGCGATCGGCGCGCCGCTCTCACGCCTGTGCTTCGAGGGTCCGGCGGACGAACTGACGCGAACGCTCAATGCGCAACCGGCGCTGCTCACCCATGGCGCCGCCGTATGGGCGACCGTCCGCGACGCGCTCGGAAACAAGGTCGTCGCCGCAGCCGGCCATTCGCTCGGTGAGTTTACCGCATATCACGCTGCCGACTCGCTCGCCCTCGCCGACGCCGTGCGACTCGTGCGCCGCCGCGGCGAGCTGATGTTCGAGGCCGGAGAACGCCGTCCCGGCGCAATGGCCGCCATCCTCGGCGCACTCCAGGTGCCGATCGAAGAGATCTGCGATCGAGCCTCCGAGACTGCTGGGCTCGCCGTACCGGCCAACTACAACTGCCCCGGGCAGATCGTGATCAGCGGTGAAGTGGCTGGTGTCGAGAAGGCAATGGAGTTGGCGAAGGAAGCCGGCGCCAAGCCCATTCGGCTCAATGTGAGCGGGGCCTTTCACTCGCCGCTCATGGCGGACGCGGCTGATGGCCTGCAGCAGGCACTCGATCTCGCGCCGTTCGCCAATCCGCACTTCCCGGTCTACGCGAACGTGAATGCGCAACCCGTTGATGACGCGGCGCTTGCACGGCGCCTTCTCGTGCAGCAGCTCACCGCGCCGGTGCAGTGGCAGCGGGAGATGGAGAACCTCGCCGCGCTGCATCCCGACGCGTTGTACGTGGAGATGGGTCCCGGTTCGGTGCTCAAGGGACTGGCGCGCAAGATCGCGCCCGCGCTGAAGGTGGTCGCCTGCGGCACCGCTGCCGAGGTGGAGTCACTGTTCACTACGCTCGCCGCATGAACATCGATCTCGTGGGAAAGAACGCGCTCGTTACCGGCAGCACGCGCGGCATCGGTCGCGCGATCGCCGAGTCGCTGGCAAACGCTGGCGCGCGGGTCGCGGTCGTCGGTCGCGACCATGCACGTGCGGCCGAGGCCGCTGCGGCCATCGGTCGCGACGCTCGCGGGTTCGCCGCCGACGTCGGCGACCCGGCATCGGTCGTCGCTCTCGTCGAAGCGGTGGAGAAGGAGTTCGGGCAGGTCGACATCCTCGTGAACAACGCCGGCCTCACGCGAGACAACATCCTCTTTCGCCTCAAGGACGACGATTGGGACGCGGTGCTCGATGCGAACCTGCGCGGCGCGTTCATCGCCATCCGCTCCGTCGCGCGCGGGATGATCAAGCGGCGCTGGGGACGGATCATCAACATCGCCAGCGTCGTCGGGATCACCGGCAACAAGGGCCAGGCCAACTACGCCGCCAGCAAGGCGGGACTCATCGGCCTCACCAAGTCGGTGGCCAAGGAGCTTGGCTCGCGCAATGTACTGGTCAACGCCGTCGCTCCCGGCTTCATCGAGACCGACATGACTGCCGCCATGACTCCGGAGGCGCGGGCCGGCCTGGCGGGACAGATCCCGCTCGAGCGACTCGGTACCCCGCAGGACATCGCTGGTGTCGTCACCTTCCTTGCGTCCGACCAGGCGGCCTATATCACCGGTCAGACCATCGTCGTGGACGGCGGGATGGTGATGTAGGGCAGAACTCGTCCGCGCGGCATGACTTTCCGCAGCAGATTTGGCTAACTTTCCGCCGTTCAAAAACCCACAGGAGCCCGACCAATGGCTGACAACGCCCAGAAGGTACGCGATATCATCGAGAAGGAGCTCGGCGTCGAGCGCGACAAGATGACCGACGAAGCGAGCTTCATCGAGGATCTCGGCGCCGACAGCCTCGACATCGTCGAGCTGGTGATGGAGTTCGAGAAGGAATTCAACATCGACATTCCCGATGAGGATGCGGAGAAGCTGCGCACCGTCGGCGATGCGGTGGCGTACTTGAACACCAAGGTTGGCGCGTAATGCGTCGTCGAGTCGTCGTCACCGGCCTCGGTGCCGTGACGCCCATCGGCAACGATGTGGCGACGACTTGGCGCGCCATGCGTGAAGGGCGCTCCGGTGCGGCGCCCATCACCAAGTTCGACGCCTCCGCGTTTCCCGTGAAGTTCGCCTGCGAGGTGAAGAGCTTCGACCCGCTCCTCACGATGGATCGCAAGGAGGCGAAGCGGGCGGATCTCTACACGCAGTACGCCGTCGCTGCGGCGGTGGAGGCGATGAAGGATGCCCGACTCGCCGAGGGCAACTACGACGTCGATCGTACGGGCGTGATCATCGGCAGCGGCATCGGCGGCCTGAAGAGCTTCGAGGAGCAGCACGACATCTACCGCGAGCGCGGGGCGAGCAAGATCAGCCCCTTCTTCATCCCGATGTTCATTGCCGACATCGCGGCGGGCGTGGTGTCCATGCGCTTCAACGCGCGCGGACCGAACTTCGCCACGGTCTCAGCGTGTGCCACGAGCGCGCATGCCATCGGTGAGGCATTCCGCACCATCCAGTACGGGGACGCCGATATCATCATCACCGGCGGCGCCGAAGCCACCGTCACCCCGATGGCAATCGGCGGCTTCGCCAACATGACCGCGCTCTCCCGCCGGAACGACAGCCCGGAGACGGCGTCGCGCCCATTCGACGCCACGCGCGACGGCTTCGTGATGGGTGAAGGTTCCGGGGTCGTGATCCTCGAGGAGCTCGAGCACGCGCTGCAGCGCGGCGCGACGATCCACGGGGAAGTCGTCGGGTATCGCGCCACCGGCGATGCATACCACCTGACCGGCCAGCTCCCCGACCATGAGGGGCTGCAGCGCGCCATGCGCGGCGCGATCAAGGACGCCGGCCTCAGTCCATCGGACGTCGATTACGTCAACGCACACGGCACCTCCACGCCGCTCAACGACTCCAACGAAGCGAGGGCCATCGCCGCGGTTTTTGGTGAGGCGGCCGCGAAGGTCAGCGTGTCGTCTACCAAGTCGATGACCGGGCATATGCTCGGCGCCGCGGGTTCGGTCGAGTTCATCGCCTGCACCCTCGCCATCCGCGACCAGCTCTCGCCGCCGACGATCAACTTCTGCACGCCGGACCCGGAGTGCGGTCCCCTCGACTTCACGCCCAACCAGGCGCGTGAGCGCGAGGTGCGCGCGGCGTTGAGCAACAGCGCCGGCTTCGGCGGCCACAACGTCTCGCTCGTCGTCCGCAAGTACGAGGGCTGACGGCGTGCCCCTCGCCACGCCCGGCGTGGCGCACACCCATGAGTGAACCGCTCAGCATTCGTGTCGGCGTCGGTTACGACTCGCATCGCTTCGCGCCGGGTGGACCGCTCGTCCTCGGTGGCGTGCGCATCGATACCGACGTGCACCTGCACGGCCACTCCGACGGAGACGCCATCTGTCATGCGGTGACGGACGCCATCCTCGGCGCCGCCGCGCTGGGCGACATCGGCGCGATGTTCTCGGATACGGACTCGAACAACGCCGGACGAGACTCCATCGAGATGCTGGAGATCGCGGTGGAGAGCGTGCGTCGCGCCGGATGGCGCATCGGCCAGCTCGATGTCGTCGTGGTGGCCGAGTCGCCGAAGATCGCGCCACACCGGCCGGCCATGCGCGAGCGAATCGCGGCAGCGACCGGCGTGCGGATGAACGACGTGAGCATCAAGGGCAAGACGAACGAGCTGATGGGCTTCGTGGGGCGGGGCGAGGGCATCGCCTGCATCGCCACGGCGACGATCGTCCGGGTCTGACTCGGTGCAGTCGCTCCTCGGCTGGTTTGCCGGACTGCCGGTCGCCGCGCTCTACCCGGCGCTTGCCGTGCTTGCGGCGCTCGAGAATGTTTTTCCGCCTCTTCCGACCGACACGGTCGTCGCCCTGGGCACGTGGCTCGCCGCGCGCGGCGATGGCAGCGCACTCCTCGCCTTCCTCGCCACGTGGGTGGGAAACGTGGCTGGCGCCGTCGGCATGTATGTCGTCGGGCGACGGCACGGCGCCGGCTGGATTCACCGCCGGTTTCCCGCGCTGTCCAACGCTCGTGGTGAGGAGCGGCTGCAGCGACTCTACGCCAGGTACGGCATCCCCGCTCTGGTGGTCAGCCGGTTCATCCCGGGCGTGCGTGCACTCGTGCCGCCCTTCGCCGGGGCATTGAAGGTGCCGACACTCTCGGCCATCGCCGCGATGGCATGCGCATCGGGAATCTGGTACGGCTTCATCGCGTACATTGCCTATCGTGCCGGTACCGATTGGGACGCGCTCACTCGGCGCATTGCGCACTCGGGACAGGTGATGGGCATCGCGGGCGCAGCCGTCGTCGCGATCGCCTTGGCGGTGTGGCTGGTGCGCCGGCGCACTCGAGGAACGGCGTGAGCGACGACGAGACCCTCGCGCGGTCCTTCCTCCTCCCGCGCTTCACGGACTTCATCGCGCTGGAGCAGGGGCTGTCGCCGCGCACCCAGGAGGCCTACCGGCGCGATCTGGCGCGCTTCGCACAGTTCGCCGCTACGCGGGGCGCGTCGGCACCGCTCGATGTCACCGCGCGGTTGCTCCGCGAGTACGTGTATCACCTCAAGGATCTCGGACTCTCGCCCGCGTCGATTCGTCGCAACGTGTCAGCGGTGCGCACCTGGTTCCGCTTCCTGACCGGTGACGGCATCGTCGTGCGGGATCCGAGCGAACGGCTCGAGACGCCGAAGCGTTGGAGAACGCTCCCCGAAGTGCTGACCGTGGACGAGGCGCAGGCGTTGCTCTCGGCACCGACGCTCGATGATCCGTTCGTATTCCGCGACCGCGCCCTGCTGGAGCTGGCCTATGGCGCCGGCCTTCGCGTCTCGGAGTGGATCACCCTCGGCGTTCGTGATCTCCTGCTCGACGAGGGACTCGTCCGCGTGTTCGGAAAGGGAAGCAAGGAGCGACTCGTGCCCATCGGCCGGTCAGCGATCGGCGCCGCCGCCATCTACCTTCGCGAGCTCCGCCCGAAGCTCGAGAAGGGCGAAGGGAAGGGAATCCTCTTCCTCAACGCGCGCGGTCGGCCGCTCACGCGCATGGGCGCGTGGAAGATCCTCCGCGGCTATGTGGAGCGCGCCGGCATCACGCGGCACGTCACGCCGCACACGTTGCGGCATTCGTTCGCCACGCACCTGCTCGAGGGCGGCGCCGACCTCCGGGCCGTCCAGGAAATGCTCGGTCACGTGGACATCGCGACGACGCAGATCTACACCCATGTAGATCGGGAGTATCTGCGGCAGGTGCACCGGAGTTATCATCCACGGGGCTGATGCCCGTCGTTTCGCTGATCCTCGACCGCCATGCTCCTCGTCATCGACAACTACGACTCGTTCACGTACAATCTCGTCCAATATCTGGGCGAACTCGGTGCGGAGGTCGAGGTGCGGCGCAACGACGCGGTGACAGTGGAGGACGTCGGGAGGATGGCGCCGGCGGCAATCGTACTCTCGCCCGGCCCCTGCGCGCCGGCGCAGGCTGGCGTGACGGTGAATGTCATTCGCGCCTGGGGCAGCCGCATTCCGACCCTTGGCGTCTGCCTCGGCCATCAGGCCATCGGCGAAGCGTACGGCGGGAGGGTGGTGCGCGCTTCGAGGGCAGTCCATGGCAAGTCGTCGCGGATCACGCACGACGGCAGCGATCTGTTCGCCGGTCTTCCCAATCCGCTCGAGGTTGGGCGCTATCACTCCCTCATCGTCGAGCGCGAATCACTCCCGACGACCCTGCACGTGTCGGCCACCGCCGAAGACAACCCGGACGAGATCCACGCCCTGCGCCACAAGGAGCATCCGGTGTGGGGCGTGCAGTTCCATCCCGAGTCTGTCCTCACGCCATTCGGCAAGCGGATCCTGAAGAACTTCCTCGCGCGGGTCAACGCGTGAGGGCCAATACCGCGCTGCTCGCGCTGCTCGTCCCATTCGTCGTGCGAGCGCAGGATGTCGTCGTGCGCGACGCCGGGCCCGCGCCGGCCGCCGACGTCATCCAGCAGGTGCTCGCGGCCCCGCACACGGTCCGCGCAGGCAGCGAGCGACTGGTGCTGTCGCGCGACAGCACCATTGGGACGAGCCTGCTCGTGCTCGGACGGCCAACCTACCTGGCCAGTCGTGTGGACGGCGACGTCGTGGTCGTGGGCGCCGATCTGTTCCTCCGGCCGGGCGCCGACATCCGCGGACGCGCCGTCGCCGTCGGCGGCAGCGTGGCGACGACTACCCTCGGCACGGTGGCGGGCGGCATCCTGAGCCTGCGCGATGAGACGTACGAGATCACGCGCGAGGACGCTGGCTTTGCTCTCCGCCACCGCGATCTCCGGATGGCGGACGCCAGACCTGTCGTCTCCCTCGCCGGTGTGAAGGGACTACTTGTGCCCGCGTACGATCGCGTGGACGGTCTCTCGCTCCCGGTCGGGATCTCGATCTCCTCGCCAGGTGGAAGCGTATCGCTGCAGCCCACCGCCACTTATCGCAGTCGGCTGGGGACGGTGGATCCGGGCGCGTCGTTGCTCGTCGAGCTGCCGGCGCGCCTGAGGCTCGAGGTGGCTGGCGGTCGCGATACGCGGACCAATGATGACTGGATCTACTCCGATCCGGTGAACTCGCTCACGGCCTTCTTTACCGGCATCGACACGCGCAATTACTTCCGCTCCGTGGGCGGGACGGCAAGACTCGTCGCGACGATCGACCGGTCGAGCGTCCTCGCAGAACCGTACATCGGCGGCCGTTTCGAGCGCGTGAATCCAATCTCCGCAACCGGCGACGTTTGGAGCGTGTTCGGGCGCGACGATTCCCTGCGTATGAATCGTCCGAACCCCCTCGTTCAGAAGGGTGATCTGGGGTCGGCGCTTGCGGGCGTCGACTGGGAGCTGTTCGCCGATGACGTGACCGGCCACGGCTATCTAAGCGCCGAACAGAGCTTCGCACCGATGGAGGGAACGTCGAACTTCCTGCAGTTCACCCTGCACGGGTCGATCCAGTTCCCTACTTTCGGCTCCCAGTCGCTGCACGTGAAGATCCATGGCGTGACGGGCTTCGGCGATAACCTCCCGCTGTCGCGCTACGCCTATATCGGTGGCAGTGGCACGCTCGCCACGCTCGACCTGCTGGAGCAGGGAGGCACCAGCCTGCTCTACGTCGAGAACCGCTATCTGATCCCGATCGAGGCGATTCAACTGCCCGTCATCGGCGCGCCGATTCTGTCCATTCGCGACGCGTTCGGCGGCGCCGGGGTGGGCGGGCTTCCAGCCCTGCAGCACGAGATCGGGGCGGGAATCGGCATCAGCGCGTTGCACCTGGACGTGAACCGGGGGGTAGCCGGTCGAAAGCGGACCCGCGTCAGCTTGGGGATCTCACTCTCCTCGTTGTAGTTCCAGCCTGCACATCTCGGGCATCGCGTTGCGCGGCGGGCTCGCGCCTTCCATCTCTCGATTGCGGAACGCCTGCCCGAGTCGTATCTTGGCTGGCGTGAAAGTTGCGTCCGGCGCCCGCCTCGCGTGCGCATCCCCGACCACCGGCATCCCCAGCCGCGCGTGAGGACGCTCGCCGTCATCCCCGCGCGCCTTGGCGCCACCCGGCTGCCCCGCAAGCCGCTCCGGCTCCTCGCCGGCGTCCCGATCATCGTCCGCGTCATGGAGCGGGTGCGCGCCCTGCGCGTAGCGGACATGGTAGTCGTCGCCACCGACAGCGACGAGGTTATCGCATGCGTGGAGGAGGCGGGTGGTGAGGCCATCCCCACTGCTGTCGGGCACCCATCCGGTACCGATCGGGTTGCCGAAGTCGTGCGCGCTGCCGGACTGGGCGAGTTCGACGCGATTCTGAACGTCCAGGGCGACGAACCTTTCGTGTCGGGGGCCGCCGTGCGCGGCGCGCTGGCGCAGGTGACGGAGCTCGGATTCCCACTCGGCACTGCGGCCGTCCATGCACCGCACGACGTGCTGGCCGATCCGAACGCGGTGAAAGTCGTCACTGCCGACGATGGCGCGGCAATGTATTTTTCCCGCGCGCCCATTCCATACCTGCGCGACAGGGCCGACAGGACGGACCTCGAGGAACGCGTGCTGCTCCACGTCGGGGTCTATGCGTACACTCCCGATGCCCTGGCCCGCTGGGTGTTCCTCCCCCCGCATGACCTCGAGCGTATCGAGCGACTGGAGCAGCTTCGCCCGCTCGCCGCTGGCATGCGGATGGGCGTCGCGGTAATTGACGGTCCGCTGCGCGGCGGCATCGACACCGAAGCCGACCTGGAGCGCGCGAACGACGAGTGGATGACCTTCCTTCCGAGCGAGAGTTGATGCCGACGAGCACGCGACAGCACCCGACCAAGTTCATCTTCGTCACCGGCGGCGTCGTCTCGTCGCTTGGCAAGGGCATCGCCGCCGCTTCACTCGGCCGGCTCCTCGTCGAGCGCGGGCTGCGCGTGACGATGATGAAGTTCGATCCATACCTGAACGTCGATCCGGGCACCATGTCGCCCTTCCAGCACGGCGAGGTCTTCGTCACCGACGACGGCGCCGAAACCGATCTCGACCTCGGGCATTACGAGCGATTCATTGACCGCTCGCTCTCGCAGGCGAACAACGTCACGACGGGGCGTATCTACCTCAACGTCATCACCAAGGAACGCCGCGGCGAGTACCTTGGCTCGACGGTGCAGGTGATCCCGCACATCACCGACGAGATCAAGGGTGCCATCCGCCGCCTGGCACCGGAGAACGACGTGGTCATCGTCGAGATCGGCGGCACGGTCGGTGACATCGAGTCGCTGCCCTTCCTCGAGGCCATCCGCCAGTTCCGCCATGATGTGGGGCGCGAGAACGCGATCTTCGTCCACCTCACGCTCATTCCGTACATCGCCGCCGCCGGCGAGCTGAAGACCAAGCCGACGCAACATTCCGTGCGCGAGCTGATGGAGATCGGTATCCAGCCCGACGTGCTCATCGTGCGCACCGAGCGCCCCGTTTCCGACGAGATCAAGCGCAAGATCGCGCTGTTCTGCAACGTGGAGTTCGGAGCAGTGATCGAGAGCCCCGATGTCCGGACCATCTACGCCATCCCGCTCACCTTCCGGGAGCAGGGGCTCGACGACAAGGTGCTCCAGAAGCTGGGACTCGATCGCCCCGCACCGGACCTCGCGCCCTGGCGCGAGATGGTACAGCGCGTCGTCCAACCGCGGGAGCGCGTGAAGATCGCCGTCGTCGGCAAGTACACCGACTTCGTCGACAGCTACAAGAGCGTGCAGGAAGCGCTCATCCATGGCGGCATCGCGAACGACGTCGGAGTGGACATCAGTTGGGTATCGAGCGACAGCTTCACCAGCGCCGAGACGGCGCGTGAGATCGTGTCACGCTACGACGGCTTGCTAGTGCCCGGCGGTTTCGGCGTCCGGGGGGTGGAAGGAATGGTGGAGGCGATCCGCGAGGCACGTGAGTCCGGGGTGCCGTTCTTCGGTATCTGCCTCGGCATGCAGACGGCGATCATCGAGTTCGCCCGTAACGTGTGCGGGCTGGATGACAGCCACTCGTCGGAGTTCGCTCCCGACTGCGCCGATCCCGTCATCTCGCTCATGGAATCGCAGCAGCACGTCACGGACATGGGTGGCACGATGCGCCTTGGCGCCTACCCGTGCCGCCTCACTCGCGGCAGCCGCGCGGCCGAGGTGTACGGGCTGGCCGAAGTGAGCGAGCGGCACCGGCACCGCTACGAGGTCTCCAACGCGTACCGCGACACCTTCATCCAGCACGGCCTTCGGCTGAGCGGCCTCTCCCCGGACGGGCAACTCGTGGAGATCGTCGAGCTGCCCGATCATCCCTGGTTCATCGGCTGCCAGTTCCATCCCGAGCTCCAGTCGCGTCCGACGCGCCCGCACCCGCTGTTCGCTGGCTTCGTCGCGGCGGCGGTGGGCGCCAAGCGCCGCCGTCGAACAGAGCACGAAGCTTCGCCGCACGCGGCCACGGTGCGCGCCTGATGTCCGTACGCTTCCGGCGCGACGCGCTGTTTCTCATCGCCGGTCCCTGCCAACTCGAGGACGACTCGCTCAACCTGCGCGTCGCCGAGCATCTCGCGCGACTCGCGGAGAAGGTACCTGGCGGCATCATCTACAAGGCCAGCTTCGACAAGGCCAACCGGTCGAACCCGGGCGCGAAGCGCGGACCCGGACTCGAGCAGGGATTGGCCGCCCTCGAACGAGTCCGCAAGGCGAGCGGTCTGCCCGTACTCACCGACGTGCACCTGCCCGAGCAGTGTGCGCCCGCGGGTGAGATCGTGGATGTGCTCCAGATCCCGGCATTTCTTTGCCGTCAGACGGACCTGCTCATGGCGGCCGGCGCCACCGGCAAGCCGGTGAACGTCAAGAAGGGGCAGTGGATGCACCCCGAGGGAATGCGCGGCGCGGTCGAGAAGGTTCGTGCCGGTTACACGGAATCCGGTCGCGCGGGTGCCGCAGAAGTCGCCGCCACCGAGCGCGGCACCTTCTTCGGCTACGGTGATCTCGTCGTCGACTATCGCGCCTTCTCGCGCATGCGTTCGGCCTGCGACGCACCGGTCATCTTTGACGCGACGCACAGCGTGCAACAGCCCGGTCGCGGCGAAGGTGGAACGAGCGGCGGCGCACGCGAATTCATTCCCGCACTGACCTTCGCCGCCTGCGCCGTCGGGGTGGACGGTCTCTTCATGGAGACGCACCCCGATCCTGCCAATGCGCCCAGCGATGGCCCGAACATGATGCCGCTCGAACAGCTGGATGCGCTCATCCTGCGCGCGGTGGACATCTGGCAGAGGGCCCGCGCATGATGGACGAAGCGCGCGCGCGCTCCATTCGCCTCGTCGGGCTCGACGTGGACGGCGTGCTCACCGACGGCGGCATCTACCTCGGTGCCGTCGAGGGCCAGCCGATGGAGTTCAAGCGGTACGAGATCCAGGACGGGCTCGGCATCCATTTCATGCAGCGCGCCGGCATTCGCGTCGCGATCGTGACTGGACGGGTGTCGGAGAGCGTGCGCCTTCGCGCCGCGGAGCTCGGGGTGGATGACGTGTCCCAGGACCCCCAGGCGCAGAAGCTTCCGGGCTTCCTTTCCATGCTCGAACGGCATGGCATCACGCTCCCCGAGTGCGCCTTCATCGGCGATGACTTTCCCGACATGGCAGTGCTGCGCCGCGTCGGACTTCCCGTGGCGGTGGGCAACGCCGTGCCCGAAGTGCGGGCCGCATGCGCGCTTCAGCTCGAGCGTCGCGGGGGGCACGGAGCAATTCGGGAATTCGCCGAGCGGCTGCTCAAGGCGCGTGGCGAGTGGGACTCCGTCACCGAGCAATACGTGGCCGAACGTTCTGTGCTTCCTGCGGAGCGGCGCGCGTGACACCGGACGAAATCATCGAGCGCGGCCGACGCGTGATCCGACTCGAGCGCGAATCGCTCGTGGCCGTCGAGGAGCGACTCGGCGAATCGTTTGCGCGCGCCGTCCTGATGATCGCTGAATCCAAGGGACGGGTGATCGTCGCCGGCGTGGGCAAGTCGGGACTGATCGGCCGCAAGATTGCCGCGACGCTTACCTCGACCGGCACACCAGCGTATTTCCTGCACCCGGTCGAAAGCGCCCACGGCGACCTTGGGCTTGTCGGGTCGGACGACGTGGCACTGCTGCTCTCCAAGTCGGGTGAGTCTGACGAGCTGCTCGTCCTGCTCGAACACCTCCAGGGCCTCGGTGTACGAACGATCGGCATCACCGGCCGGGCGGATTCCTCGCTCGCGCGGTTGAGCGATGTCGCGCTGGACGCGTGGGTGCCCGAGGAAGCCTGTCCGCACGACCTCGCGCCGACCACCAGCACTACGGCCGCGCTTGCGGTCGGCGACGCGCTCGCCGTGGCGTTGCTGGAGCAAAAGGGTTTTCGCCGCGAGGACTTCGCTCGTCTACACCCGGGCGGGGCGCTGGGACGACGGCTCATCACGCGGGTGGACGAGGTGATGCTCACGCGCCCGCTCCCCGTGCTGCAGCCGGGCGCGACCCTTCGTCAGGCGGTCGTCGTGCTGGCCGAGCAGCGGGGCATCGTCATCATCACCGACGCTGGAGAGACCGTGCTGGGCGTGCTGACTGCTGGTGACCTCACGCGATACATGGAACGGGAGGGCGATGTGCTCGCCCAGCCCGTTGAGCGGATCATGACCCGCCAGCCACGCAGTGCGCGGTCGGGTGAGCTGGCGAGCGCCGTCAGCTACCGGATGGAGACGAACGGCATCATGGCCATGCCCGTGCTCGATGAGCATGAGCGACTCGTCGGCGTCGTGCACCTGCACGACCTGCTCCGGGCGAGGGTCGCCTGATGCGCCCACTCCTTCTGCTCGCTGCGATGAGCGTCATCGCCGTCGGCGGTTGCTCGAGGAAGGGCAGCAAGCCGCCGGTGAAGACCGGCGCTTCTCTCGCCGACAGCGCGGAGCAGGTGATGCAGAATGTGCGTTACGTGCTCACGAGCGAGGGCGTGCAGCGCGGCGAGCTGTTCGCCGATTCAGCGTACATCTTCGATGACAACTCCCGCTACGTCCTGAAGAACGTGCGGACGACGTTCAATACCGCCGAGGGCGTGAAGAACGGCACGATGAAAGCGGATCGTGGGAAATACAATCTGCGGCAGCAGGTGCTCGAAGGCTTTGGCAACGTGGTGATCACGAACACGGACGGACGGAAGCTCACGTCGCCGTACGTGAAGTACAATCAGGCGCTGAACGAGGTCTCGAGCGATACCAACTTCCGGATGGTCGGACCCAGAGACACTCTCGCGGGGATCGGATTCAAGGCGGACCCACAGCTCAAGCACGTACAGGTGCTGCGCAATCCGCGTGGCGGTGGCAGCTTCACCCTACCTGGTCAGTGAAGTTGCGCGCCCTCCTTGTTCTCGCAACGCTCCTCGCCGGTGCTCCTGTCGTCCTCGCGCAGGGCGCCGGAGCGCCGACAGGTCGCTGTCAATTGCAGTTCAGGGCCGAGCATCCTCTGAACTCCTACCAGCTCCCGAGCGGGCAGCGGAACAACTTCCTCGGTGGCAACGTTGTCGCGACCTGCGAGAGGCAAGGACTGCGGCTCCGAGCCGATAGCGTCGAGTCGTACGGCGATGAGAGCCGTTTTGTCTTCATCGGGCACGTCGACTACCGCGACCCTCGCCTCAAGCTCAAGTCTGACCTCCTCACCTATTTCCAGCGCGACGAACGTGTTCTCGCCACCCAGCACGTCGTCGCTACGCTGCCCAGCGGCTCGACTCTTACCGGTCCCCAGGTCGAGTTCTTCCGCGCCGTACCGGGCGTTCGGCAACAGCAATCCGCCACCGCCATCGGCCGCCCCACGATCAATCTCGTCGAGCGTGACTCCGCCGGCCGCCCACAGCCGCCGGTGAAGATCACCGCCAACACCGTCTACCTGGTGAGCGACAGCATCGTCTCCGCCGTTGGCCAGGTCGTCGTCGTTCGCCCCGAGCTCACCGCCGTCGGTGACTCGCTCTACGCCGACGGGGGCATCGGCCTGCTGCGCATGATGCGCCAGCCGCGCATTACCGGCACCAAGGGTCGCCCCTTCACGCTCGTCGGCGAGACGATCGATCTCCACACGAGGCAGCGAAAGCTCGAGCGCGTGCTCGCCAAGAACGACGCGCAGGCGCACAGCGAGGATCTCGACCTCAAGTCGGACACGATCGATCTCCGTGTGAGTGCCGATCTCCTGCAGCAGGCCACCGTGTGGGGAAAAAGCCGGGCGCATGCGACCTCCCCGACTCAGGACATGGTCGCCGATTCAATCAACGTCATCATGCCGGCGCAGCACGTCCGGGAGCTGCACGCCGTGCGGAACGCGATCGCCGAGGCGATGCCCGACACCACGAAGTTTCACACGAAGGAGAAGGACCGCCTCACCGGCGACACCATCGTTGCGCACTTCGATTCTGTTCCTCCGAAAGACACCACCAGCAAGCCGAAGATTCGACTCCTCGTGGCAACGGGAAATGCCACGTCACTGCAGCATCTCGCACCTCGCGACACCTCGCTCTGCCTGCCGGCCATCAACTACGTGACGGGTCGTCAGATCACCGTGCACTTCGACTCGGCGCAAGTATCGACGGTGAAGGTTACCAACAAGGAAGCTGCGGAGGGCGTGAACCTGGAGCCGGACTCCACTGCCGAAGGCGCGCGCTGTCACCCGCGCGTTGTTGCGGGAGCGGCTGCCGCCGATTCCGCGTCCAGGGTACCGCCAGCCGGACGGCCGCTGCCGAGCCGTCCGCCCACCAACCCACCGCGCGCCGCCACGCCGCCGGCCGTCGTCCCGAAACGTCCATGACCACGTCGGCCATACCCGCTCGTCTCCAGGCGCTTCTCGAACGACTCTCCAACGGAGATCGCTCTACCGCGCTGGCGTTGCACGCGCTGGTGTGCGCCGCCGACTCGCGCGGTGTGGCTACCTTCGACGACGTCGCCGTCTACTACCGCAAGGATCACCTCGCCGCTCAGCGCGCAGCGGGCCGCGACGCCGAACGCGAGGCGGGTGAGCTCAGCATGGATCAGGTGCGGGCACACCTCGCGCGATCGGTGTTGCCGCGCCTGGCGTCGGAGCAGATGATCGTCCTTCCGTCGGCCGACCTGCAGCCCGAGAGCACCATCCGGATCTCCGAGCGGATCTGGAACGATGTGGTCGTGGTGCGTCAGGAGATTGCCGACGCGCTTATCCAGACTGGAGAGCATTCAGCAGCGCGTGATGGACGTCCCACCCCCGTCTCCACGCCAGCCGCGACGAGCGTGCTCGAGGCGAAGGGACTGGTCAAGATGTACCGCCGGAGAAGGGTCGTGAATGACGTGGCCCTCCGATTGCAACAGGGCGAGATCGTCGGACTGCTGGGTCCGAATGGCGCAGGCAAGACCACGACGTTCTACATGATCGTCGGGCTCATCCAGCCCATGTCGGGCCAGATCACGCTGGACGGGGCGGATATCACCAACATGCCCATGTACCAGCGGTCACGACTGGGAGTCGGCTATCTTTCCCAGGAGCCGTCCATCTTCCGGAAGTTGTCCGTCGAGGACAACATCGTGGCAATTCTCGAGACCCTCCCGCTCACCAGGGAGGAGCGCGACAAGCGCCTCGAGACCCTGCTGGGCGAGTTGAAAATCGAGCACCTGCGTCAGAGCAAGGCGTTTCAGCTGTCTGGTGGAGAGCGGAGACGCCTCGAGATCACGCGGGCGCTGGTGACGCAGCCGAAGTTCATGATGCTGGACGAACCGTTCGCCGGCGTTGATCCGATCGCCGTGCACGACATTCAGACCATCGTCGCAGGGCTGCGCCACCGGGGCATCGGCGTGCTGATCAGTGATCATAACGTGGAGCAGACTCTGGACATTGTGGATCGCGCCTACATCATGTTCGAGGGGCAGGTGAAGGTCTCCGGCACCGTGCGCGAGCTCGTGTTCGACGACGAGGTGGCGGACATCTATCTTGGACCTACCCTCACGGCGCGCCTCCGTGCGCGCTTCGCGACCGAGACGCAGGGCACAGGAGAAGTCGCATGAGACCCGGCCTCGGCCAGCACACGCAGCTCAAGCAGGAGCTCAAGATCAATCCTCGCCTCTACCAGGCGATGGATCTGCTCTACATGCCCCTGCTCGACCTGCAGCAGCACCTCAAGCAGGAGCTCCTCAACAATCCCTTCCTCGACATGATCGAGCCGGAGGAGGAGGACGAGGAGGAGGGAGAGACGCAGCAGGAAGAGGCCACTGCGGAGACGGAGGCGGAGAAGGAGGAGAAGGGCGAGATCGACTGGGAGGAAATCCTTCTCGACGGCTTCGACGCGGGCGGACGCCGCGAGGAGCACGAGGAGCGCGAGTACTACGAACCCGTCACTGTCGATACCCGCGACCTCTCCGACCACCTCCGCGACCAGGTGAGCCTGCTCGACCTCAGCGGCCGGCAGATGTACCTCGCCGATGAGTTCATCGGCAACATCAACGAGGACGGCTACCTTGCCTGCGGCCTCGAGAAGATCGTCGAAGGCGCCAACGAGAGCGTCACCAAGGCCGCCGAAGCCGCCGAGCGCGACACGGAGGACCTGCCGCTCTACACGATGGCCGAGGCCGAGGACATGCTCGCCATCATCCAGAGCCTCGACCCGCCGGGCGTCGGCGCGCGCGACCTCCGCGAGTGCCTGATGCTCCAGCTCCGCGAGGCCGGCCTCGAGCACTCGGTGCCCTACCGCCTCGTGCGCGACTGCTTCGACGAACTGATCGCCCACCGCTGGAGCGAGATCTCCAAGCGGTTCGGCATCAGCCCGGTGGATGTGCAGAAGGCCGCCGACGAGATCGCAAAGCTCGATCCCAAGCCGGGCCTCGTCTATAGTGACGCCAGCGACAACTACATCATCCCCGATCTCATCGTCGACAAGATCGACGGCAAGTACCACGTCTTCCTCAACGACGCCAACCTGCCGCGCCTGAAGCTCAGCAAGGCCTACCAGGAGATCGCGCGCGACAAGAAGAAGTTCGACGGAGAGAATAAGGAGTTCATCTCCAACAAGCTCAACTCGGCCAACTGGATGATCCAGGCCATCGAGCAGCGTCGACAGACGATGCTCAAGGTGATGAACTACATCGTCGAGCGGCAGCGGGAATTCTTCGAGAAGGGCGTGCAGTACCTCAAGCCGCTCACGCTCCGCGAAGTCGCTGAGGTGATCAACATGCACGAGAGCACGGTGAGCCGCGTGACGAACGAGAAGTTCGTCCAGACTCCACGCGGCGTGCTGCCCCTCAAGTTCTTCTTCTCCTCCGGCCTGTCGACCACGGCGGGCGAGGACGTCTCGGCGCGCGGCATCAAGGCGCAGATCCAGAAGCTCGTCGCCGATGAGGACTCGAAGCATCCGCTCACCGATCAGGCCATCGTCAACATCCTGAAGGAGGGCGGCGTGCAGATCGCCCGGCGTACGGTCGCCAAGTACCGCGATCAGCTCGGCGTGCTCTCGGCCCGCATGCGCAAGCGTGTATGAGCGGGGGCGCATGACGACCGAGCGCCGCGAATCACTCGTGGCGTACGCACCGCTCGCTGAGCCGCGGCGCGCCGAGGTGTCGGTGCTCGTGCCGGCGAAGGATGAAGCGGAGAACCTGCCGCTGTTCATGCGGCTCGCCGCCGACGCGTTCGCGGCGCATCCGGAGACGTCGTACGAGGTCGTTGTCGTGGACGACGGATCCACCGACGACAGCTGGGAAGTACTCCAGCAATTGCAGGCTCAGTATCCGTTCCTTCATGCCGTTCGGCATCGCGCGAAGCGCGGCATCGCCGACGCGCTGCGAACCGGCTACCTGAACGCGAGCGGATCGGTGCTGGTGTTCTATCCCGCCGACCTCCAGTTCAAGCCGGAGGACATCCCGCGGCTCGTCGCGCCGATCCTCGCTGATTCGGCCGACATGGTCACTGGCTTCAAGGAAGGGAAGTACGAGAAGGCATTCGTATCCGGCATCTACAACAGGCTGAGTCGGACGCTGTTCCACGTGCCGGTGAAGGACCTGAATTCGGTGAAGGCCTACCGGCGCGAGATCATGGAGAGCCTGCCGGTGCGGCCCGACTGGCATCGCTACATGATCGTCATCGCGGCTGCCGAGGGATTCACCGTGACGGAGATTCCGGTCCCCCTCTATCCGCGCCATGCAGGGAAGTCGAAGTTCGGCTTGTCGCGCATCCCGGTGGGAGTGCTCGACATGCTCTCGGTGTGGTTCGAGCTCCGCTTCGGTAAGAAGCCGCTGCTGCTGTTCGGCATGCTTGGCGCAGCGCTGTTCGCGCTCGGGCTTCTCGCCGGTGTCGTCGCGCTCATCGTGCTGCTCGTTGCAGGGGAGGGCGTGCGCGCCGTCTGGACGTTGATCCAGACCTGCCTCATCCTCGGCAGCGTGCTGTTCGCCACCGGCCTGCTCGGCGAACAGATCGCCGGCCAGCGCGCCGAGCTGCGCGAGCTGCGGCGTCAACTCGACGAGGTGCGGTCCGCCGAACATTCCGACGCGTAACCGCACTTCATGCGCGTCCTCTTCCTCACCCACTCGTTCCCGCGCTTCGCCGGGGACGCCGCCGGCGCATTCATCCTCCGGTTGGCCACCGCACTCGCCGAGCAGGATGTGGGAGTAACCGTGCTCGCGCCCGCGACACCTACCGCGCCTTCGCGCGACGTGATCGACGGCGTTCCCATCACCCGCTTCCGCTACGCCCCGCGCGCGCTCGAGACCCTCGCCTACGAGGGCAACATGGCGACCCAGGTGAAGGAATCCTGGAGCGCCAAGCTCGGACTCGTCGGGCTGCTGGCGGCCGAGTTGAACGCCGCACTCGCCGAGACGCGGCGCGGACGGTATGACCTGTTGCACGCACACTGGTGGTTTCCCAACGGCGTCGCCACAACCGTGGCTGCGCGCTGGCGAAACCTTCCCTTCGTGACGACGCTCCACGGTTCAGACGTGCGTCTCGGCCGCACCATCGGGCCCGCGCGGCCCGCGATGCGCCAGGTGCTCCGTCGTTCGGCGAAGGTGACCGCCGTGTCGCGCTGGCTCGCTGACGAGGCGCAGCAGGTTGCTGGCGGTGAGATGCCGGTCGTTGCGCCGATGCCGGTGGCCACGGAGCTGTTTTCGCCCGACGCCACGCCCCGAGGCGATGCGCTCCTGTTCGTCGGACGCCTGACCAGGCAGAAGGGCGTCGACATCCTGCTGCGCGCGCTGGCGACGATTGCTCCGCACGTCACCCTCGATGTCGTCGGCGATGGAGAGGAGCGCGCCTCGCTCGAGGCTCTCGCGTCCTCGCTCGGCGTTCGCCAGCGCGTCCGCTGGCATGGCGCGAAGCAGGCATCGGAGCTCTCCTCGTTCTATCGCCGCGCGGCCGCGCTCGTTGTGCCCTCGAGCGAGGAAGGTCTCGGGCTCGTCGCCGTGGAAGCGCAATTGTGCGGGACCCCGGTCGTTGCTTTTGCTTCGGGCGGCGTGGTGGACGTGATTCGCGACGGCGAGTCGGGCATTCTCGTCGCGGAGCGGACTCCCGATGCGCTCGGCCGCGCCATTGTCAGACTACTCGCGACGCCCGAACGAGGCGCTGCGCTCGCGCGTACCGGCGCCGTGCTGGCTCGCGAAGCGTTCGCCCCCGACAACGTGGCGCGGCGATACGCAGACATCTATCGCGAGGTCATCCAGCGTGCCGCTCACTAGTCGGCGCACCCTCCGATACCTGAGCTGGATCCTCGCCGTCGCGGTCGTGGTGATCGTCGGCCGCGAGCTGGGGCGGGGACTGCTCGAGCTCCGGAGCCACCCGCTTCCACGCGCCCCGAGGTGGGGCCTTGTGCTGCTCTCGGGCGCCGTATTCCTGAGTGGCCATGCGGTACTCGTCCAGACGTGGCGAAGCATGCTCGCCTGCTGGGATGCGCGCCTGCCGTTCTGGAGCGCGGCGAGGATCTGGAGCGTCTCCAACCTTGCTCGATATCTGCCAGGCAAGATCTGGAACATTGGCGCCATGGGCGCGATGTCGCGAAACGTCGGCGTCTCGCCGGTGGCCGCTTCGGGCTCGGCGATCCTCAGCACCCTGGTGAATCTTCTGGCAGGATTTGTCGTCGCCGTCGTGGCCGGACGTGCGCTGCTCGAGCAGTCGTCGCACGGCCGAGGGGCGATCGCACTTCTCGTGATCGCGATCGCGGCGTTGATGCTGCTCGCCGCGCCATGGCTCATGCCGCGCCTCGCGCCGATCGCCGGGCGAATTGCGGGTCGCACCGTGGAGGCGACGCTTCCAGGTCGCGCAGTGGTCTATGCATTGATCGGCAACATCGTCGCATGGCTGCTCTACGGCGCGGCGTTCCAGCTGTTCGTGCTCGGGCTTCTCGGGTCGCTGGCTGGCGGCTACGCGGAGTATCTGGCAGCTTATACCATCTCGTATCTCCTCGGTTATCTTGCGCTCTTCGCCCCAGCCGGAATCGGGGTGCGTGAGGGTGCGATGGTGACCGTGCTCACCTACGCCGCACTGACGACGGCGCCCGAAGCAGCGCTGGTCGCTCTCACCTCTCGCGTCTGGCTGACGCTGCTGGAAGTCGTTCCCGGTTTCGTATTCTGGACGCACGCGGCAGTAAACCGTCGCTCACCGACTCGCGATCCCTCGGATGCCCCGACCTGAGAACATTTCCGCGGCGCCCATCTCTCCGGCGCCGCGCTTCGCAGCAGGATGGGCCGCGCTTGCCTACGCAATCGCGACTCTGCTGGTGGCATGGCCGGCGCTCCTCGGACGCTTCCTCGTCAATCCGCACAGCGACCAGTACATCGCCGGCTACGCCTACCGCGAGTTCGCTGCCCAGTCCCTGCGCGCAGGGCAGGGGATACCGCAGTGGAATCCCTACCTGTTCGGCGGCCTACCATACGTCGCCGCCATGCACGGCGACATCTTCTATCCCACGGCGCTGCTGCGGATGATCATGCCAACCGACGTCGCCATGACGTGGGGCTTCATCATCCATCTCTTCCTCGCCGGCTTCTTCACCTATTGCTTCCTTCGCGCCTGGGGACTCGGCTTCTTCCCCTCGCTGGTCGGCGGGATGGCGTATCTGCTCGGCGGTCCGATCGCGTCGTATGCGTCACCCGGACACGACGGAAAGCTGTTCGTCAGCGCTCTACTCCCCCTGGCGCTGTGGCTGCTGGTGCGCGGCATTCGCGATGGCAGGAAGTGGACGTGGGGCGCATTCGCCATGACGATTGGCTTGGCGGTTCTCAGCCCACACCCGCAGCTCCTCCAATACCTCCTGCTGACGTCGGGCGCCTTCGCGCTCTTCCTCGCGCTCGGCCGCGACGCCACTAACGTACGGCTCGACCGCCGCACCGCGGTCCGCCGCCTGGCCTTTGCCCTCGGCGCGGTCCTCATCGGGATGGCCATCGGCGCCATCCAGTACGCGCCAGTGCGCGAGTACGTCGCGTACTCCCCTCGCGCCGGCGGGCGCGACTACGCCTACGCCACCTCGTTTTCCTTTCCGCTGATCGAGCTGTTCAACATGTACCTGCCGCAATTCACCGGAATGCTCGACCGGTACTGGGGCCCGAATGGTATTCATCTCCACAGCGAGTACATCGGCGGCTCGGTCCTGCTGCTCGCATCGGCTGCTTTCGGTGGTGACGCACGCCGCCGCTTCCGGTGGTTCTGGATCGGGGTCGCCATCGTTTCGTTCCTCTGGATGCTCGGCGGAAGCACGCCGTTCTTCCATCTCGTGTACGCCATCGTGCCGGGCACGAAGTTCTTCCGTGCACCAAGCACGATCATCTACGTCTTCTCATTCGCGGTGAGCATGTTCGCCGCGCTGGGCACCGAGCGCCTGCTTGCCGGAGCGCTTTCGCGGCGTTTTCTCCTTGGATGGCTCGGCGCGGCAGCGGCGATTGCCGTACTGGCGTCGGTTGGCATTGTAGGAGCGATGGCGGAATCAGGCGCGCGAACCGCCGGCGCCACGCTCATCCCTCAGTATGCCGAGCAGGCGGCAGAGCAGTGGGCCTCGCGAGCGAATGCCAACGGTGCCGAGGTCATCCTCGGTGCGTGGCGGAGCTTCCTGTTTGTTGCGCTCACGGTCGCGGCTGTGTTCTGGTACCTGCGCACGCGAGCCAGTGTCACGCTCGTTGGCGTAGCGCTCGCGGCCATCGTCGCGGTGGACCTGTGGAGCATCGAACGCGAGTACTGGATGTTCTCGCCGCCGGCAAGAGTGCTTTACGCCAGCGACCCGGCGCTCGACCTCCTCAAGAAGCAGACGGAGCCCGGCCGGGTGGTCGTCTTCTCCCAGGGCGACTCCGGCATCGCCAGTGCGGACCCGTACTTCGGCTCCGGCAGCGGCACGCACATCGGAACAGGAACGGGACTGATGGTTCACGGTATCCGTTCCGCCACTGGCTATCACGGCAACGAGATTGGCCGCTATCAAACGCTGATGGACATGCGCCTGTCGAACGGAGCGCCGGCGCTGATCAGTCCGACTTTCTGGCGCCACGAGAACGTCCGCTACCTCTACACGAACGTCCCGATCGCTGATACCGCGCTCACCCTCCTGACGGGCCCCGTTCGCAACTCGGCGGGTTCGACTGTCTATCTCTATCGCCTGCCCGGTGAGAATCCGTACGCGTGGACGGTTCCGGCGATTGCCAAGGCGCCGGATAGTGACGCCGAGGCCGCCGTGCTCGACCCGCGCTTCGACCCGGCTCGCATCGCCGTGTTCGATACCTCTGCGAACGTGCAGCCGAATGCAGGCCAGATCCCGCCGGAGCCACTCGCGATCTCCGCCTCGACGTCCAGCTTCGGACCTGGGCGCGCCGAGATCGCCCTCAGCGCGCCCGCGCCCACCGGCTCGGCGCTGGTGGTGTCAGAGAACTACTTCCCGGGCTGGGTGGCCACGGTGGATGGCAAGGTGGCGCCCACCTATCGCGCCGACTTCAACCTGATCGGCGTGCCCCTGCCAGCCGGCGCGAGGTCCATCTCACTGCGCTACCACGACCCGGCGGTCATGACAGGACGCATCATCACCATCATCGCGCTGCTCGTCGCGCTTGCGGCGCTCGGAGCAGGCCTCGCCGCGGACCGGAGGCCGAGCATTGCCTGAGCGCGCCCTCGTCATCGTTCCGACATACAACGAGCGGGAGAACGTCCGGCGGCTCATCGAGTCGGTGCTCGCCCAGGATGAACGCATCGACATGCTCATCGTGGACGATGGCTCCCCGGATGGCACCGGCAGCATCGTCGCGGAGATCGGGGCGTCGAACCCGCGGGTGCACCTGCTGTCGCGGCCGAAGAAGATGGGGCTGGGAACGGCGTACGTCGCTGGATTCCGCTGGGCGCTGGCGCGTGATTACACTTACGTCCTCGAGATGGACGCAGACTTCTCGCACGACCCTGCGCACCTTCCGCAGTTCCTCGCTGCAATCGAGAACACCGACCTCGTGCTTGGATCGAGGTATCAGGAGGGCCGCGTCACGGTGGTC
>Ga0070658_10001115_pt1 | contig 22930 bp, 21 predicted proteins | sample KBSC13metaG_FD_64664 | JGI IMG/M metagenome (GOLD analysis project Ga0070658, IMG submission 64664) | Corn rhizosphere microbial communities from Kellogg Biological Station, Michigan, USA - KBS C1-3 metaG | ecosystem: Host-associated > Plants > Roots > Rhizosphere > Soil ...
CGATGTTCGGACGCATCTTGATCTCTTTGATCTCCTGCGTCTTCTGGCTCTTGCGGGCGATGTTGGCCTTTTTCTGCGTCTCGTATTTATATTTGCCGACATCGAGGAACTTGGCGACCGGCGGATCGGCATTGGGCGAAACCTCGACCAGGTCGAGGCCGATTTCCTGTGCCTGCGCCATCGCTTCGCGCGTATACATAACGCCCAGATTTTCGCCGTTCTCATCGATCACCCGAACCTTCTGGCTCTGGATGAACTCGTTATAACGGGGGCCGTTCAGCGGCATTGGCGGCGCACCCAGCGGGCGACGCGGCGTAATGGGCGGTGGTATAGCGCATTCTCCTTTGGCGGCGATATGCCGCAACCTTCCCGATATAGAGAGGCAGCGGCCCTTTTGAAAGACGGGTAGATCACTCTTTGAGCGGGCCGGTACCGAACCGCGAAGCGATCATTCTTCGGTGCGGATCAGGACGGCCTCGCCGATCAGCAGGAATAACAGGAACGGCGCCCAGGCCGCAAGCAGCGGCGGATAGGCCCCGATATTGCCCATCGCCAAAGCGAAATTGTCGGCCACGAAATAAGTGAAGCCGAGCGCCATGCCGATCACCACGCGCACGAACAACACCCCCGATCGCGCAAGGCCGAAGCCGGCGACGCCCGCCAGCAACGGCATCAGCACGACCGACAAGGCCCCCGAAATCTTGTGCCATAGCACTGTGTCGAGCGCGACCGTCGGCCTGCCGGCCGCACGCAGGTCGCCGACCGCCTCCGACAAGGATCTGAACGACATGCCCTCGGGATTGACCTCGGCGAGCGTGAAGCGATCCGGCGTAACGCCGTGGGCGAACTGCAAACTCGGCCGGTTGGTGACCTTGCCCGCCTTCACGTCGAACACGCGAACATTGCTCATCTGCCAGCCGCCGCCGCCCGGAACCGCGCGCGCGCCGCTCACGATCGCGGTCAGGCGGTCGGCAGTGCGATCATAGTATGTCACACGATGCAGCACCGTCGTCGGGCCCCGGCCGCTCACCTGCGCGGCATGGATCAGGTCATCTCCAGCCCGGACCCAGACATTGGTGACGACGCCGCGCGTCTGCGGGATCGGGCCGTAATCCACCTGCTGCCAGGCAGCCAGCGCGTTGGACGCACGCGCCACAACATGGTCGTTGAACCAGAAGGACAAGGCGGCGATCGCGATGCTGGCGACGATCAGGGGCGCCAATATCTGGTGCGCGGAGACTCCCGCCGCCTTCATCGAGATGATCTCGCTATTCTGGTTCATCGTCGCGAGCGTGATCAGCGTCCCCAGCAGCACCGAGAAAGGCAGGAAGCGCGACACGATCTGCGGCAGCCGCAGCGAGACATAATACCAAAGCTGCGCGTCGCCATTGCCCGGATGGGCCAGAATGTCGCCCGATTCGCCCAGCATATCGAGCGCCATCAGGATCACGGCCAGCCCCGCGAGCACCGCGAACGACCGGACCACGAACAGTCGCGCCATATACCAGGTGATGGTGCGCGAGGCGAAGAAGCGGAAGTTGATCTTCATCAGATCGCCGGCCGCTTGTGCGTCCGGGCGAACCAGCGCCTGAACAGCCCGCCGAGCTTGGCGAATTGCCGTTCGAGCGCGCCGATCGGCTGGCCGCCCGGAACCCGCGCCAGCGTCCGATACATCCACCAGATCAGGATCGCGAACAGCGTGAAGGGCGTCCACAAGGCTAGGATCGGATTGATGTTGCCCCGCCCGCCCATTCCCTCGGCATATTCATTGATCTTGTAATAGGTTACGATCATCACGATCGACAGGAACACGCCGAGCGCCGAGGTCGACCGCTTCGGCGGCACCGCGAGCGCCACGCCCAGCAATGGCAGCAGGAAGATCGTCGCCACCTCGGTCACGCGGAAATGGAATTCCGCCTGGCTCTTGGCCCGATCCTTTTTCTCGGTCTTGGCCACGCTCGATTTCACCAGTTCCGGGATCGTCAATTCCTCGCGCCCGCCGCGCTGACGGAAGGCCTCCTCCTTGGGCAGGTCGATCGGCAGGTCGTGACTCTCGAAGCTGAGCACGCGCGGTACCGGGAAATCGGGCGCGTCGTGGATCAGCGTTCCGTTCTGAAGGCGGAAGATGATCGTGTTGGGGTCGTCGGTCGCCATGAACCGGCCATGCTCCGCCGTCACCGCCAGATCCTTGCCGTCCTGGCTCTGCGCCATCACGAAGATGCCCGACAATTGCCGCCCACTATCCTGGCTGCGCTCGATCCGGACCGTCATATTCTTGCCGAGCTTGGTGAATTCGCCGACCTTGATCGACGCACCCAGCGCGCCGGTCCGCAGTTCGTAGCGCAGCCCTTCATAGGCATATCGCGAATAAGGCTGGAGGAAGCCGACGATCGCCAGGTTCACCAACGCCGCGACGATCGCATACATATAAGGCACGCGCAGCAGCCGCCGATAGGAAATGCCGCATGCCAGCAATACGTCTAGCTCGGACGAGGTGGCGAGCCTGCGGAAGGCAAGCAATATGCCCAGCATCAGGCCGATCGGAATGCCGAGCGACAGATATTCCGGGATCAGATTGGCGAGCATCCGCCACACCACGCTGACCGGCCCGCCCTCTTCCGCGACGAAGTCGAACAGCCGCAGCATCTTCTCGAGCAGCAGCAACATCGCCGCGATCACGAGGCTGGCAAGCAGCGGCACGGCGATCAGGCGAGCGAGGTATCGATCAACAAGCGCTGCCGATTTCAAAATGCCGTCGCTCCGTCACCATGTTCTGGCCGCATTCACGACCGATCTGCCAATAGCCAAGGAAGCGAATGTCGCCCGGGCGCCTGCAAGGCCCGGCCCTATAGCTTCCAGGAGTTTTGAGGTCATGTCGAAAGTGAAACCCTTCCTCGCATGCCTGATCGCCGTCGCGCCGCTTGCGCACGCCGGCGCGGCGGCGCTCGGCCCGCATGCCGACGCCTGCGCCGACGGCAAGCCGGCGATGCTGGTGCGGATCGAAGGGCTTAAATCGCGCACCGGAACGCTGCGCGTCCAATCCTATGGCGGCGATCCCGCGCGCTATTTCGACAAGGGCGCCTATCTCGAACGGGTCGAGGTGCATGTCCCCCCGACTGGCCCGATCGATGTTTGCATGCCGGTGCCGCACCCGGGCACCTATGCCATATCGGTGCGGCACGATGCCGACGGCCATGGCGGCACCGACGTCCACAACGATGGCGGCGGTTTCTCGGGAAACCCCAATCTTTCGCTGTTCGATGTGCTGTTCAAGCGCAAGCCGTCACCGGCGCAGGTGCAAGTTCGCGTAACCGGCGTTACGACGGTGCCGGTGAAGCTCAATTACGTCCATGGCACCAGCGTTGGGCCGATCAGGCAAGATTCGTAGATAGGATAGATGATCCGCATCGCCCTTCTCTCCAATCCCTCGTCGACGGGCAATCGCTCGCTCTTGCCGCGTGTTCGGAGCTTTTGCGCATATCACCCTGAAATATTTCACTATGAGGTCGAGCATGTCGACCAGATCGGTGCCGCGCTGACCACCATCGAGCGGGTCGAGCCGCGCGTGCTGGTGATCAATGGCGGCGATGGCACGGTCCAGGCGACCTTGACCCAGCTTTATCATGGCGGCCATTTCGACGGCACGCCGCCCCCGGTCGCGGTACTGCCCAACGGCAAGACCAACCTGATCGCGCTGGATCTTGGCGCGACCGGCGATCCGATCGAGGCGCTTGAGCGCGTGCTCGAACTGATGCGCAGCGACGATCTGACCGACAATATCGTGACGCGGGAGCTGATCGCGCTCACCCATGAGGTCAATGGCGTCGGCGACGGTCTCAAGCCGGTGCTCGGCATGTTCCTGGGCGGCGCCGGCCTCACCGAGGTGATGCTGTACTGCCGCCACAAAATCTATCCGCTCGGCCTTCCCAACTGGCTCAGCCACGTGCTGACCGCGCTCGCCTTGTTGGCCTCGGTCATGCTCGGCATCCGCGCCGCCTTCCTGCCCGACCGGCCCGCGCCGGTGAAGGTATCGTTGATCCGCCAGGGCGCGATCTATGGCAGTTTCTCGCTGCTGATGGTGACCACGCTCAAGAAATTGCTGATCGGCTCGCGGGTCGCCGGCAATCCGGCCACCGGCGCGCTTCAGCTTATGGCGGTTGACCAGAATCCGGTGGCGTTGATCCGCGCGCTGATCGCCGGCCTGTTCGGTCGGCTCGGCAGCGGCATCATGAACGGCGTCCACATCCGCCGCGGCGACGAGATCAGGATTGAAGGCGACCGTTCGAGCGTGATCCTCGACGGCGAGATTTTCCAGGCCGGCGTCGGCCGCTCGATCGTGCTGCGTCCGACCGATCCGTTGCCCTTCCTGCGCCTGGCGGCGTGAACCGGGCGGCCGAGCCGCTCCGCGCACTCGTCGCCGCGGAGCTCAAACAGCCGATCCTGCCGGCGGTGGCGGATATGGCCGCCGCGATCGCCGCCAAATATTCCGGGGCCCGCGCAATCCTCTATTACGGCTCGACCCTGCGCGAGGCGCGGCTCGATGGCCTGATGCTCGATTTCTATTTGATCGTGGCAAGCTATGAGCAGGCGTTCGGCAAGACCTGGCTCGCGCGCGCCAACCGGCTGCTTCCGCCCAATGTCTTTCCTTTCGAACATAATGGCTTGGTCGCGAAATATGCGGTCCTGTCTCAGGAAGATTTCGCCCGGCTGGCCTCGCCCGCGACGCGAAACGTCTCGGTCTGGGCGCGTTTCGCCCAACCTTCGCGCCTTGCCTGGAGCGCCGACCAGGCCGCGACCGAAAGCGTCATAGACTCGGTCGCTCATGCCGCGCCAACCCTGCTCGACGCCGCCCGCCCGTGCCTGCCCGACAGCATCGATCCGCTCGATCTTTGGCGCCAGGCCTTCGCGCTCACTTATGCCGCCGAACTGCGCGCCGAACGCTCCGGCCGCGCCGGATCGGTGGTTGACGCCGATCCCGATCGCTACCGCACCTTCACCGCACCTGCGCTGGAGGCCGCCGGCCTCGCCAGCCACATCGTCAACGACCGCCTCGTGTTCGATCGCCCCATGTCGACCGCCGAGCGGACCCAGGGAAAACGCCGCTGGGCCCGCCGCCGCCGCGAAGGCAAGGCGCTCACCCTGCTCCGGCTCGCCAAGGCCAGCGCCACTTATGCCGGCGGCATCGACTATCTCGCCTGGAAGATCGGCCGCCATTCCGGCCAGAAAGTCGAAATCCAGCCCTGGCAGCGCAAATGGCCGATACTGGGCGCGATCACCCTGTTGCCGCGGCTGATCGTGAAGGGCGCGGTGCGCTAAATACGGATATGAGGGTGGAAGAGCAGATCGAAGCCTATATCGCCGGTCAGCCCGAGCCGAAGCGCGACGAGATGCGCGCACTGCACCAGCTCATCCTTAGCCTGTCACCGGAAGCGAGGCTGTGGTTCCTCGACGGAAAGGATGAGGCCGGGAAAATCGTCTCCAATCCGAACATCGGATACGGCTTGCGGACGATCCGTTATGCCAACGGCACGACCCGCGACTTTTACCGGATCGGCTTGAGCGCCAACACGAGCGGCCTGTCCGTCTTCATCATGGGACTGGAAGACCGGACCTACCTGCCGCAAACCTATGGCGCCCGGCTCGGAAAGGCGACGGTCACCGGTTATTGCATCAAATTCAGGTCGGTGAAGCACATCGACCTCACCATCCTTGAAGAGGCGATTGCTTTCGGATTCCGCCACACTGCCGTCTGAAGCGACGCGCATCAGATATGGGCGATCGAGACCCTTGTCCCCGGGTCGCTATTCGTCACCGTGACGTTCGCTTCCAATTGCTTTGCCAGGGCGGTCACGATCGCGGTCCCGAGCCCGCCTTTGGCCGTCGCATGGCCGGCCGGCATGCCGACGCCGTCGTCGCTGACCGTCAGCGTCCAGCCGGGAAGACCGGACTGATAGTTCACATCGATCGTACCCGACGGGTCGTCGCGGGAGAAAGCGTGCTTGAGCGAATTGATCACCAATTCGGTGACGATCAGGCCCAGGCTGACCGACACCTCCGCCTTCACCACCGTATCGTCGACCGTGGCAGTGAGCCGCACCTTGTCCGGATCGCCAATCATCGACGCGCCGATGCTATCGCAAAGGTCCGCGAAATACGGCCGCAACGCCACCTCGTCGACGCTCGCGCCGGCCAGTTGCCGCTGCAAGGTGGCGATAGACATCACGCGATGATGCGCATTTTGCAGCAGCGCCCGTGTCTCTTCCGATTGCACCTTGCGCGCGCTCTGCATGATGACACTGGCGATGATCTGCAGACTGTTCGCAACCCGATGCTGCAATTCCCGATGCAGCACATCCTTGTCCCGCTCGAGATCGGTCCTGAGCCTGTCCGCCAGTCGGGCCGCGCTCACATCCAGTACCGCCAGGACGAGGAGCACCTCTTCGGATCCGGGATAATCGAGCCTGTGCGCGTTCAGGACCAGCCGGCACGTATCATGCCCATCGCGCACCAGGTCCATCTCATAGGCATCGATATTCGCATCCCCGGACGCGGTCGCCCGTAACAATGATCCGAGCTGGCGCTTATTCCACTCACCCTGGCCGATCGAGAACAGGCTGGCATCGATCACCTGCGCGGGATCGAGCGCAAAGGCGCTGCAGAAAGAGCCGCTGACCGCCTTTACGATGAGCGCGCTGTCCAGCAAGACGAGGGGGGTGCTCGACGACATGACGAGCGCCATGGCCAAATCGTGGGCCGGATCCGGTGATTGGTGCGTAAATAATTCCACGGCCGAAGCCTTAGGTGACCGGAGACTCCCGGAGCGAGAGCCATACCCAGTAGAAATCAACCGCGGGCGTTCGATCGTCCCCGATTTGGAAGAACGCATCCATTATCATTATTTGGACCTGCCACCTATTTGTTTCGGCGAGGGTCTCGGGGTGAGGCCTCATCCCTTAAGCGACGCCATCGCATTTTCGCGCCGTCCAATTCGGGGACGTCATAGAGATCGGTGCCTGAAGGCGCGGCAGGCGGTCAGCTGTCGTCCCGCGAACGCCGGTTCACGAGCCAACGCACCCCGATTCCAATTGGTGCCGCGGTCAGGACCGTGGGCAGGAAAACCATCGTCCAGAAGCCTTTGTGGCAGGCGGTGTCCGGCGCGCAATCGCCTAAAGTGTCCCCCACGACCAAAAAGAAGAAGAGCGGCGCGCCGACCAGGGCCGCGATCAGGCAGCCCCACCGCCCGCCTGGAGTGCCACCTCCCTTATATTCGCTATCGCTCATAGCGATCACGATACGAAAACCGCCGGCGCGCGCAATCTATTGCAGCACACCCCATCGTGACGTCGAGGGTTCGGCCAGCGCCCATTTCCACCGCTCGCCATGGCGGCAGGCGGTCGTCGCATAATAACCGTGCGGGCCGTTCGGCCGGTCGTCGCCCGCGACGACGGTGAAGACCACCTCCTTGCACGGGGCGAGCGGGTTGGCGATGTCGCGCACGACCGTGACGTCGCCATGCGCATCGCCGACCGGTATCGCATGCCGGATCCGCCACGGCGCGCTCTGGCCCGGCGCGAGCACCCCGACCGCGGCGGCGATCTGGTCCTGCTCGGCCCGCCGTCGCGAGCGCGCGATATAATGAACCAGCGCATCGACCGCGGCCTTGGTCCCGATCCCGACCGCATAGCCCAGTGCCGGGTTGGCCGATCCGGTCCCGCTGGCGGCGCCGGTCGCCGCGCCCGCGATCGCGCCGAGATCGGTACAGCCCGGCAGCAACAGCAGGAGCACGGGGAGCATCAATCCCGCCCCACCCCGCCATCGCCTGGCCTGCTTCACTGCAGCGAGCCCCAACGTTCCGTCGCCGGTTCCGCCGTCGCCCACTTCCATGCGGCCCCGTCGCGGCAGATGATCGCGGTGTAAAAGGAGCGGTCGGGCTTATGCTTGACGATCGCGTCGACCGAGAACACGATTTCCTTGCAGTCGAGATTGCCCGCCCTGATCAGCCGGCTGACGGTGAGCTCGCCATGCTCGTTGGCCTCGACCGAAACCTTGTAATGGCCCGAACTCCAGGACGCGGTCTGGCCGATCCCGAGCGGCCCGGCCGTGGCTGCGATCGAATCCTGTTCGGTCCGGTGGACGCGCTTTTCGATCGCCTTCACCCCGGCCGAGGCCGCGGCGTTCACGCCCAAGCCGATGCCGGACGTTACCGCGGGGTTCCTGGTGACCGCGCCGGCGAGGCTCGCGCCCGCAACGCCCGCGCCCGCGGCTCCACCCTGGGTAAGCAGCGAGCTGCAGCCCGATAGCGACAGGCCGGCCGCCGCAACCAGCGGCACCAGCGAGAATAAGCGCACCCCGCTCGCACGGACATGCGCCGCTCGCAGCTCGTCTGGGTATCTCCAGGCCACGCGCCACTAACGCCGCTTGCCCCGCGATCGTTTCCTGATGCGGCGACCCACCACCCGCTCGCGTGGCGCACTGTCGATCCGGCTCGGGATTGCAAGCAGCTCTCCCGCGCCGAACCGCAGTCGTTCAGTCGCGCGAGATGAATGCCAGTGTCTTGCCGTCCGGGGACCAGGCGGTGGGCGGCAGCGACGCCGCATTGCCCCACAATTTGACCAATGCGATCGCCTTGTCCGACACCGCGTTCCCGTCTGCGACAGGAGCGACGCTCAGCGTCACGTCCTGGTCGGCCGACGGCGCCCGACCGGAAGTACCGGTCAGATAGGCAACCCACTTGCCGTCGGGCGAAAGGCGCTGGGCGATCCCGATCCGCGGCGCTTTTCCGGCACCTGCAGGCGCCGCCTGGTTCGATCCCGCCGCTTCGATCACGTCGCTGTCCCACGCGACCGCGCGCTGCGCTCCGGCGCCGCCGCGGAAATAGACATAGTGGCTGTCGGGCGACCATCCCGTCGCGGCGATGTGGGAGGCGCTATGGTAGAGTGCCGTCTGCTCGGCCACTGTCGCGACATTGATCGTCTGCAGCGTTTCTCCCCGCGGACGGGCTGTGCCGGGCTTCAACGCGGCGAGATGCACGTCGCGGAAGTCCATCGTTTCGTGGACTTTCTCGTCATGCGGACAGACGCCGAGCCCGATATAATATGATCCTGTGATCTTCACCTTGAACGAACCGCCTGTGGGGTGCAGCTTCCCGTCCGCGCCGATCGTCGAGAGATAGGCATAGTCCCCGATCTTCACGAGCCGCACCGCACCCTGTCGTGGCGTATTGACCCAGATCAGCCGCGTCGGCCCGCCCTTCACTTCGCGATATTGCAGCGACATCTGCTGGTTGCCCATCCGCAGCACATCGACATAGGCCGAGTCCGGATCGAGATCCTGGCGCAGCACGATCCCGCCCTTGCGATGCAGGAAACCGGTCGCACCCGCCGCGGGCGCGGGGGTCACGAAATCGAGCCTGGTATCGGCTGTCACGTTGCCCGACATCCGCTTCCACACGAAATGGAAGTCGTCATGATCGGCCCACATGTTTCGCCCATATCCGGTGATGCGATAGGTGCCGCTGTGCGCATCGTAGGATGCCGCGCCGGGCGATGGCGGCTGACCGATGTCGCGATGATCGGCGAATTGCCCGATCGGTGCCGCCGTCGCGACCGCCGGCACCAGCGCCGCGATCGCGCACCAGAACAATGCCTTCATTCCTGCTTCTCCTGTTGGTCGAGGCGGACACCCGATCGAATATCAAGCGGCGGCCGATATCGGCCCTTAGTGCGTGGGCTTGAGGAAGCCGTTCGTATCCAGCCACAGGATGAAAGCGTCGAACCAGCCCGTGCTGGTCGTCCCCTTCTTGCCCATGCCGAAGCCGTGGCCACCATGCTGGTAGAGGTGGAATTCCACCTGCCGCCCCGCCTGCTGCCATGAATCGATCAGCCCCAGCCCCTTGTGCGAAAAGAGTGGGTCGTCGGCGGCGAGCACCGCGAACATCGGTGGCGCGTCGGCCGGCACCGTTACCGCCTCCATCGATCCATAGATTGGCGCTATGAAAGCGGGCTTGGCCTCCGGTATCGCCAGCGTCGTCGTCATCGTCACCATCGCGCCTGCGGAAAAGCCGATCATGCCGACCCGAGCCGGATCGATATGCCATTCGCCGGCACGCGACCGGATCAGCGCGAACGCCGCGGCGGCATCGGTCATTGCATCGCTCACCCGAGCGGCGGCCGCGTTGGGGCGCATCCGGTTGTCGCGGCGGCCGGCATTGGCGAACATCGCGTCCATCGCCGATTTGAATTCGGCCTCGCCCGCCGGGGTCGGCCGGGTGCGATATTTGAGCACGAAAGCTGCGATGCCATGGTCGGCGAGCGCCCGCGCCACCCGCCAGCCTTCCGCTTCCATGGAAAGAAACATGCCCCCGCCGCCCGGCGCCACGATCACCGCCGCACCGTGCGCCTTGCCGGGTTTCGGCAGGAACGGCCGGATCGTGGCACTGCTGACGTTGCGGGTGAAGGCGGTGCCATATTGCCTGAACCAGGATTCGGGCGCGGCCGAAGCCGCAACCCCGCCGGTGCCGAGCGGGATGGCCCCGGGCTCGGCCGGCGCCGCGAGCGGACTGATTCTGTCGTCGCCTGAAATCCCGATCGCGCCCAGTGGCGCCGGATCGGCCGCCAGCACCGGTGCCGCACAGGCAAGCCCCACGACAAGCGCTGAACGCCCCGTCAAAGCGGGTATCCTGCGCAGCCCTCGCGCTACGCCAGCAACCGTCATCATCCCGGATGTCCTCGCCTTTCCAACCGCGGCTTCCCGCCAGCGGCATGTGACGCATCGTGCCTTCCGAGCGTGCTCGCTGCAAGCCGCAACCCACACTCCCCGCCAGGCTCGCTTCGCCCGGGCGGATACCAGCGCAATTCGCGCTACCCGCCGATTCCCTTTTTGCCGCGGACACCCTACCTAGCTTTTGTATGAACAAGCGCGCCCGCGTCCTGCTGCTCAATCCCGCGCTCGGCCCGCTCGATTACCGCGTCGATCCGGAACATGATGTCCAGCCCGGCTCGATCGTGCTCGCCCCGCTCGGCCCTCGCCAATATGCCGGTGTAGTCTGGGAGCCCGAGCAGATGAAGTCGGATGCGGAGGTTGGCGACAATCGCCTCCGCCCGCTGCTCGGCGTCTATGATCTGCCACCGCTGAAAGCGTCGCTGCGCCGGCTGATCGAGTGGACCTCCGATTATTATCTCGCCCCGCCCGCCGCGGTCTTGCGCATGGCGCTCGCCTCGGCCTCCGCGCTCGACGGCGCGCGCACCATCGTCGAATATCGCCCCACCGGCCATGTCCCGCCGCGCCTGACGCCCCAGCGCGAACAGGCGCTCGGCCGGATAGAGAATCGCCAGGGGCTGGTGCGCGAGCTGGCGACGATCGCCGACGTCTCCGACGCGGTGATCCGTGGCCTCGTCAAATGCGGCGCGATCGAGCCGGTCGAGGTGCGCGTCGACGACCCCTTCCCCCTCCCCGACCCCGGTCACAGCCAGCCCGATCTCTCGCCCGAGCAATCCGCCGCCGCCGCGCGCCTGATCCAGGCCGTGGGCGACAAGGCCTTCGCCCCGATCCTGCTCGACGGCGTCACCGGCTCCGGCAAGACCGAGGTTTATTTCGAGGCGGTCGCCGCCGCGATCCGCGCGGGCCGCCAGACGCTCGTCTTGCTGCCCGAAATCGCACTGACCGAACCCTTCCTCAAGCGCTTCGCAGAGCGCTTCGGCTGTGCCCCCGTCGCCTGGCATTCGGACCTCCGCCAATCGCAGCGCCGCCGGGCCTGGCGCGCGATCGCCAGCGGCGAGGCGCTCGTCACCGTCGGCGCGCGCTCGGCCTTGTTCCTGCCCTATCGCGACCTCGGCCTGATCGTCGTCGACGAGGCGCATGAATCCAGCTTCAAGCAGGAAGACGGCGTGATGTACCACGCCCGCGACGTCGCGGTGATGCGCGGGCAATTCGAAGCGATCCCCGTCATCCTCGCCTCCGCTACCCCCGCGATCGAGACGCGCCAGATGGTCGCCCAGGGCCGCTATGAGGAGGTCAAGCTCCCCGCCCGCTATGGCGGCGCGACCATGCCCGATATCGCCGCGATCGACATGACCCAGGATCGCCCCGATCGCGGCCGCTGGCTCGCCCCCGGCCTGGTCGATGCGGTGCGCGAGACGCTCGAGAAAGGCGAGCAGAGCCTGCTCTTCCTCAACCGGCGCGGCTACGCCCCGCTCACATTGTGCCGCCATTGCGGGCACCGCTTCCAATGCCCCAATTGCACCGCCTGGATGGTCGAGCACCGCCTGACCGCGCGGCTCGCCTGCCACCATTGTGGCCATGTCATGCCGCCGCCGCGCGCCTGCCCCGAATGCAAGGAAGAGGATGCGCTGGTCGCCTGCGGCCCCGGCGTCGAGCGCATCGCCGATGAGGTCGCGCTTCTTTTCCCCGACGCGCGCACCGCGATCGTCACCTCCGACACGCTCTGGTCGCCCGCCAAGGCCGCCGAGTTCGTCCACCGGATGGAGGCGGGCGAAATCGACATCGTGATCGGCACACAATTGGTGACCAAGGGCTACCACTTTCCCAATCTCACGTTGGTGGGCGTGGTCGACGCCGATCTCGGCCTGTCGGGCGGAGATCTGCGCGCCGCCGAGCGCAGCTTCCAGCAGATCGCGCAGGTCGCCGGCCGCGCCGGCCGCGGCGCCAAACCCGGCCGCGTGCTGGTCCAGACCCACGAGCCCGCCGCGCCCGTGATCCAGGCTTTGGTCTCGGGCGATGCCGACAGCTTCTACGAAGCCGAGACCGAGGCCCGCCGCCACGCCGGCGCTCCGCCCTTCGGTCGCTTCGCCGGGATCATCGTCTCTTCCGAAAATGCCGAGGAAGCCGCCACCACCGCCAAAGCGATCGGCCGCGCCGCCCCCCGCGTCGACGGCATGCAGGTCTACGGCCCCGCCCCCGCCCCGCTCTCGATGCTGCGCGGGCGACATCGCCAGCGCCTGCTCGTCCATGCCCGGCGGGCATTGGATGTGCAGGACGTGATCCGGGAATGGCTGGGGGCGATGACGTTCCCACGCGGCGTGCGCGTGGCGGTCGACGTGGACCCTTATTCCTTCCTCTAAGGCTGGGCTGGCGCCGCGATCACGCCGCCTTGCGCGCGGCGATATGACGGTCGATCTGCTCGCCGAGCACCGCCAGCGGCACCGCACCGCCCATCAGCACCGCGTCGTTGAACAAGCGGATGTCGAAATGCGCGCCCAGCGCCGCCTGGGCCTTATCGCGCAACCGCAGAATGGTGAGCTTGCCGACCATGTAGCTGCACGCCTGGCCAGGGCTGCATGCATAACGTTCGATCTCCTGTCCGCTCAGCGACACCGGGTCCCCGTCGATGTCGCTCAAGGTCGCGACCGCCTGCTCGCGGCTCCAGCGCTTGGCGTGGATGCCGGTGTCGACCACGAGCCGCCCCGAACGAAGCAGGGCGTCGTGGATATAGCCCAGCTCCCACGCAGGATGATCCTGATAGAAGCCCATTTCTTCCGCAAGTTGCTCGGCATAGAGCGCCCAGCCTTCGACATAGGCGCCGAAGAACATCATCTTGCGCACCATCGGTACGTCGGACTGCAACTGCAGGCTCAGCTGCAGATGGTGGCCGGGGATCCCTTCGTGGAAGGTGGTGGTCGGCATGTCCCAGAACGGCGCCTCGGCCGTGTCGCGCAGGTTGAGCCAGTAAATGCCCGGCCGCGTCCCATCCAGGCTGCCCGCTGTATAATGGGTCGACGCCCCCGCCTCGGTCGCAGGGGGGATGCGGCGTATCTCGAGCGGGGTCTTGGGGAGCGTTGCGAAATATTCGGGCAGACGCTTCTGCATCGCCTGCACCAGGGCATTCAGATCGGCAACCTCCTTCGCCTTGCCCATATCGTCGTTGGGATAGAGGAAGCGCGGATCGCGATAGAATGCGCGATACCGCTCGGACACGCTCCCCTTGGTCATGCCGATCTTCCGGAACAACGTCTCAGCGCGCGCGGTCAACTCGCGCGTCACGTCCAGCCCCATCTTGTGCACATCATCGGGGCTCAGCTCGGTCGTGGTCGCGCGTTTGAGCGACGCCGCATAATAAGCATCGCCATCGGGCAGCCGCCATACACCCGGGACATGGCTCGCTTTCGGCAGCAGGCTTTCCATCAACGCGATCTGACGGCCGATCGCGGGCACCACCCTCGCCTCGTAGATCGCCGTCGCGCGCGCACGCCAGTCGCCGGGAATCCCCTTCGCCGCCGCGCGGGTGGCCACGGACGACACCAGATTGGACGTGTCCGCCGGCGCGCGCAGCACCTTCATCTGCGCGATCGCGGCCTGCACCGCGAAATCGGGCGGGATCACTCCGAGCCCGGCATCGTGGCGCACGCAATCGCATTCCTGGTCCATCGCCCGCGCGAATGCGTCGAGCCGCGACAGATAGGCCTCGCAGTCTCGCGCGGTCTCGATCACATGCTGGCTGTCGAGGAAGTCCGGGATGCCGGCATAATTGCCGTTGATCTGGCTGATGAAATAAGGCGACCCAGCCCCGCCCGGCCCATAATTGAAGCGCCGGTTGGCCGCGTCGCTGTCCGCGAGGCTGTAGAGCACAACGTCATAATCGGTTCGCGCCCGCGCGCTGAGCCGGCCGCGATCGATCGCGCGGAGCAATGCGAGCTGCGCCGCCGTCTCCCGCTTCTGCCGCACGACCATTGCGCGCGAATTGTCGCTCAGTTGCGATTTTGCCGCGGCGCGCGGCCCCACGTCCAGCCCGAGCGAGGTCACCGTTTCCGGGCTGTCGTCGAGCATCTGCGCGAAGATCGCGTCGAACAGCTTCGCCAGGGCGGCGTCCGCGTCGGTTTCGGCGAGCGCCTTTCCGCTCAGCCCTGCAAGCGCGAGGGTGGCGGCCGAGGATGCGCAAAAGCGGCGACGGTTCAGCAAGACGATCTCCTCGGGGCAAAAAAAGAGCCCTGTCGCTTTCCTATCCGAGCGGCGGGCAAACGTAACCCGGTTACATCGCCATTATCGAGGGCGGCACCCTGCAGAGGACGGGCACCGAAAGATCTCAACCGCGCTGATCCCACTTGCGCGCCGCTTACAATTTGCCATCAACGCTGCGGGTCACATGGCGGGAAAGAATGATGAAATACCGGAAACAGCCTGCCACCCGCATGAAGGCCCTGGCGCTCCTCATGATCGCGGCGTCGCTCCTAGCGGCCGGAAATGCCGTTGCGGAGGATCCGCCGGTGCTCGGGCGCAGGCCGTTCATCAGCTATTTCAAACCCACCCCGATCAATGTCCCGCTATCCGCTTCGGCATGGGGCGCCGCCACCGTCGGGCCGCGCGATCAGGACAACGGGCTCGAAGACAGGACGTTACAGCACTGGAATTATTGGGATGGCGTCATCCTCAAGGGCGCGGATGGCCGATATCGCCTGTCGGCAGCCGCTGGGATCAGGCCAAAGGCCATGCCGATTGGTGGAACTCCAGGGCGATCGAGGCCGTCGCCCCGCGCCTGATCGGGCCCTATCAGGACAAAGGGCTGCTCTGGCCGGATAATGATGGCGGGCGCGGGCACAATGTGATCGCGCTGAAACTACGCGACGGCACCTACGCGGTCGTCATCAGCGAAACCCGCAATACCAGCGTCTTCACCTCCGCCTCGATCGATGGCCCCTGGCGCTTTTCGGGCGAGGTCAGCGTCGATCAGGATGCTTATCACTCGCTCGCCAATGCCGGCCCCGGCGGCGGCGCTCTCACCGGGCCCGATCCGAAGCCATGGCATGGCTCGAACGTGAATATCGTCGAACGGCCCGGCGGCGGCTTCATCATGGTCCAGCGGTCCGGCCAGATCCTGCTCAGCGAAAAATCTATCCTCGGCCCTTACCGGGTGATGGGCGACAGCATCTATCGGGGGCTGGCCGGGCTGCCGCAATTCCACCTGCAGAATCTGGAAGATCCCGTCATCTGGTACAGCGGCGGCTGGTACCATATCCTGGTCAACCATTGGGAACAGCGGCAGGCTTACCACCTGATCTCGCGCGACGGCATCAACGGCTGGCGAATGCAGGGGCTGGCCTACCGGCCGGGCGCCGATTTCATCCGATATACCAACGGCGTCGTGAACCATTGGAACAAGCTGGAGCGGCCCGGCGTGGTCCTCGAAAAAGGCCACGTCGTCGCCCTCACCTTCGCCGTGATCGATGTTCCCAAGGAAGAACAGACCCCCGGCAGCCATCACGGCAGCAAGGTGATCGTGGTCCCGTTCGATGGCGCGGCGATGGACCGCGATCTGTCGCGCGTCCGATAGGCCCGATCGGCCCGCGCTAGCACGCGGCCCTTGCCGTTTCAGCCGATCGGCACACGGCGATGATCGTCGTCGGCCTCGTGACCCGCCGCAGGCTGGACTAAACTTTGTGTGTCGGACTAGGCAAAACCCCGAACCAAGCCCGAAAAGGCCAATAGAGGGACGCGCGTGAGAAGACTATCCATCCTCCTGTTGGCGGCCGCGTCCCTGCTCTTGCTCGCCCGGCCCGCCGCCGCGCAGGCGGCGATCTCGAGCCGCCAGGATGCGGTGGCCGTCGTGCGTGATCTGCGCCACATCGTCACTCCCAACGGCATCGAACGCGACCAGATTGTCCGCGTCGGCGGGATCGATCAGTATGTCAGCATCCGCGGCGCCGATCGCCGCAATCCGGTGTTGCTGATCATCCATGGCGGCCCGGGTTTCCCGACCACGCCGATGGCGTGGTGGAGCACGCACGGGCTCGAGGAATATTTCACCGTGGTCCACTGGGATCAGCGCGGCGCCGGCAAGACCTATCTGATCAACGATCCCAAGGCGGTCGCCCCCACCATGAAGCCCGAGCGCTTCGTCGATGACACCGAAGAGCTCGTCGCCTGGCTGCGCGAGGATCTCGGCAAGCAGAAGATCTTCGTGCTCGGCACGTCCTGGGGCAGCTATGTCGGCCTGGAATTCGCGCGTCGCCGGCCCGAATGGCTGCACGCTTATATCGGCATGGGCCAGGCCGCGAACGGCCCGGAAAGCGAACGCCGCGGCTATGCGTTCGCGCTCGATGCCGCGCGCAAGGCGGGCAACGCGCAGGCGATCGCCGATCTGCAATCGATCGCCCCTTACGCCGCGCCCGGCAAGCCGATCCCGCTCAAGGACATCCAGCTGGAGCGCAAATGGTCCGATTTTTTCGGCGGGATTATGGCCTATCGCCAGCATCAGGATGACAGCATCGCCGGCCGCCTCTCGCCCGATTATTCGGACGAGGAAGCCGCGCATCTGTATGACGGCAACGGCTTTTCAGAAGGCTTCCTGCTGAGCGGAATCCTCTCGCTCGATTTCACCAACGTCACCAGGCTCGATTGCCCGCTCATCATCTTTGCCGGCCGCCACGATCGCACCGTCAACTCGACAGTGGCGAAGGATTGGTTCGATCGCGTCCGCGCGCCGGCCAAGAAATTCGTCTGGTTCGAAAATTCCGCGCACGAGATCATGATCGAGGAACCGGGCAAGCTGCTCCTGACGCTGGTCGATCAGGTCCGCCCGCTCGCCACCCGCGCGGGCGATGGCGCGCCTTGAAGCCCCGCCGCTACCGCGCGAATGCCCACTTGTCGAAGTTGAACAACGGCCCCTCCCCCTCCCCCCGGAAGACCAGGAACAGGTCATGCACGCCGCGCGCGCCGGAGACCGGCCCCGAAATCGTCCGCCACGCATCCCAGCCGCCGGTCGCGGCCACCGGCAGCGTCCCGATCAGCGCGCCGTCCGCTTTGTCCAGGTGCAGCTCGATCACGCCCAGGCCCGCTTCGCTCGCCACCGTCGCGCTGAAGCTGGCGGCGCCGGGCGCGCCGAAATCCACCCCCGCCACCTTGATATAGCTCAGGTCCGTGATCCGCGTGACATACATGCCCACCTTGTCGCTCTTCGCCGTGGTGACGCCCGACGCCCAATGGAAGGGCCGGTCGCGGTCGCGCTTGATCCGCGATGTCCAGGCGATCGTCTCCGCTTCCACCTGGCGATACGGGTCCAGCGTCCCGATCTGCGGCGCATCGGTTCGGTTCCACCAGCCGAGATTGGGTATCGTCCCGTCCGGATTATAAGCGAACTTCGCCACGGTGACCGCGCGCCGCTCATGGTGGATCGGCGTCAGCGCGAAGTTCAGCTCGTAATCGAAGCCGAACACATAGGATCCGCCTTTATAATCGATGATTCCCGGATGATTGCCGGTCGATGCCGGATCATGCTCCATTATCTGGCCCTTATAGGTCCACGGGCCGGTCGGATGATCGCTCATCGCATAGCCGATCCCTTCGGAGCAGCATGTCGATGCGAAGGCCATGTAATATTTGCCCTGGCGCTTATAGAACCACGGCCCTTCCTGATAATCGGTCAGGCGCGGCTCGATCTTCTCGATCTTGCCCGAATAGGAAATCATGTCCTTGTTTAATTTGACATACCAGAGGTTCGGGTTGCCCCAGTACAGATAGGCCTCGCCATCGTCGTCGATCGCCACGGTCGGGTCGAAATAGCCGTCGGCGGGGCCGACCAGCGGATGGCCCAGCGCATCCTTGAACGGGCCTTCGGGGCGATCGGCCACCGCCACTGCGATGACGTTCCTGGGGCTGCCGGCTACCGTGATCGGCGCATAGAGGTAGAATTTGCCGCCCCGCGCGATCACCTGCGGCGCCCACGCATCGTTGGATTGCGTCGCCCAGGGAAAGGTCTTGAGCGATGCGACCGCGCCGCGATCGGTCCAGTTAGCCATGTCCGTCGACGTGTAGAGCCGCCAGTCGACCATCTTGAAGCCGGTCGCGTCATCATCGTCATGGCTCGTGTAGAGATAGACCGTCCCGTCATGGACCATCGGCGCCGGGTCCGCCGTGAAGCGCGTCTGGATGATCGGCTCGCTCGCGCCGGCGGCGGCACAGCCTCCGCCGAACAGCAAGGCCGCGAACATCGTCTGCCGGATGGCCATGGGGATCTTCATCTGCTCTCCGCTTCGGCGAAAGGCTCGATCCTCTCGCGAAGGGGCGCATACTTTTGTCTGAGTTATGCAGCAAGCGCGCGAAATTCGGCGATACAATACGACTGGACCACCGCCGCCGGCTTCCTACTGCTTCGGAGCCCCACCCTTCTCCGCCGCTGCCTGACCAGCCTGCTGCTTCTCGGCCTCTGCCATTTCGGCCGCTGTTTTGAAGTCCAGAAGCTCGACCTGGAACACAAGATCGGAATTGGCGGGGATCGGCCCCGCGGCTTGCGCGCCATAGCCCATCGCTGCCGGGATGCAGAGGCGCACGACACCTCCCTTGGCCATCAGCTGAAGGCCCTGCGAAAATCCCGGGATCACCTGGCCGACCGGCATTGGCGTCTGCATCCCCTGGTCGAAAACCGTGCCGGTCGCGGCCAGATAGCCGATATAATTCACCAGTACGGTCGCATCCGCCGCGGGCTTTACCCCCGATCCCGTACGCAGGATCGTATAGCCTAACCCGGACGGCATCCGGGCCGTGCACCCACGCTTTTCAGCGGGCACGATCGGCGTCAGCGGCAAGGGGATGATATTGTTGTCCGCGCCAACCGGCCTCGGCGCGGCGGCGGGCGCCTTGGCACGACGCGCGCCTGCTCCGCCGGCAAGCAGCGGCGGCGCCAGCAACGCCAGGGCCGTCAGGGAAATCAGGGGATGCATCGCGCGCGGAGAGAGTTTCATGGCGCACGCCTATGCAAGATCGGCGCGGCTGGGCAAGGGGAAAGGCATCCCCTTTGACACACGCCTTCATGCCGGGAATGACGCGCCGGATAATCAGGAGAAGACGACCAGCATGCGCCGTGGAGCGATCGAGGATGTCATATTGCGCGGAAATTCGGTCCGGCTTGAGCCGCTTGACCGGCACCATGTCGATCAGCTCGTTGCCGCCAGCAGCAGCAGCGGGGATCTATATCGATGGAGTCGGGTACCTTTGTCGGCGGACGCCGCGCGCGCCTATGTCGAAACCGCGCTGCAGTGGAAGGCGGAGGGGCATGCGCTCGCCTTCGCCACCATCAATCGGCAAAGCGATAAGGTGATCGGCTCGACCCGCTTCTTCGACATTGCGCGCTGGCACTGGCCGGCCGGCCATGATCGGGCCGAGCCCAATGTCATCGATACGTGCGAGATCGGCCACACCTGGCTTGCGCCTTCCGCGGTGCGAACCGCCGCGAACACCGAAGCCAAGCTGCTGATGCTGTCGCACGCTTTTGAAACCTGGCGTGCCTGTTCCGTCTGCTTCCACGCCGATGCGCGCAACGAACGATCCCGCGCCGCCTTGACCCGGATTGGCGCGCAATTCGAAGGCATCCTGCGCTCGCACCGGCTCGCGATCGATCTCGTCCCACGCGATTCCGCGCGCTTCTCGATCGTCGCCGCCGACTGGCCTGAGGTCCGCCGGCGACTGGAGGACAAGCTGAGCCGACCCCGCTAAGTTAGCCGGCTTTGCGCGGCATCCTGACGCACCCAACAATAAGAGAGGACGAACATCCATGCTGAGCCGCCGCGAAACCTTGCTGGCCACCTTTGCCACCGGCGCGTTCGCCTCGGCCGCCCGGGCCGCCAGTCATCCCGGCGTCTGGCCCGCATCCCCCGCCGAGGAGATCGATCTATGGCCCGGCACGCCGCCCGGCGCGCCCGCGGCCCTTCCGGTCGAGCAGGTGATCGATGGCGGCACAGAGGAACATCATGGCCGCGTGGTGAAGGGCATCGCCCGGCCGCGCATGAAGGTGTTCCGCCCGGCGCAGCCGAACGGCGCCGCTTTGCTGGTCATGCCCGGCGGCGGCTTTGGCGTGATCCTCATCGACGGCGAAGGCTATCAGCTCGCGCCCACGCTCACCGCGCGCGGCTGGACCGTTTTCGTCCTCTATTACCGGCTGCCGGGCGAAGGCTGGGCGAACCGCGGCGACGTGCCGCTCGCCGATGCGCAGCGCGCGATGCGGCTGATCCGGTCGCGCGCCACGCAATATGGGGTGGATCCCGAAAAGATCGGCGCGCTCGGCTTTTCCGCCGGCGGCCACGTCTGCGGCGATCTCGCCACCCGGCATGGCGCCAAAGTCTATGATCCGGTCGATGCCGCCGATCGGCTGAGCGCACGCCCCGCCATCGCCGCGCCGATCTATGCCGTCCAGTCGATGGTTGCGCCGTTCGCGCATGGCGACTCGCGCGATACGTTGCTCGGCCCCAATTCCTCACCCGATGTCCGGCGCGCGCACAGCCCGGCGCACAACGTCACCGCCGACACCTCGCCCTGCTTCCTCGCCCATGCCGAGGACGACACGCTCGTACCCGTCGAAAACACGGTCGAGATGCGCGCCGCGCTCAAGGCGGCCGGCGTGAAGGTGGAAACGCATCTCTTCACCGCCGGCGGCCACGGCTTCTTCGTCCCCGCCCCCGCCGGCGAAAACGCCCACCGCTGGCCCGAACTGTTCGCCGCCTGGGCAAAAGGCCAGGGCCTCGGCTGAACGCCCCCCAATCCTCCCCCGCCAGGGGGAGGTGGCAGGCCTAGCCTGTCGGAGGGGACGTAGCGGCGATCAGCGACATGCCGGGGGGCATGTCGCAGCCGCGAAGTCGGCTCGCCCAAGCGAGCCGTGGACAGCAATCAGCCCGCCATTCCATCCCGCCGCTCAAGCGCAACCGTGACGATTTCGCGGATTTAGCTGAGCTTTCCAGCCGCGCTGCCGCCCTCCCCCTCCGTCGCCTTCGGCGCCACCTCCCCTTGGCGGGGGAGGATAGCCAAGGCGAAGGCCTGCTTGCCAATATCCAGATCCTCCCCCGCCAGCCTGACGGAGGGGGCGGAACGCGATAACGACGCTAATCTGGGCTGGGAACGCCCCTCCACCAACCACTGGACAAAACGAGAACATTGATGTATCGGGGCGTTGTCGGGTGTCGGGAAATCGCTGTTGCGTCCGGTTCAGGAGATCAGCGAAAAAACCAATCCGGTTCGCGAAAGATTGCCATTTTCGGCCGAACGAGCCAAATAGGTGAAATCATCAAGTTTGAATCTGGTGTTTTTTATTTTTCAGGCATCTGGCCGGGGCGACTCACCGCCACCGTCCACCCGGGCGGCAGCTGGTCGATCGACATATAATAATAGAGTGCGGTCACGCCGTCTTTGCTCTGGCTGTCGCCCTTGACCAGCCCGAACGCGATCGTGCCCGCGAATACCGGGCCGCCGCTGTCGCCGCCCTTGCAATCCGGCCCGCGGACCGCAACCCAGTTGGGCTCGCACGGCCCCGCGCACAGGTCGCCGGGCGGGGCATAATCGGGATAGGCCACCTCGGCGCAGCTATAGCCGGTCTTCTCGCCGCGATGGCACACCAGATCGCCCGCGCGCGTGGCGGATCGGTTGCGCCAGCTCGTCACCGGCCGCAGCAGGGTCTTGCCCTTGTCGGCATAGAAGCCGGGATAAGGCGGTGCGAAGGTTGCTCCCTCGGTGCCGATCACGTGGATCTGCACATCCTGATAGCGGGCGCCCCACGCGCCGATCATCGTCAGCGGCGCCTCGGTCCCTTCGGGGTCGATATAGCTCAGCTGATCGGGGCAATGCGCCGCGGTCGAAAGCGCGGTCCGGCTGCCGTCGGTCACGACGAAGCCGCTGGTGCACACCGCCTTATGGTTGATCGCGGGATCGAACCCCAGCACGCGCCCGCCGCCCGCCATCGCCGTCAGCGCGCTGATCGTATCGCCCCCTTCATCGCCCCAGACCACCACCTCCGCCGGCACGCTTGCAATCTCGGTGAAGCGCGCGACAAGGCCCTCGGTCCCGTCCGGGCCGACGTCGCGGGCATTGACCATCACCACCAGCCTGCCGGTACGCGGATCGACCCCCAGGCCCGGCGGGCTGTGGAGCGCGGCGCGGATGTCCGCCTGATGCGCCACGATCGCCGCCAATATATGCTCGCGCGTCGCCGGCGCGCCCG
>Ga0070658_10001116_pt1 | contig 22923 bp, 14 predicted proteins | sample KBSC13metaG_FD_64664 | JGI IMG/M metagenome (GOLD analysis project Ga0070658, IMG submission 64664) | Corn rhizosphere microbial communities from Kellogg Biological Station, Michigan, USA - KBS C1-3 metaG | ecosystem: Host-associated > Plants > Roots > Rhizosphere > Soil ...
GGATCTGCTGAAGGGCGAGCCTGACCGCTTCGAGGAAGGGCATGCGTGGGGCGCCTGGTGAGGGTGTGCCGGGACTACGGCACGGCCGCCCCGAAAGTGTCAGTTCCTACTCGTATCGCAGTGCAGTGACCGGATCGAGCTTCGCCGCCTTCGCCGCGGGGAGCATCCCGAACAGCACGCCGGTCACGCAGCTCGTCAGCAGCGCCGCCACGACGGCCAGCGGCGGCACGCTCGCCGCGACGGGGGTCATGGATTTGATGGCGAAGGCCACCAGCGCGCCGAACACGAGGCCGATGATCGCACCGATTCCCGTCAGCGTCACGGCCTCGACGAGGAACTGCCAGAGGATCGTCCCCCGCGTGGCGCCAAGTGCCTTGCGGACGCCGATCTCGCGCGTCCGCTCCGTGACCGAGATCATCATGATCGCCACGACACCGACGCCACCGACGATCAACCCGACCGCCGACAGGACGACCATCACGAGGAAGAAGGCTCCGAAGATCTTGTTGTAGACGTCGAACAGCTGATCCTGCGTGATGATCGCGAAGTCGTTGTCCGATGCGGGACGCAGCCCGTGACGTGCCCGCATCGAGGCGATGACGTCGTCGATGGCCTGGGCGCGTGTTACGCCAGTGGCTGGAATGACCGCGATGCCGATGTCGGCCCACGATGCCTTGAGGTTCTTTCGCGCCGACTCGATGGGCACGATGGCGCGTGCCTTGTTGCCGCCGGAGAGAAAGCTGGCCTGATAGTGGTAGATGCCGATTACCTGGAATGGCACGCCGCCCAGGTCGATCGTCTTGTCGATCGGATCGGACTCGCCGAACAGCTCGGTGGCCAGCTCGTCGTTGATCACCACGACGCGGTCGCCGGCGTTCGCTTCCGCCACCGTGAAGTTGCGTCCCGGATAGATGTCGCCGCCGCCGTCGATCTGCTGCCAGTTGCCGGTGAAGCCGCTGACCTGGACGCCCGACAGCCGCTTGTCGCGATACGAGATCGGGCGCGAGGTATCGAGCCGCCCGCCGGCAGTGCGAATCGACGGCAACTGCTCGAGCGTCGTGACGTCACCCAGCGTCAGCTTCGGGTTGCGCAGCCACTTGCAGGTGTCGTCGGTGCCGTCACACGCCTCGAAGCTGATCGGATAGCGCGAGACGAAGAACGTGGTGGGGCCGGTGCTCTCGAAGTCCTTGGCGACGCTCTGGTTGATGCCGTGAATGGCCGCCGAGATCACGACGACGACGAACACACCCACGGCGATGCCGAGGATCGTGAGGCCGGCGCGGACCTTGTTCGCGCGAATGGAGTCGAGGGCGATCGTGACGCCCTCGCGAAGCCCGTGGATGCGCTGCTGGATGACGGACATCGCCTATTCCGCTCTGAGCGCGGTGATGGGATCGAGGCGCGATGCGCGGCTCGCCGGATACGCGCCGGCAACGATGCCCACGCCAGCGCCGATGCCCACGCCCACCAGCACCGACCAGAGCTCCACCGCCGCCGGCAGCGGGGTCACCGCCGCGATCAGCTTGGCGAAGGCAAAGCCGGTGAGGACGCCGAGCGCAGCGCCGACCGTGCTCAGCGTGGCGCTCTCGACGAGGAACTGACTGAGGATGTCGCGCCGGCGGGCACCGAGCGATTTCCGGATGCCGATCTCTCGCGTCCGCTCCGCGACCGCGACGAGCATGATGTTCATGATCACGATCGCGCCCACCACGAGGCCGATGGCCGGCAGTGCGACGCCGGCGATCACCAGGTAGCCCTTGATCTTGTTCCAGAACTCGAGCGCCGAGTCCGACGTCTCGAGCTCGAAGTCGTCCTTCTGGGCCGGCCGGAGGTGGTGACGGGCACGCATGACCTGTCGCACCGTTTCCATGGTGCTCAGCATCCCTTCGCGGCTCGGCGTCTGGATCATGATGGCGTCGATGACGCCATGGGTGTTGACGTAGCGATTGAGCGGCGCGTTGTGCGGCGCGATGATGAACTTGTCGAACGAGATGCCGAAGGCACTGCCCTGCTTCTCCATCACGCCGACGACGGTGTACGGAAGCCCGCGCACCGTCAGCTCGCGACCGATCGGATCGAGGCTGGGGAAGAAGTAGTCGGCGACGTCCTGGCCGATGACGACGACGTTCATTCCCCGCTCGTATTCCTGCGGGCTGAACAGCCGGCCCTCGACGGGCGCCATCTTCTTGATCGTGAAGTAGTCCTCCGTCACCGTGTACGCGAGCACGGAACGGGGCTTGTTCGTGTACTTCGACTGGATGGACAGGTTGTCCTGGCCGACCGCCGCCCACAGTACGCCGTCGGGGAGCGCCGCGGCCACGGGCTCGATGTCGACGTCCTTGATGCGCGGACGCCGGCGCAGTTCGCGCCAGTAGTCGTCGTCGTGATTGCCGAGGTTGATGTTCGGGCGGCTGCGGAGCTCGAACGAGTTCACCGCCATGATCTTGCCGACCAGCTGGTCGGTCATGTAGCGGCTCATCCCGCTGACGATGGAGACGACGGCGATCAGGAACGTCACGCCGATCATCACGCCGAGCAGGGTGAAGAAGCTCTTGAGCTTCTGCACCCAGATCTGTTGCAAGGCGAGGCGGATGGCTTCGATGAACGGCATGAAGGAAAGCTAAGGTCGGACGGTCAGACTGTCAGACCGAGCTTCTCGACGAACGCGGAACGGCGTTCGTCCGACGCGATGAGCCCGTCCCGCAGCACCACCACGCGGCGCGCGTGCTGGGCAATGTCGGGCTCGTGGGTCACCATGATGACCGTCTGCCCCTGATCCGCCAGCGACTCGAAGACCCGCATGATCTCTTCGGAGGTGGTGGAATCGAGATTGCCGGTCGGTTCGTCGGCGAGGAGGATGGACGGGTTGTTCACCAGCGCCCGCGCGATGGCCACACGCTGCCGCTGGCCACCCGACAGCTCGTTCGGGCGGTGGTCCATGCGCTTGTCGAGCTGCACGCGCTCCAGCGCCTCGCGCGCGCGACGCTTGCGCTCGTCCCCCGACACGCCGGCGTACACGAGCGGCAGCTCGACGTTGTGGAGGGCCGTGGCGCGCGGCAGGAGATTGAACGTCTGGAAGACGAATCCGATCTCCTTGTTCCGTACGCGGGCCAGCGCATCGTCCGACATGGACGACACTCGCGTGCCATTGAGCCAGTACTCGCCCTCGTTCGGCGTATCGAGGCAGCCGATGACGTTCATGAGCGTCGACTTGCCGGACCCGGAAGGCCCCATGATGGCGACGTACTCGTTGCGCCGGATGGCGAGGTCCACACCCCGGAGGGCGCGCACGATCTCGCCGCCCATGTCGTACTCTCGCTTGATGCCGCGCGTCACGATGACCCAGTCGCCGCCGGGCGCCGCGCCCGCCGACTCGATGACCGCCTGCCGCTCGGCGGTGGCGCCGAGCGGGGCTTCGATGGTGGAGTCCTTGCTCACGACTTGGTTACCGGCTTGGGCGCTTCGACCTTCGTCTCGCGGACGGTGGCGCCATCCTTGAGCTCGCGGATCGCCTGGTAGGTGCCGGCGACGATCTTGTCGCCTTCCTTGAGGCCGCTCAGCACCTCGAAGTGCTTCTCGCCGGCAATGCCCACCTTCACCGGGCGGAAGGTGACCTTGTTGTCCTTGGCGACGACGAAGACGCCTTCGACATCCTTCTTGCCGACTTCCTTCTTCGGCTTGGGCTTGCCGAGGCCGACGGCGGTATCGCCCTTCGTGAGCGCCTCGTTCTCGCGCACGGTGAGCGCGATGATCGGGATGGAGAGCGCGTGCTTCCGCGTATCCGTGATGATCTTGGCAGTGGCCGAGAAGTCGGGCCGCGTCTCGGGTGGAATGTTGACGAGCTGGATCGTGACCTCGTAGTCCACGGCCTGGTCGGTCGTGTTGGTCGCCGTCGCGCTCTTCACGGCGCTGTTCGAGATCTGCGTCACGCGACCGATGAACGTCGTGTCGGGGAAGGCGTCGATCTGGATGACGGCGGAGTCACCAACGGCGATGCGCGCGACGTCGGTCTCGTCCACCTTCACCTTGGTCTCGAGCACGCTCATGTCGGCGATGGTGAGCAGCGTCGCCGCATCCTTGTTCAGCGTGCCCATGATCGCCGTTTCCCCATTCTCCACGTTGAGGCGCGTCACGCGGCCCGACATCGGCGCGTAGATGGTGGTCTTGCCGAGCGAGCTGCGCGCGTCGGAGAGGAGCGCATTCGCCTGCTCGACCTGGTGCTTCGCCGACTCGTAGAGCGCGCGGTTCACGTCCACCGCCGTGCGGAGCTGCTCCATCTGCTCGTCGGAGATGAGCGTCGGGTTGCTCTTCTTGATGGCCGCCGTGCGCTCGTAGCTCTTCTGGGCCTGGAGGAGGTTCGCCTGCGCCTGCGCCATCCCGGCCTTGCTCGCGGCGAGCGAGGCGTCCTGGCGCTGCACGGCCGCTTCGGCCTGCTGCGGATCGATCTGGAGGAGGAACTGGCCCTTGGCGACCATCTGGCCTTCCTTCACCGCGAGCCGAACGATCTTGCCGGTGATGTCGGAGCTCAGGTCGACCTTCAGCTGCGGCTGCACCTGGCCGCTCGCCGTGACCGACGCGACCAGATCGCGGCGCTGCACCTGCTCGGTGCGCACCTCGACGGCCTTGTTGCCTCGCTTGGCGGCGGTGAGGCCCCCGATCGCGATTGCGACCAGCACCGCCCCGCCGAATACGGACATCTTCACGCGCTTGCTCATGGCCACTGTCTCTCGGTGGGAATTAGCGGAGGGGACGTCCGACCGCGTTCTCGAGCGCGGCGAATGCCTTGTGGAAGTCGTACATGGAATTCACGCGGTCGATCAGCGCCTGCTCGTACGTGCTGCGCGACGTGGTGACGTCGAGGAAGGTGGCAGCACCGACCTTGTAGCGCTCTTCGGCGAACGCCAGCTCCTCCTGCGCCTTCTGCGCGTTCTGCTGATTGAGCTGCACCGTCTTCACGGACGTCATCAGGGTCAGGTAGGCCTGCGTCACGTCAGCCGTGAGGGCGAGGTCCTTCGCCTTCACCTGGTACATCGCGTCGTCCCGGTTGGCCTCCGCTACCTGTACGCGCTCCTCCCGCTGGAAGTTGTCGAACACCGGGATGGAGATCTGCGCCGACAGCGCGAACGGCGAGCGATTGAAGCGGAAGGGGAACTGATTGTTCGCATCGCGAATCGCCTGCGCCTGCGCATCGGTGAGCGTGTACTGCGGGCCCGTGCAGCCAACGGCGCCGAGTCCCGAGCCGACGCGGATGGAATCCGCCGTCATGCAATCGCCGAACGACGCGAGAGCACCGGCGCGCGCGCGGTTCACGAGGTAGTTCGGATCGGTGTACTGATAGGAGTTGCCGCCCCAGCCCGTGCTGAGCGAGAGCGTGGGGGTATAGGCCGCTTTCGCAACCCTGGTATTGAGGTCGGCGGCACGCTCGCGCGAGCGCAGCGCCACGATGGCCGGGTTCGCGCGACGCGCCAGGTCGAGCAGCGAATCGAGCGAGAACATCGGCGTGTCGAGCCGGAACTCGGTGGTGAGCACGACGCCCGTGGGCTGCGGCACCCCCATCTGCTGATAGAGGCGCAGCTTCTCGACCTCCACGTTGTTCTGCTCCGTCAGCTGTGCCACCTGCGCCCGACCGAGCGCCACCTCGGCGCTGCGCACGTCGAGGATGGTACCCGAGCCCACCGCCACCTTGGCCTTGGCGAGGTCGAGCTGAACCTGCGCCGTGTGGACCAGGGTGTCCTGGAGCGCGGCGCGCGCCTGGGCCTGGAGCACCGTGAGGTACTGCTGGGTTACCGCGGCGCGAAGCTGCTCGGCGGCGCCGGTGATGTCCGCTTCCACGGCGTTCCGGTTCGCCACCGCCGCCTTCGGATTCACGAACGTGGCGCTGTTGATCCGGTAGTTCAGGCTCAGGTCGTAGCTCGACTGGACGGTGGACGACTGGTTGCTGAACGACAAGCCGTTGAAGACCTGTTGACCGCCCTGCTGATAGCGACTGCCGAACGAGGCGTCCGCGCTTGGCAGGAAGGCGCCACGAGCGCTGCGCACGGCGGCGTCGGCGGTAGAACGGTCGTTCGCCTGGGAGAGGAAGACCGGGTTGTTGCGTCGCGCCAGCGAGATCGCCTCGTCCAGCGTGAGGGAGACGCCGCGTACGGTCGCGCTGTCCTGCGCGCGACCAGCCGCGGGCAAACAGAGCGCGACGGCGAGCGCGACGGGCACCAATGTTCGCATCGGGGGGGAGGTCCTGGGTGATGGGTCACCGCCCCATACGAACCAGCGGCGCCGTGGTTTCAGGTCAATCGGTGTCCGGTTCCGGGGAGAGAAACACGCGAGACCGGACGCGTTCACGAATGCAGGCGTAGATGGCAGCGCCCTTTTCGGCGCTCGCGAGGGAAGGCCGGCCGATGGAGCCGGAACTGCCGCGGGGGATCTTGAGCCATCCCCGGCGGTATCGCCGGAGCTCCTCACGCGACATCATATAGTCTTCAGCAAGGTCCATCCGCACAAGATCCGGCGCGATGTAGAGCATGAGCGAGGTGTCCACCTCGTCGCCGTGCATCGGCTCGGACTGGCCCTCCAGCAGCGACCGGAAATCCACCGAGAAGATGTCTACCACCCGCACGCGTGCCACGGTGGTGATCACCGTGGCGAGCGCTTCCTGATGCGGATCGTGCTCGTGGGCCGTCAACAGAATGAACTCTCGTACCCCAGTCATCTCCCAGGTGTTCAGCAGATCGTTCAGCATCCGGTGGAGCGTCTTCTTGCGCAGCGATGCATTGCCGGGGAATCCGCGCTCGGTGTCGACGTTGACGCCGTACTCGAGCGTCGGCGCGCGGAGAATGCCGAACTCGGCCGAAAAGTCATCGGCCAGACGCTCGACGATGAGGGTGTCCGATCCGAGGGGAAGATGGCGTCCATGCTGCTCGCAGGTGCCGACCGGGATGATGAGGCGCGAATCGGCGGCGAGGATGGCAGCCACTTCACCGGGCCGTAGCTCCTTGATGCGTCGTGGCGTGTCAGGAGTCGCCGGCGAAATGGAGGGATAGGTCATTCTGCGCGAGACGCTGAGGCGATGGCTGCCCGCTGCCGGAATGCGCGCCCTCGTGGCGCCGGCGTCCGCGGCGGCAGCGCTCATGTTGGCGAGCGCATGGCTCGCCGATCAGGACGTAGGTTACGTCATCGCGGGGACGCTCGCCACGGTGATCGCGCTGTGGAGCGGACTGCGGTGGAGTCCGTCCGCGATGCGCGCGCCACTCATCGTCTGCGTGGCAGCGCTGTTCGCGGCAAATCTGGCCGCCGGGCGGGCGGAGCTCCGACTGGGCCGATTCGAGCAGTCGCCGGCGGCCGTGAGCGCCTCGCAGGCCGTGGAACAGCAGGTCGTACTGCGCCACTGGCTGGACGATGAGCTGGCGGCGCTACGCGATGTCACGTCGCGTGGACTCGCCCTCGGCCGCACCACCGACCCGGCGGCGGCCGTGGCGACACTGCAGCGCGCCGTGGGGGACGTGAATCACCGTGCCGCGCTCGTGCTCCGCGGCGATACGCTGGTCGTGTGGGCCGGCACGGCGCACGCGAGCCCTCTGGCATTCAACCAGCCTTCCGGCGTCGTGGCGACGCCGTTCGGGCTCACGGTGTACGTGGCCGCGGACAGCGATGGCACGCGCGCCGTCGCCACCTCGCTCCTCGTCGCGCAACCACCGGCCGACCGGTTGTCGCGCGGCATCGCCCAGCGCCTGCCGAGCAACGAAATCGCGGAAGGCTTCAGCTTTTCGCCTCCCTCGGAGCGCGCACCGCCGGGCGCCCTCACCTACATGGATCGCGGTCGTGCCCTGTTCGTCGCACGCGCTCTGGTGCCGTCGGAAGGCGAGGTCCGGTTCCGGCTGCTCGAGCGCGCGCGAGTGCGCGTCGGCGTGGCGTTGCTCATCGCGCTCGTCGGCTTCCTGGTGATGGTGGCGCGTCGGGAGGCGGGCGCGCTCGCCGCGGCCGTCGGTGCGCTGGTGGTGGTGCGCTGCATCGCTCTCGTGCCGCTCAGCGAGTTCTCAACGCGATCCCGGCTGTTCGATCCGGCCGTGTACTTCCATCCGGCGGGAAACGCGTTCACGGCGAACGCGGGCGCGCTCGCACTGACGTCGGCAACGCTGCTGCTGGCCGTGCTGCTCGTCGTGCGGCGGATCGGCAGTCGATTACCCCGCGCCGCCGGTGCGGCGATCGCCGTTCTGACAATCGGATTCGGGCCGTTCATCGTCGGCGCACTGGCGCGCGGCATCACGCCGCCGACCGAGGGTGCCGGCGCGTCGCTCTGGCTGATCTGGAACGTGCCGCTGTGCCTTGCCGCCACCACGCTGCTCGTGCTGGCGGGCTGGGCGGGCCGTGCGGCCATCGGCGGGCGCGGGGTGCGACCCGAGGCGGGACCGCTGCTCGCCCTGCTCGCGGCGGTGACGGCGCCACTCGTCTGGAGCGCGCCGGGGCAGTGGCCGCAGTGGTATAGCTGGATGTGGGTGCTCGCGGTGGGGGCGCAGGTGCTCGCACGCCCGTCGCGACGCGCACTGCTCACCGCGGCCATGGTCGCGGGTCTCGCCGCGACGACGGTCGTGTGGGGGAGCACGTCGCGAGGGCGCGTCGAGCTGGCCGAACGCGATGTCCGCGGACTCGACGCGCCGGACGCGTACGGCGTGGCGCTCGCGACTCGCCTTGCCGCCTCGCTGCAGGGTGATGATCTGCCCCGAAGCTCGCAGGCGCTGCTCGAGCAGTACGTGGCGTCCGACCTCGCCGCGGCGGGCTACCCGGTGGCGCTCACCTCGTGGCAGGGCGCGGTACCGATCGCCACGTTCGGCTCGGCGCCGTTCGACGTGTCGTTCGACACGGTCGCGGTAGCCGCGGTAGCCGCCGCGCTCAGGAACACGCGCGTGGTGACGACCATACATCCGAGCGCGTACGGGGTGCGCGTCGTGGCCGTACCGATGCGCGGCGGGGTGGTGACGATCCTCATTGCGCCGCGCACTCGGCTCATCGGCAACGACGCGTATGCGCGCTGGTACGGTCTGCCACCGCGCGAGAGCAACGAACCACCGTACACCGTCCAGGTCGTCGCGGACTCGCTTGCGCCGCGCGAGACCATCAACTGGCGCCGCGAAGGCACGGAGCTGCACGGGGATTGGCCGGTGCGTGTCCCATCGGGGCCGGCGCGAGCACATGTGGAGGTTGATCTGCGCGGGCTCGACTCGCTCGTCCCGCGTGGCGGCCTGATGGTGTTGATCGACATCGCGGCCGTCGGATTCGTGTGGCTGCTCGGCGCGGTGGCGGACGGGCGCGCGGGGCGCTGGCTCCGACTGCGCCGCCGGCGGCTGCGCAGCTATCGCACCCGGCTTTCATTCGCGCTGTTCGCCTTCTTCTTCGTGCCGGCAGCGGTGTTCGCGCTGTGGAGCTGGCGGCAACTCTTCGACGATGCGCAGGCGTCGCGGCGGCTGCTGGTGACCGAGACGGTTCGCGCCGTCTCCGGGGTCGGACAGCCGGACTGGTTGCGGCGCGAAAGCGCGCGACTCGACACCAAGCTCCTGCTCTATCAATCGGGGGTGCTCGTCGCCGCGAGCGATTCGTTGTTCGCCGAGCTCGCCCCGATGGGGAGCCTGCTTCGCCCCGACGTGGCGCTGGAGCTCGGCGTGTCCGAAGAGGTGAGCGCCACCAAGCCCGAACCCCTCGCCGGCGCGACGGGAATGATGGGCTACCGCGTCCTTCCGGCCATCGTTGGCGCAAACACGGTGATCGCGGCACCGGCTCGCGTGGACGATCTCCTCCTCGATCGCCGTCGGCGCGACCTGGGAGTGCTCGTTCTCTTCGCGAGCGCCATCGGCGCCGCGGCGGCGCTCTGGCTCAGCGCGCTCGCGGCACGCCAGCTCGCTCGTCCCATCGCCGCACTTCGCGGCGCCGCACGCGCCGTCGGGCGAGGCGAGACGGAGCTCCCCCTCCCGCGCGATGCGGCGAGCGAGTTCGTGCCGGTGTTCAGCGCATTCCGCGCGATGGCGGTGGGCCTCGGCGAGAGCCGGGTCGCGCTCGAGGAGGCGCAGCGTCGCACCGACGCCGTCCTGCGCACCGTGGCGAGCGGCGTCGTGGCCGTGGATGAGCATGGACGTGTCATCCTCGCCAATCCGCGCGCCGAAACCCTGCTTGGCGACGTTCCACCGGCTGGTGCGCCGGTGCACGCCATGTCGGCGCACGCCGTGACTGCGCGCGTCGCCCGCTTCCTGGCGAGCGGTGCTGACGCGGACGGTTTCGAGATCGAACGCGACGGGCACACCCTGCGTGGCCAGCTCACGCGCTTGACGAGCGGCGGCGCCGTACTCACCCTCGACGACGTGACCGAGCTTGCGCGCGCGCAGCGCGTGCTCGCGTGGGGCGAGATGGCACGACAGGTGGCGCACGAGATCAAGAATCCACTGACGCCGATCCGGCTCGGCGTGCAGCACCTGCAACGCGCACGCGGCCGGCCGGACTTCGATGCCATCCTCGACCAGAACGTGTCACGAATTCTCTCCGAGATCGATCGCCTGGACGAGATCGCGCGCGCGTTCAGTCGTTACGGTGGCGGGCCGGAGGTACGGCCTGCCGCGGAGCCGATCGACGTCGCCCAGGTGGCCGGCGACGTGGTCGCGCTCGAGACGCTCGGTGAAGGCGACGTGGAATGGACACTCGATGTCGATCGCGAGCTGCCGAATGCGCTCGCTCGAGCGGACGAGCTGCGTGAGGTGCTGCTCAACCTCTACGAGAACGCCCGGCTTGCCGACGCGCGGCACGTCCTGACCGAGGTGCGGCAGAGCGCGACGAGCGGTGGCGTGCCGGCCGTGGTGATCTCCGTCAGCGATGACGGAAGCGGCATCGGGGCCGACGTCCTGCCGAAGATCTTCGAGCCGCACTTCTCCACCCGCACCAGTGGCAGCGGGCTGGGCCTCGCCATCACCCGGCGGATGGTGGAGAGCTGGGGCGGCGAGGTGACGATCGAGAGCGCGGCGAAGCAGGGGACCATCGTTCGCGTCGCGTTGCGGATCGCCTGAGCTCGCGACGCGTGATCAGCGTCGCGGCTTCACTCCGTGCGCGACGTCGTGGTCGGTACCCCACTCCTGCGAATGCGCACCGTCTTGATGTTGGTGAACTCCCGCAGCCCCAGCTCGCTCAGCTCGCGCCCGTAGCCGGACGCCTTCACGCCACCGAATGGGAATCGCGGGTCCGATACCACCATGTCATTCACGAAGACGCTCCCCGAGTCGATGCCGCGCGCGAAAGCTTCCTGCTCGGCGGGATCCGTCGTCCAGGCGCTCGCGCCGAGTCCGAATCGGGTGGAGTTTGCGATGCGGATGGCGTCGTCCACGTCGCGGGCGCGAAAGACGCAGCCCACCGGACCGAAGAGCTCATCACTCCACGCCGGCGACGACTCCGGAATGTCGGTGAGCACGGTAGCCGGGAAGAAGGCAGCGCGGGGGTCGGTGCGCTTGCCGCCGCAGACGAGCCGCGCTCCGGCTTTCACTGAGCGCGCGACCTGATCCTCCAACTCCTCCGCCTGTCGTGCCGACGCCAGTGGACCGAGCTGGGTAGCCGGATCCGTCGGGTCGCCGACGCGGAGCGCCTGCATTCCGTCCGCGAATCGGCCAAGGAACGAATCGAAGATGGAATCGTGAACGATGAAGCGCTTGGCTGCGATGCAGCTCTGGCCGTTGTTGATCGTGCGAGCCGTCACCGCCGTCTCCACCGCGCGCCCGAGGTCCGCGCTCGGCATGACGATGAATGGATCACTGCCGCCCAGCTCGAGCACCGTCGGCTTGATGTTCCTCCCCGCCACCTCGGCCACGCTGCTGCCGGCGCCTTCGCTGCCAGTGAGGGTCGCCGCCGCGACTCGCGGATCGGACAGCACGCCGGCGACCGCATCTGCGCCGATGAGCAGGGTCTGGAACACGCCATCGGGCGCACCGGCGCGGCGCACGAGCGACTCCAGCTCCAGCGCGCACTGGGGAACGTTGGAGGCGTGCTTCAGCAGCCCGACATTACCAGCGACGAACGCCGGCGCCATGAAGCGGATCGCCTGCCAGAAGGGAAAGTTCCATGGCATCACGGCGAGCACCACGCCGAGCGGATCGTAGGCGATGAACGAGCGATGGCCCTCGTCCTCCACCGTCTGGTCGGCGACGAACGAGGGCCCGTGCTCGGCGTAGTAGTGACAGGCGAGTGCGCACTTCGCGGCTTCCTCCACCGCGGCGCGGATCGGCTTGCCCATCTCCAGCGTCATCATCCGCCCCAGGCGTTCCTTGTCCGATTCGAGGAGGTCGCCAAGGCGCCCGACCATCGCCGCACGCTCCGACACGGGAGTAGCGCGCCAGCGCGGAGCAGCGGCCGCCGCCCGTGCGATGCGCTGATCGACTTCGCCTGCGGTGAGGGCGGGGAACTCGGCGAGCACCGCGCCCGTCGCGGGGTTGATCGAGCGGAATGTCATGCGCGACGAGCGATGCAGCTTGCGTGCGCGTTCACTCGCCGACCGGCGTTTCCTCGCGCCACCAGCCTTCGCCCGCTTCCTCACCGCCGAACAGGCGCCGCCACCACGGCACGCGGCGGTCGCGCTCGAGGACGGCGCCGGCCGCTTCGCGCCACGCCTCCTGCATCGTCGCCGCATCGGGGAAGCGAGCCTCGGGCTCGGCGGCGAGTCCGCGCTCGAGCCACGCCGCAATCTCCGGCGCGTATGGCGTGAGGTCGAGCATCCCCGACAGCTCGCGAGCGAGGATGGTCTTGCCGTCGGCCTCGCCGAATGGCGGCGTCCCGGTGAGTACGAAGGCGACGATCGCCGCCAGCGAGAAGAGATCGGCCGTGACGTCCTGCGGCTCGCCGAGCAGCTGCTCCGGCGGAGAGAACGCAGGGGTGCCCGATGCGCCGGCCGGCTCCTCGCCGGCGGGGTTCGCGATGCCGAAGTCGGCAATGCGCCAACGCCGGTAGCGATCGATGAGAATGTTCTCCGGCTTGAGGTCGCGATGCACGATGCCGACCGCGTGCGCCGCCGCGAGTCCGTTCAGCACGGCGTCGATCTGCGGCGCGACCTCCGCCACGGTGCGCGCGCCGGACCGTGCCACGAGCTCGGCCACCGATCCGCTTTCGGCAAGCTCCATCGTGTACCACGCCACGTTGCCGCGGCTGTCCCAATCGTAGATCGGGACGATGGCCGGGTGCGCGAGCTGCGCCGCCAGGCGCGCTTCGCGACGGAAGCGGCCGACCGCGCGCTCGTCCCGAGCGACGTGCGGGTGCAGGAGCTTGAGCGCCACTTCGCGGCCAAGCGAGAGATCGCGCACCCGCCACACCGATCCGAACGAGCCAGCACCCAGCGGGGCGATCACTTCGTAGTCGTCGGCGAGTGCCCAGCGGAGGCGAACTTCGGGAGACTCGCGCGCTGCCGCGCCGTGCTCACCGCTGAGCGTGAGCACCGTCCGGCTCCCGATCACGCGATCCAGCGCACGCACCATCGCCGCGACCGAGGGATACCGCTTCGACGGGTCGGGGTGAAGTGCCTGATCGAGCACGACCGACACCGAGGGCGGCAGGTCCGGGCGCACCAGCGCCACGGGCGGAATGTCGTCCGGCGGCGGCGCCTCGGTAGTGAGGGCGTGAAAGCACAGCGCGGCGAGCTGCCACTGGTCGGATGCGAAGGTCGGCTGCCAACCATCACGCCAGTCGGGCGGAATGGGCATCGTCGTCGCATCGGGCGCGATGCGATCGGGAATGGCGTCCAGCGGCACGGCCCACTGCCAGCCGAGCAGCCACAGGCGTCCCATCGGCGACGTCAGGACATTGCCGACGAATACGGCGCCATGGACGCTTCCGCCATCGTGCAGGTAGGAGAGCGTGGATCCCACTTCGCGCATCACCCGCAACACGGCGGGAATGTCCTCGGCGCCCGCACGGGCCAGGCGCGCGGCCATCGTCTCGCCGGCAATCCACCGTCGCAGATAGCCCGGCCCGCGACGAGAATCGGAATTCGCCGTCCAGTAGTGATACGTCGTCGGCACCGCCGGGTGATTGCGGTGCGCGAGTGCGCGGGCCTCCGCCTCGATCCACCCCGCGTGCGCCGGTTCGGGTGCGCTCACCAGCGAGAGTGAACGGCCAAGCGCGTCCACGATCTCCTGAAAATGCCGATGATCTTCCCACACGCCCTCCGAGCCCCAGCTCCAGCCGGGCGGGAGCAGCCACGCCGCCAGGTGATCCGGCAGCGTGAGGCTGACGCGGTGGTGGCCTCCAGTCGGAAGCAGGGGACGCATGGTTCGGGCGTCGATGAGCACGGAGGATGGGAACGTCGGATGACTGCCGAAAGCTAGCGAGCGCGGAGGCGCGGAGGCAGCGCCATCGCGACGACGGACTGCAACGAGTTCGTCACATCCGTGATTCGGCGAGCACCTGCTCGGCGGCCTGGTGCAGCGCCGGCAGCGAGACGTCCGGAAGCACGCTCACCTCGACAGTGCGAACGCACAGCGCCGTGCCGTCGTCGGGCGCGCTGGAGTTGAGCGATGGCACATGCACGGTGACGGCGACGATGCGCCACAGCGTGCTCGGGCGCGACATGGAGCCGTCGCTCTCCACGGTGTCCAGTTGGAGGACTTCTCCGCGCGCTGGAATGACGGGACTCCGGCATTCGGCGAGCAGCTGCTCGTTACGGTCGTGGCGGGTGACGCGGAGCGTGATCATGCCGCTGGTGGTGAAGGACGAAAGAAAGTACGGTACAGCGCGACCTGCAGCCAGCGTCGTTCGTGAAACCGAAGTCGCGTCGTGACGTAGGGCACATCAGACCTGCATCCGAATGAGGAATCCATGTTCGTCATCCTGAGCTTTCTCGTATCGCTGGCGCTCGTGACGCTGGCATACGCGCAGTCCCGCAACTTCGTGATGCGCCGCCTGCGTTACGTGGACGCTGTACAGAATGCGCTGGCACCGGTGATCGCCGGGCTGGGCGCGGCAGCGATCACCTGGCCAATCTTCGCCCTTCTGCCATTGGTTGGACTCGGCACGGCGCTGAGCGTCGGGTTCGCGGTCGGTGCCGGCGTGGCCGCCGGTGCTCGCGCCGTGCGGCATTCATTGCCGCGGTACTGACGGCCAGCCGAGCTGACGGCGAAGCCGTCAGCGGGTCGGACGAGCGTCGGCGCCGAAGGCGCCGCACGGGTCTGACCATTAGTTTCCATTCATGGCTGTCACCGTCCCGACCGAGATTACCGATCCAACGAACGCCCGCATCCTCGCCATCAGCGAGGATCGCATCGCCGGCTTTCTCGAGGATCCGTTCGCCGAGATCGCCCGGCTGAGCGAGCTGCCCGTCGACATCGTGCTCGAGCGATTGCGGGCAATGCTGGAGAGCGGCGTCATCCGACGCATTCGCCAGACCCTCATGGCCACCAACCTCGCTCCGGGCGCGCTGGTGGCATGGAAGGTTTCTCCCGACCGGCTCGATTCGGCGTTCGAGTATCTCTCCAAGGTCGATCCCTTCTCCGGTCACGTCGTGATCCGCAGCACCGATGCCGAGACGACGGGCTCCGTGTATCGGTTGTGGACGACGCTCAAGGTCCCGCAGGGATTCTCGATGCAGCGGCACTGCGAGCTGCTCGCTGAGCGCATCGGCGCCACGGCGTTCCGCATCATGCCGGCGAAGCGACTGTTCGCTCTCGGTGTCGGGCACGTTCGGCGGCGCGGAATGGAGCCCGGCAGCCGGACCGAGGAGCCGGGTCGTGTAATCGACACGAACATCGTGGAGCTGAGCGATCTCGAGTGGCGCGTGCTCGGTGCCCTCAAGCGGGAGTTCGAGCCCGACGAGCTACGTCCCGTGCCGTGGCGCGAACGCGCGCGCGAAGCGGGCGTGCCGTACGAGGAATTTCTTCGCGTGTCGCGCGGGTTGGCCGACCGTGGCGTGATCGGTCGATTCTCCACCTTTCTGGAGCACGTGAAACCGTCGGCAACGGGTGAGCGCGTGACGCGCTACAACGCGCTCTTTCACTGGCGCGTGCCGGCTGGTCGCGAGATCGAGGCTGGCCGCGAAGTCGGGCGTCATCACATCCTCACCCATGCCTACTGGCGCGAGGGCGGCGACGAGTTTGCGCACGTGAACATCATGGCCGTGGCTCACGGGACGGAGAAGCCGGTAGTGCTGGCGCACAAGGCTGCGATCGACCAGCACCTGGCCGACGTCGGCATTCCCGTGTCGTACACCAACGTGTTCTGGGGCGGACGCAGCGAGATCAAGCCTTCGGAGATCATGCCGCAGGCGTACGAAGGCTGGCTGCGCGAGACTGGCGTGGACCCCGCCTCGATGCGAGAGGGCTGAGCGGCCGCGGGCACGTCCCTCGCCAGTTCCGCGGTCATGCGCCTGTTCATCATTCTCTATCGGCTGCTGCCGCTCGCCATCGCCTTCTGGCGCGATCACCACCGCTGGCTCTTCTTTGGCGCCCCCGCGGTGCGCAGGCACGCCGACCACGAACGTCGTGCCCAGCGCCTCGTCGCACAGCTCGCCGCGCTCGGGCCGACGTTCGTGAAGATGGCGCAGCTGTTCGCCGGGCGCGCCGACATCCTCCCGCCCGTCTATGCCAGGGCGCTCACGACGCTCACCGATCAGGTGCCGATGGTGCCGGCGCGCGAGATCGCGCGCGTGATCAGGGAAGAGTACGGCGCGGGGCCCGATGAGCTGTTCGAGCGCTTCGACTGGACGCCGCTCGCCGCTGCCTCGCTTGGCCAGGTCTATCGCGCCTGCCATGAGGGAGAGGAGGTCGTCATCAAGGTCCTGCGGCCGGGCGTGGAGAAGCTCGTCGCCGCGGACGTGAAAGCGTCGAGCCGGATCATCCGTGTCGTGGAGCGCTGGTGGCCCAACCCGCACGTGATAGGCACGCGCGTGGTGATCGAGGAGTTCGCCGCGCGCGTCGCGGAGGAGATGGACTTCCGGTGCGAGGCAGCGCATGCCATCGCCATCGCCGGCAACTTCGCGGGCAAGCGCGAGGTGTGGGTGCCCCGGGTGTACACGCCAATGGTGCGCCAGCGCGCGCTCGTGCTGGAATACTGTCCCGGTCGCCGTGTCGACCGGCTGGACGAATGGGTGAGCGAGGGGCGCATCGATCCGGATCACGTGGTGCGCGAGGTGATGGACATCTACGCGCGGATGATGCTCGTGCACGGCCTCTTCCACGCCGATCCGCATCCGGGCAACGTGCACGTGTCAGCCGACGGCCGGATCATCCTGCTCGATTTCGGGATGGTCGTGCGCGTGCCGCTCGAGCTGCGCCGCGAGCTCGTGGCCGCGATCTTCGCCGCCATCCGAAAGGACCCGAAGGCGCTCGCCGACAGCTTCTACCGGCTCGGGCTCGTCACCACCGGCGCGGACCCGGCGGTGATCGAGCGGCTGGCTGCCGTGCTGTTGAATGTGGCGCACGAGCGAAACACGACGCGGGAGCGCATGGACCTTCTCGCGGATGAAGTGCTCGCCGAGCTGTTCGACTGGCCGATCGTCCTGCCGAGCCATCTCGTCTACTTCGCGCGCACGGCTGCCCTCATCGAGGGGCTCGGCACGCATTACGACCCGCACTTCAATGCGCTCGCGTTCGCCACACCGATCGCCATCTCGCTCCGTGCGCGCATCATCTCGTCGCTCTATCCGGAGGGGGGACAGCCGACGGTGGATCCCGCGCGCGTAATCGGGGCGGCGATCGGCGCAGTGGCCCGAGTGCTGCGCGAGACGGGAGAGAATCTCGTCAGCGCCGTGCGTGGCGCGGTGGCCGAAGCGTCGTTGCCGTCGGCGACCGCGCTTGGCGTCGGGGGACGTGCGCCCATCACCAACGGTTCAACACCGCCGACGCCTACTAGCACGGAGTGACCTCGACGGGCGCGATGGGCGTCCGGACACGGTACCCCGGTTTCGCATGCGCTCCGCTTCGCTACGCTTCATTCCGCTGGTCGTCGCCCTGCTGCTCGGCGCGAGCGCGGTGCAGGCCCAGGTCGGGTCCACGACGGACATCATCATGGGCAAGGTGCTGGCGCCCGACTCCACGCCGGTGGTCGGGGCGCGCATCGAGGTCACCTCGAACGAGACGGGCATCACTCGCCGCAAGGAGACCAACGAGCGCGGCGAGTTCTCCATCCTCTTTCCCGACGGCGGCGGGGCGTACCGACTGCGCGCCAGCTACATCGGCTACGCGCCATACGAGGTCGCGGTGCAGCGTCAGGCGGACGAGGACCGCCTGATCGTCAACGTGCGGCTGTCGCGCAATCCGCAGGTGCTGCAAGCGGTGACGGTTCGCGCGAGAAACGACGCGGGCACCCAGGACCGCCCCACGGCGGGCAGTGTCGAGCGCAACCTGAGCGCCGCGCAACTCGACCGGCTGCCGGTCGACAAGGGCGACCTCGCGACGGTGGCGACCCTGGTGCCCGGCGTGATTGGCACAGCGGCCACCGACTCGACGCCGGCCAGCTTCTCGATTGCCGGCCAGCCGAGCAACCAGAACCAGATCACGCTCGACGGACTGAGCTTCGGTTCGGGCAGCGTACCCGCGGAGGCAGTGCGCTCGACGCGCGTCATCACGAGCACCTACGACGTCGGCCGCGGCCAGTTCACCGGCGGACAGGTCGCCTCAACCACCCGCGGGGGAACGAACAACGTGCAGGGCGTGGTGTCGTACGCACTGCGCGACCCGGACCTCGAGTTCGTGGATTCCTCGTCCGCATCATTCGGGCAGAAATACCAGCAGAACTCGATCAACCTCGGCGCGGGCGGCCCGATCGTGCGCGACGAGGCCTTCATCTTCGGCGCGGTGTCGGTCTCGCGGCGGACCAATCCGCTGTCGTCTCTGCTCGCGGCCGACCCCCAGACGCTCGCGCGATTGGGCGCCAGCCGGGATTCGGTAGGCCGCTTCCTGACGCGGCTGGGAAGCATCGGCGTCGCGCCCACGCTGCCCGGTATTCCCGATGACCGACTGGCTGATCAGGCGTCGGCGCTCGTGCGATTCGACTACTCGCTCGGTGAGGCGCATACCCTCACCCTTCGCGGCGATTGGCGCGGTCAGGCGCAGGACGCCACCCGCATCTCCGCGCTCAGCGTGCCGAGCACGGGAGGCAACCTGCGCACCACGGGCGGCGGGATCATGGCGTCGCTCACCTCGCACCTCGGCCGGTTCATCAACGAGGGTCGCATCTACCAGTCGTCCGATCGCCAGAACACGGAGCCCTATCTCGCCGTGCCGGGCGGCCGCGTCGTGGTGGCCTCGACGCTGGACAACGGAACGCAGAGCCTCACCACGCTGCAATTCGGTGGTAATCCATCGTTGCCGCAGCTCACCCACACGCGCCTGCTCGAGGCCACGGACGAGATTTCGTGGGTGAGCGAGGGGGGCGCGCATCGCTACAAGCTGGGTGGGCTGATCAACGAGGATCGCTCCTCCATCGGGACGATTCCCAACCGCTACGGGACCTTCTACTTCAACTCGCTCGCCGATTTCGACGCCAACCAGCCATCGCAGTTCACACGTACGATCTCGGGGCGCGATCGGCTGGCCGGCAGCAACAACGCCGCACTCTATGTCGGCGACGCATGGCGCCAATCGCCGGCGCTGCAGATGACGTACGGCTTGCGGCTCGAGGGAACACATTTCCCGCGCACCCCCGCGTACAACCCGGACATCGAGAGCCTGTTCGGCCGACGCACCGATGACGCGCCAACGGAAGTGCACCTGAGTCCTCGCGTCGGATTCACCTACATGCCGGGTGCACGCGGCCGTGGCGCCGCAGGCGGCTTCAACGCGGCGAGTTGGATCTTCCGTGGCGGCCTTGGCGAATTTCGCGGGAAGATCTCGTCCAACCTCGTCGCCACGGCCGTGGAAGGCACCGGACTCGCAGGCGGGCAGTCGCAGCTCACCTGCATCGGCGCGGGGGTGCCGTCGCCCGACTGGGCATCCTACCTCGCCGATCCGTCCACCGTCCCGGACGAATGCCTTGCCGGCGGTCCCACGCCGCCCACCGGCGGACCAGCGGGACAACGTCGCAACGTTACCCTGTTCGAGAGTGCGTTCGGCGCACCCAAGGTGTGGCGCTCGTCGCTCGGTGCGAGCCGGCGCTTCTTCGAGCGGTACAGCTTCAACGTCGACGCTTCATTCGCGTATGGTCTCGCGCAGACAGGGTCCCGCGATCTCAACCTCGACGCGGTTCCGAAGTTCACGCTGTCCACCGAAGAGGGCCGCCCGGTGTACGTGCCAAGCGCGGCAATCGTACCCGGCACCGGCGCCACGACGATCAATGCGTCGCGCGTGCATCCCGAATACGGCAGCGTCACCGAGCTGACATCGCAGCTCAGGTCGGCATCGGCGCAGGTCACGACGACGGTCGGTGGGCTCACGCTGCAGGGAATCACCTGGAGCGCGTCGTACACCTTCCTGCGGTCGCGCGATCAGCAGAACGGCTTCGGCGTCCTGGGCGGCGGCTTCGGCGGGGGCAATACCGCCGGTGATCCGAACGATGTCTCGTGGGGAACGTCGGATCGCGAACGGCGGCACGCCGTGCTGGGGACCCTCACCTTTCCTGCGCGGCCCTGGCTCGACATCACGGCCATCGGCCGGCTCACCGCGGGTCAGCCCTACACGCCCGTCGTCAGCGGCGACATCAATGGTGATGGTTCGCGAAACGATCGCGCATTCATCTACGATCCGACGAATCCCGACATTGCCGGCGACACGGCTCTCGTGAACGGAATGACGCGCCTCCTCGACAACGCGTCGGGCCGCGCGCGCGACTGCCTGCGTTCGCAGCTCGGCACGATCGCGACGCGCAACAGCTGTTCGACCCCGTGGACGCCGGCGCTCGATCTGCAGATCAACTTCAAGCCGAGTGCGTTCGGGCTGCAGCGGCGGCTGACGATGTCGGTGCAGCTGCAGAACGCGCTCGTCGGGCTCGACCAGTTGCTGCACGGCGACAACCTGCATGGTTGGGGGCAGCCCATCATCCCGGACCGCACACTGCTCTACGTGCGCGGATTCGATCCGCTCTCGCAGCGGTTCGTCTACCAGGTCAACGAGCACTTCGGCGTGGCCAACGGACGCACCAGCGCCTATCGCGTGCCGTTCCAGATCGGGTTGCAGGGCCGCCTCACCCTCGGCCAGGATCCGGCGCGCCAGCAGGTGCGACAGATCTTCGGTGGCGGCAATGGGCGCGCCCTCACGCGCGATGACTACAAGGCACGTCTCCAGCGGCTCGTGCCCAATCCCTTCCTCGGCACCATTGCACTCGATGATTCGCTCAAGCTGGCGCTCACACCCGAGCAGAAGGCACGCCTGCATGCTCTCTCGGATTCGCTGACGCCGAAGGTCGATGCCCTCATCGACCAGATCGCCGACATGCTCGCCGGTGCCGGCGCGAATCCAGACCCGCAGGTGATCTTCGCGCGGATGCAGGGAAAGACGAACGAGGGCCGCAAGCTCGGCGAGCAGGCGATCAACGACCTGCAGGCGGTGCTCACTCCAGAGCAGTGGTCGAAGCTGCCGGCGTCGGTCAAGACGATGCCTGCGGGGCGCGGCGCCGGGGCCGGCGCGGGCCGCGGCGGGCGACGCGGTGGGCCGGTCGGCCCGGACGACTGATCGCGCGGATTCAGCGACCGCAGCGCGACAGCACCCGCTTCGGTGCCGGAGCACTCGGATAGAGCGCGCGCGCCGCCGTTGCGTGCGCCCGTGCACGCGAGCAGCTCCCGCGCCGCAGATAGCCTTCGGCGAGGCGCAGGTGAATCCGATAGTTGCCGGGATCCAGGACTGACGCCCCTTCGAGCCGGCTCGTGCGCGTGCTGGTGCTGAAGATGGACATCGCCACCAGCTGCGACGCGCTGCGCCAGACTGCGAGCGCACCGAGTGCCGCGACGACGAACACGAACAGGGCCCGCCTGCCGAGTCCAAGGTCGATCACGGTCCGCTCGCGCGGCACGGGTGCGAGCGCGCCAAGTGCAGCCCACGTCAGCAGCGCTGGAGGCGGAAGCAGCAGTACCGCGTCGAACATTCCCACCACGGCCACGGCGGCAATCGTCCCCACCAGCGCGCACGCGGCCAGGCGGTCCTCGGGAGAGGTCGCGGATCGAAGCGCACGCCAGCCGTCCGCGATCAACGCGAGCAGTGCGAGTCCGAGGACGATCGTCGCCGCAGTGCCGCGCTCCGAGACGAACGTCATCCAGTCGCTGCTCGGCCACGGGTTCGAGGTGGTGCCGTCGTCGGCAAGCGAGGGATCGTTCTCCGAGGCGAACTTCGGGTAGTCGACCGCCCAGTTGCCGGGTCCAACTCCGAGCAAGGGGTGATGCAGGGACATGCGCAGCGAGTTTCCGTACTGCACCAGTCGCCCGTGACCACTCCCCTCCTTGTAGTTCACCACGCTCTTCGCCGTGTCCAGGTACGGCGAATCACTGTTCCAGTCGAGGGTGTTCGGCAGCACGAGCGCCAGGGTCGCTCCGATCGCTGCCGCAACAGGGAGCACGAGCAGGCGCCCGAATCGGAGCCCAGTGCGTCCGCGGACGAGTGCGAGGATCACCAGCGGCAGCAGGACGACGGCGGCCACGATGAGGGCCAGCCACGCGGCGCGGCTGCGGGACAGGATCAATGAGCCCGCCACGAGCGCAAACGCCGCAGACCACCAGCCGAACGCCTTTCGCGTGCCGGCTGTCGTCGCCACGAGCATCAACGTCGGAAAGGCGATCACGCAGACGTGCGCCATGAAGTTGCGGTTGCCGTAGGTGCCCCCTGGCGCGCGATTCAGGCTGACGTACTCCGTGCGTAGGCCGTACGCCTGCAGCAGCGCCGTCACCGCTCCCACCACCGCGGCAACGGCGACGGCGGCCAGGAGTGGTCGCGCCAGCCCCGCTCTCGACATCGCCCGGGCGCACCAGAACACGGCGGCGCTCGAGAGCGAGATCGCCAC
>Ga0070658_10001117_pt1 | contig 22909 bp, 23 predicted proteins | sample KBSC13metaG_FD_64664 | JGI IMG/M metagenome (GOLD analysis project Ga0070658, IMG submission 64664) | Corn rhizosphere microbial communities from Kellogg Biological Station, Michigan, USA - KBS C1-3 metaG | ecosystem: Host-associated > Plants > Roots > Rhizosphere > Soil ...
ATCGCAAGTAAGGGTGGTAAGGCCAGTCATGGTGGCGGACGTCCACCCTCCACGCGTCGGTCGGCCAAGGGATGACCAAGGTCGGCGCACTACTCCATCTTCAGGGCTAGCTGTTGTGGACCTCGAAGATCCGTGGGTGAACCGATTTGGTCGGTACCAGGGTCAATGAACTAGAGTATGTTGAGTTGCTTACCGCTGGCCAAACCTCGGAGCGTCAGCTTATGGGCTTTGGCAAAACGTCGGAAGACGACTGCTAAGGGCGCTTTCCGGCCATCCGGCTCGAGCGTGAACCACCTTCAGCTTTTTCGGGCCGCTCACCAGAAGCGGACGAATTGCTCGCGGCCAAGTCCAGCCGTTTAGATCAACTGCTGCAGCCGGGAGATGACACGCCCCTCAAAGCTCCAGTTCCAGGTTCTGGCGGTCAGTCGGGCCCGACCGTCCCTCGCCACACTGCCTTCAACTGGCTAGTGACCGGCTCACACGCAACAGGATGTCGGCTTTGGGGTGGAAAGCGAAGGCCAGACCCGCTGCTTTTTGAAAGAACCTGTGGATTTTCTGGTGTTTGCTATTATGTACCGGGCGATATGAATAAACTGGAACCGGTCTCCTGCGCGCCAGCCTGTCGTGGTCGTCCTCGCGAATTTTGCACCGATCAGGCGCTCGCGACCGCGCTCCGCGTATTCTGGGAGAAAGGATACGAAGGCACGTCCCTACAGGATCTGACTGATGCAATGGGGATTACGCGACCGAGTCTGTACGCGGCGTTCGGGAACAAGGAATCGCTTTTTCGCAAGGCACTCGATCTCTACGAGTCCGAGAAGCTAGCTTATATTCGCCAAGCGCTCGCGGAGCCGACCGCCCGGCGGGTGGCAGAAACGATGCTCCGTGGGTCGGTCGACAACGTTACGAGCAATGACGAACCGCACGGTTGCATGGGCGTAATCACATCGGTCGCCTGTGGCGCGGAGTCTCAGTCGGTCCGGGAAGAAGTGGTCAAACGTGGCGAGCTTGGGAAGCGCGCTTTGATAGAGCGCTTTGATCGAGCCAAACAGGAGGGCGACCTTCCGCCTCACGTCGACCCCGAAGGCCTGATGCGCGTGCTCATCGCCATGCTCCAGGGGATTTCCGTCCAAGCCAGCCAGGGCGCGACCCGGGAAGAACTCGAGCGCCTGGTCGAAAGCGGTCTCGCCCTGTGGCCCAGCACTTGAGCTTATGGCCTCCGCGCTATTTTCTATTGCCTGGTATATAATTCCAGTTGACCTCGTACCCAGGATCCTGCGAACGGCGGAAAATATTCCGTACCAGGCAGTATTAAAGTCTTGACCGCAGGTGAACAGTTTTCTATACCGCCTAGTACACAACAGAGCGGCATAGGGCCGACGAAGGAAAGCGCGATGCGTAACAACTGCAACATTGGGCCGCCCGCCGCGTACTAGGACGCAGGCCCCCGTATAAATCCCTCTGAGCAAGTGATCTGATCCGCGGCATTTCCCGCCGCGGCGCCGAATTACCGCGCCCGGAGATCATGACTGAACAACCGCGCCGAGCGACGCTTCGGCGCGGAGCGGCGACCTACGCTCGCCGAACAGGAGATTACAAATGGCCAGCCTCCCGATCTCGGCCTTGCAGCCGCAATCAAACCTATCCGCCGGAACTGAGACAACTCATATGGTGGGTACTTCAGCAACGCTGCCAGCACGGCTCAGCGCGCTGGAATGGTCCGTCGTGGCGATGGCCGAGCGGTATAGCTTGTCGAGCATTCGTGAGCCCAGCCGCTTCATCTCGGCTCTGAACGCCGTCTTCGGCATCAGGCGCCCGAACCGCCTCGCCAATGAGAGCCTCGAAGCCCTGCGGCGGATTGCGATCCTTGCCTGGCACCACGGCTGGAACGTGCCGAAATCCGAGCTCGCCTCCTTCCTCCAGGCCGGCTTCTCGGTCGACCACTTCGAATTGATCCAAAACAGCATCGGCCAAGCCCGAGCGGGGCGCGGCCGGAGGACGGTCAGATGAATATGATTACCAAAGTCGAGTCTGAAAGTGGCAACGACCAACGACCGCGCGTGGCCGAATTGATCGCCGGTCTTTCCCGCCGACAGCAGACGCTGCTGGCAGGAGCGCTCGTTGCTGTCGTTGCACTGCTTGCGTGGTGGGCGTTGCGAAGCGGTCCGGTCGTTGCTGCGCCTCCGCCGCCGACGGTTACGGTCGCGTCGCCTCTCGTCCGGCAGATCGCCGAATGGGACGATTATTCGGGACGCTTTGAAGCCAGCAAAAGCGTGGAGCTTCGTCCCCGCGTATCCGGGTCGATCGTCGGTGTGCATTTCACGGACGGCAGTGTCGTCCAGAAAGGGCAACTGCTTTTTTCGATCGATCCACGCCCGTTCGTCGCCGCGCTCAACGAAGCGCGCGCCGCCGTCGCCAGCGCGCGCAGCGATCTCGTGCTTGCTCAAACCGATTACGGACGCGCGACGCGCCTGCTCGAAGTCGATGCCGTCTCGCGCAGCGACGTCGATCGAATCCGGGCTCGTGTCCAGGCGGCGCAGGCCGCGCTTGCGGCCGCAAACGCTCGCGTTCAGTCGCGCGCGCTCGACGTTCAGTTCACGCAGGTCCGCGCGCCGATCACCGGACGTATCTCCGATCGCCGGATCGATTCCGGTAACCTCGTGCAGGGCGGCGGAACCGGAGCCGAAGGCACGCTGCTGACGACCATCAACGCGCTCGACCCCATCTACTTCAACTTCGACGCATCCGAGGCGCTGTTTCTCAAGGCTCGCCGGGCGCGTGAAAGCGGAGCTGCTCCGTCGGAGGTCGAAATTCGGCTGCAGGACGAAAGCGACTACCGATGGCATGGCCGGCTGGACTTCGCTGACAATGGTCTCGACACCCGCTCCGGAACGATTCGCCTGCGCGCGGTTGTGTCGAACGCCAGTCAGTTCCTGACGCCGGGAATGTTCGGGAACATGAGGCTGTCGACAGGCGTGGCGACTAATGCGCTGCTGGTACCGGACTCCGCGGTGCAGACCGATCAGGCGCGCAAGATCGTGCTCGTTGCAGCAAAGGACGGAAGCGTCAGTCCGCGCGCCGTCGTCACCGGTCCGCTCATCGATGGCCTCCGCGTCATCCGCTCCGGGCTTGCATCGGCCGATCGCGTCGTCATCAGCGGCACGCAGATGGTGATGCCTGGCGTCAAGGTGCAGATCCGGCCTGGCAAGATCACACCTCAGACGACCGCCGCAACGGCACCCGCATCCTTGTCGGTTCCGCTCAGTGGCGAGGCGACGTTCGCCGGCCGCTAAGGGCCACTTGGCTTCAATGAAACGGCCGCCTCCGGGCGGGGAGAATATTCATGCGTCTTTCGCGCTTCTTCATCACACGACCGATTTTCGCGGCCGTCATTGCCATCCTGATTACGGTCATGGGCGCCATCGCCTATTTCGCGCTGCCTGTGTCGCAATATCCGGACATCGTGCCGCCAACCGTGACGGTGAATGCCACCTATCCGGGCGCCGATGCGGAGACGGTCGCATCAACCGTCGCCGCCCCGATCGAGCAGGAAATCAACGGCGTCGACAACATGATCTACATGTCGTCCCAGTCGACCGGTGACGGCAACCTCACCATCACGGTGACCTTCAAGCAGGGCACCGATCTCAACGCCGCGCAGGTCCTGGTTCAGAACCGTGTTGCCATCGCCGTCCCACGCTTGCCGCAGGAAGTGCAGCGCCTCGGGATTGTGACCCGCAAGACGTCGCCCGACTTCCTGATGGTCGTAAACCTGATTTCGCCCAACCACTCGCTCGATCGTGGGTACATCTCGAATTACGCGCTGACGCAGGTGCGAGATCGAATCGCCCGGCTCGATGGCGTCGGCGACGCACGGCTATTCGGCGCGCGCGATTATGCGATGCGGATCTGGATCGATCCCAACAAGGCAGCTGCCCTCGACCTCACGGCCGGTGAAATCATTGCGGCGTTGCGCGCGCAGAACGTGCAAGTCGCCGCCGGCACGCTCGGACAACCACCTTACAACACCGGCAATGCTTTCCAGGTGAACGTCGAAACCCAAGGCCGGCTGACCGATCCCCAGCAGTTTGGAAACGTCGTCATTCGCACGGACGCGGGTGGGCGCCAGGTGCGTGTGTCTGACGTTGCCCGCGTCGAACTCGGCGCATCCGATTATGCGGCAAACACTTATTTGTCGGGTGAGCCGACCGTGATCCTTGGCGTGTTCCAGCGACCGGGCTCCAACGCACTTGCGGCCGCCGCAGGCGTCAAAGCCGAGATGGAGACAATGTCCAAGAGCTTCCCGCCGGGGCTTGAGTACCGAATCATTTACAACCCGACCGAGTTCATTTCGCAGTCGATCTCCGCGGTGTTCGAAACGCTTCTCGAAGCGATCGCGCTAGTTGTCCTGGTGGTGATTATCTTCCTCCAGCGGTGGCGGGCCGCCCTCATCCCAGTCCTTGCCATTCCGGTGTCGCTGGTCGGCACCTTCGCCATCCTGCTGGGCGTCGGTTATTCACTGAATAACCTATCACTGTTCGGGCTGGTGCTGGCCATCGGCATCGTCGTCGACGACGCAATCGTGGTTGTCGAGAATGTCGAGCGTAACCTGGCCCGAGGCTTGTCCGGGTTGGAAGCAGCGCGGACTTCGATGGACGAAGTCGGGACTGCGCTGGTGGCGATCGTGCTGGTGCTGTGCGCGGTGTTCCTGCCGACGCTTTTCCTCAACGGTCTCGCCGGCGCGTTCTACCACCAATTCGCGGTGACGATCTCGGCTGCGACGCTGATCTCGCTACTGGTGTCGCTGACGCTGTCACCCGCGCTGGCGGCGATCCTTCTGAAACCGCACGAGGATGCTCGCCCCGCCAATCGCGTCGCTGCATTCCTCGCGGCGGCAGGCGATCGCTTCAACGATGCATTCGACCGGTTCAGCAGAGCCTATTCCCGGCTGACGCACCGGCTTGTGCAAATGCCCAAGCGCATGATGCTGGCCTATGCGGGGCTGATCGCCGCGACGGTCGGGATGTTTTCGATCACGCCGACCGGCTTCATCCCCGCGCAGGACCAGGGTTATTTCCTGACCGTCATCCAGCTGCCGCCAGGATCGTCACTCGAGCGCACCGACGCCGTGATGCGCCAGGTCGCCGCCCGCATTCTGCCCATTCCGGGCGTCAAAGGCTCCGTCATGCTCGCCGGATTCGACGGGGCATCGCAGACGCAAGCGCCGAACGCCGCCGCGGCCTATGTTCCGCTAGAGTCGTTCGAGGAGCGCAAGAAGCTCGGCGTTACGCTGCAGAGTATTATGGCCGAGGCGCAGAAGCGGACCGCGGACATCAATGAGGCACGGCTCATCATTGTGCCGCCGCCCCTGATCCAGGGCATCGGCTCGGCCGGCGGGTACCGGATGATTGTCGAAGATCGTACCGGTCACAGCTTCCAGGAATTGTCCGGGCTATCGTGGGGGCTGATCGGCAAGGCGAATCAGACCCCGGGCCTGAAACAGATCTACACCTTGTTCGACATTTCCACGCCGCGCGTGTTCGCCGATATCGACCGTCGCAAAGCCGACATGCTTGGCGTTCCGCCAGAACGTGTCTTCGAGGCGCTTCAGGTTTATCTCGGCTCGGCCTTCGTCAACGATTTCAACCTGCTTGGCCGTACCTACCGCGTCACTGCCCAAGCCGACGCGCCATACCGCGCAAGCGAGGCGGACATTGCCAACCTCCGCACCCGCTCCAACTCGGGCGCCATGGTCCCCATCGGTTCGGTCACCACGTTCCAAGACCGGACGGGGCCCTACCGGGTGTCGCGCTATAACGGGTTCCCGGCAGTTGAGATCGATGGCGATACCGCGCCAGGTTATTCGTCGGGCCAGTCGCTGAAGAGCATGGAGAAGCTCGCTGCGGATACGCTGCCGCCGGGCTTCGCCACCGAATGGACGGGCATCGCCTATCAGCAGAAGGCGGCGGGCAGCACCTCAGGACTCGTGTTCGGAATGGCCGTGCTCTTTGTCTTCCTCGTCCTTGCTGCCCAGTTCGAGAGCTTGATCCTCCCACTCTCGATAATTCTCATCGTCCCGATGTGCTTGCTGGCGGCGATGGCTGGCGTGCACCTGCGCGGCATGGACAATAATGTCCTGACACAGATCGGACTCGTCGTGCTGATCGCGCTCGCTGCGAAGAACGCCATCCTGATTGTCGAGTTTGCGCGTCAGGACGAAGCCAAGGGCATGTCGACGGTCGAAGCGGCGGTGCGCGCGGCGCACGACCGTCTCCGCCCGATTCTGATGACCAGCTTCGCCTTCATCCTTGGCAGCGTGCCCCTGCTGCTGGCGTCAGGCGCCGGTGCCGAGCTTCGCCAGGCACTCGGCACGGCGGTGTTTTTCGGGATGGTCGGAGTGACGGCTTTCGGACTCCTCTTCACGCCAACCTTCTACGTCGTTTGCCGCCGCTTCGGCGATCGGATCGCCAATCGCCGCCGCCGCCATCACGAGCCGGCGCTCGTCCCGGCGGAGTGAGGATGACCATGCACATTCGCTTATTCCCGACCGTCGCCTCGGCGCTGGCGCTTGCCGCCTGCGCAACCGGGCCTGATTATGCGCCCAAGCCATTATCCGCGTCGGCAGCCGCGCCGTTCGTCATGGCTCAGGCCTCGCCCTTGGTCTCCGACCGGGAGCCCGACGGCAATTGGTGGCGGCTCTATGATGATCCCGTCCTCGATGGCCTCGTCCGCGACGCATTGGCGAACAATTCCGACATTCGCGTCGCCATTGCCCGTCTCACCAGGTCCCGGGCCAGCTTGCGCGAGGAGCGCGGGGCTCGCGAACCGCAAGTCGGGGCGAGCGGTAGTGCTCAATATGGCCGCCTGCCGGGCCCGGCTGCCCCCGGCGACAAGCGCACGGACGTCCAGGCCGATGTTGGCCTTAGCGTCGCCTACGAAGTGGACCTGTTCGGCCGGATCAGTCGGCGAGTTGAGGCCGCCCGCGGTGACGTTGGCGCGGCCGAGGCCGACATCGATGCTGTGCGTGTCGCGATCGTGTCCGACACCGTCCGTGCTTACGCGGATGCGGCGTCCTCCGCCGAGCGCATTGCGGTCGCCGAGGATATCGTCGCACTGCTCGACCGCTCGCTGGCCCTAACCGAACGTCAGCACCAGATCGGCGTCTCTACCGGGCTCGACACCGCGCGCATCGCGACCCTGCTCGACCAGCGGCGCGCCGACATTCCGCTGCTTCTGGCCCAGCGCCAGGGCGCGCTATTCAGGCTTGCGACGCTAACCGGTCGCACGCCTCGCGAGCTTCCCGCCGTGGTAGCCGGGCGCACCACGACCTTGCGGCTGGCACAACCCATCCCGGTCGGCGACGGCGCCACGCTGCTGGCTCGCCGTCCCGACGTCCGCGCCGCCGAGCATCGGCTGGCCGCCTCGACTGCCCGCATCGGGGTCGCTACCGCCGATCTCTATCCGCGCATCACGCTCGGTGGATCGGTCGGCTCGTCCGGCGCCGGCCTCGGCAACCTGTTCGGTGCTAATCCACTGACCTGGCTGGTGGGCCCCCTCATCAACTGGACCGCCAACCGAAGCGCTGCGCGCGCCCGCGTCGCGGAATCTCGTGCGGACACGCAGGCTGCTCTGGCAACCTTCGACGGCACCGTCCTGCAGGCGCTTGAGGAAACGGAAACTGCGCTGTCGAGCTACCAGCAGGCGCTCAACCGCCGCGATGCGCTTCGCTCGGCGCGCGATCAGGCCCAGAAGGCAGCGACCATTACCCGCGCCCGCCAGCGCGAAGGCGACATAAGCTCGCTCGAACTGCTCGATGCCGAGCGGACGGCGGCCGAAGCTGAAGCCGCGCTCGCCGAAGCTGACGCTCGGATAGCCGCCGCGCAGATTGACCTGTTCAAGGCGCTTGGCGGCGGTTGGCAGGCCTGACTGCCGGAGGTGGGCTAGGACGGCAAGTGGATACATACCGAGGCCCGCCTGCATGTAGCTGATGTGCACGTTCGATGCGCGGGTCCGAGATCTCTCAGTTTCTCGATGGTTGGCTCCGACGAATGAAATCGACGACATTTGCATGCAGCTCAATCAACGTCGGTTCGTGCACGTAGACCATGTGGCCTGACGGATAATAATGATATTCGACATTCCCAAGCAGAGACCGCGGGACGGGCAAGTGCCGCATCTCCATCTTACCCTCGAAGTACGGAGTAGAGACGTCGAAATAACCGCCGTTGACCATCACTTTCAGCGACGGGTTCTGCTTCATTGCCGCGGCTAAATCCGGCAATACGTTAGGGAGCATGATCAGCGGCTTATCGGCGCCAGGCGGTTGGTGCTTGTAGTCCCATTTCGAGTAAATCGAGATGCCGGATTTGTACTCGATCCCCGGTTCATAACGCAGGCGATTGCGGACATAATCATGCCACGCGCCGAGATACGCCGCGCTGATCGCGGCGCTCTGCGGATCGTAGCTCGCAACTTTGCTCAACGGATCGAGCGTCGCGCCTAGGAAACGGGTGTCTAGCGTGCCCGTTGTTTGCCCCGTGGTCTGCAACAGCTCCTTCTGGAACGCACCATATTCGATGCGGAGGTTGGACTTCAGGATGTAGGTAACGGGCAAGCCAGTGAAAGCCGCCAGCCGCTCAGCGATCCGCGCTCGCTCGGCCTGCGGCAGTGCATTCCCTTTAGCTAGCGCCAGCGCATATTCGGTCGTTGCGAATTGCTCGACGTCTTCCAGATAAGCGGCGAGGTTTGGTGGCCGGTTCGGCGCCTTGCTGAAATACCAGGCGGTTGCAGCATAGGTTGGTAGCGCGACGATGTACGGTGTATCGATCCCGGGGTTGAGCTGCGGATCGTCAGGCATGAAGTCCCAATTGAGAATGTCCGACAGCAGGATCAGACCATTCAAATCGACATCAGCCTTCTGCAGGGAAAGCGCGAGGCCCGCACCGCGCATGGTGCCGTAGCTCTCACCGAACACATATTTTGGTGAGCTCCAGCGGCCGTATTTCGTCAGGAATTGGGTGATGAACTTGGTGAAGGCGTCGATGTCCTGGTCGACCCCGTAAAAGCTCTTTTCCTTGTCCTTCCCGGCGATACGGCTGAAGCCGGTGCCGGGCGCATCGATGAACACAAGGTCGCTGGCGTCGAGGAGGCTGTAAGCGTTGTCGACGATCGAATAAGGCGCGGACGTGTGGCGCCCGTCAGCCGTGATCACACGTATCGGCCCGAACGCGCCCATCCTAAGCCAAACAGTCGAGGAGCCAGGTCCGCCATTGAACAAAAAGGTGATCGGTCGGCTCGCCGTTGCTGCGCCCTGCTTGAAATAAGCCGTATAAAACATCGATGCTTCGGGCTTCGGGGCGTTCTTTTCTCCCGCCTTGGGATCGGTGGATTTGATGCCCGCATCGAGTTCGACTGTGTCGGTATCCTCCCAATCCTTGGCGTGAACGACGAGCGTACCGGCTATTGCGTCATAGGAAATGACCTGACCGCCGACTGTGACCTGGCCGATGGAACGCATCTCGGTCGGATGGAAATATTCTTTCAGTGGCCTCTTGTCGGACGCTTCATTGGTTCTTGCCCCCTCTGCTCGCGCGCTGTGTTTGGTCTGCAATTGGGACTGAGGTCTGACCGCTCCCCGCACGCCCGTCGAAGCAATCAAGGTCGTCGCGACCATCATCAAACGGAACTTCATGATGAAGGGTGTTGCAGCCCCGGCCGGCGCGGGCAAGCGTCCTTCAATGGAAGACCCGAATTAGCCTCGATCGCGACGCGCCTCGGACGCAAGCCGGTCCATAACCGTCGGGATCTCGACGGAACGGCTTTCGACCTGCTTCGCTTAGCTTGAACTGCGCGGGGGCGTGTTCTCAGGAGTTACTTCATGAATCAGAATCTAATTTCCGCCGTCTTCGACAGCCGCTCAGAAGCTGAAGCCGCTGTTCAAGAATTGCGTGACGCCGGCGCGGATTCGAGCGGACTGTCAATCATCGGTCGCGATGAGGACCGGACTACAGTGAGTGACGGAAGCGGCGAGGTGACAGACGATGATGCTGGTGAAGGCGCACTCAAAGGCGCGCTAGGCGGCGCGGGGCTAGGTGCAATCTTGGGCGTTGCCGCTCTGGCAATTCCCGGAGTTGGACCTTTAGTCGCCGCTGGAGCGATCGCATCTTCGGCCATACCGGGAGCCGCGGCGATTGGTGCCGGTGTTGGAGCCGTGGCCGGCGGTCTCGGTGGTTATCTTAAGAATCATGGGGTCAGCGACGAAGATGCCGACTATTACGAAAGCCGCATCAATGACGGTGGCGTTTTCGTTTCTGTCGATACGAGCGATGGCACTGTCGCGGCCGACAAAGCGCGCGAGATCCTCTCCCGGAATGGCGGGCACAACGCCACGCAGCCGCGGATGGCCGCTGCCAAATAACTAGAGTGTGGCGGCGCCATGTGCGTCGCCACAGTCCGCAAATGCGTGCATCAATGTCCTGAGGGCTTCCTTCACTGCCATGACTGCCGAAATGCATCGTGGCCATGCAGAACTTGCCGCTCTCTCATCTCGCGGTGTCCAGCGGCTGGTGCCGGACAGCGGGCATTACATCCAACTTGATCAGCCCAATGCAGTCATAGGCGCAATCAACGAAGTCCTGTCAGCTATACGGTATATGGCGGCACGGCAGTAACACTAAGATGCGAATGACGGCAGCAATGGGTGGAAAGCGCACACAAGGATGCAGCGGGAGCGTAGACTTGGAGAATCATCGTAAGTCCCGCGCAACTCGAAAGCCGACGCCGCCACTGCGATAGTTTTTCAGCCGAGGACCTGGGCCTGGCGGCGGTGCAAAGCTCCGCGCTGCCGAACGGATCCAGCGAGCTTGCTGCGCCCAATCGCCGCCACGCAAAACGCGATAATCGCAGGTCATCGTGCCGTTGATATCTTTAAGATCTCCCGTCGTGTTCAACGGAACTGATTTGACGTTCGCTGACCCGTCCCTTGGCGTGTTTGAATAGGTAGGCGCGAAGCAATCTTCGACCCATTGCATGACGTTGCCGTTCATGTCGTAGAGGCCGAATGCGTTTGCTGGAAACGCGCCGCCGGGTGATGTCTTGACCCACTTGTCCCGGCCGTTCGCAAGACCACCGCAGCACTCCTCAGCGCCATGATTGGCGAACTCGTGACTGGTGCCAGCTTTCCAAGGGTAGGCAGCGTTGCTGCCGGCACGAGACGCGTACTCCCACTCGGCTTCCGTTAGCAGGCGGTAGTGCTTGCCGGTCTTTCGGCTAAGCCATCGGGCGTAGTCCTTTGCGTCTTGCCAGGTGACGCACACAACGGGGTCTCTCTTGGTCTGTGAGAAGCCCAAGTTTTTCCAAGAGGCAAGTTTCTCAGCCTCGGCACCTTCCTTGCCGGTCCACTGACAACCAAGACCAGTCGGGCGAGTTGTCGCACGTGCGAATGCTCGCCACTCTGCGAGCGACACGTCGTACTTGCCTGCTGCGAAGCTGCGGACGTGAACTTCGTGAGATGGCTGTTCAAGCGCATCTGCAGTCACATCGTTTGCGGCCGATCCCATCGTATACGTGCCGGCGGGGATGACCACCATTTCAGAACAGCCTGCACAATCGCGAAAACTACGGGGCTGCGCGCGATGGGTCGCAGGTACGGCAGAGTATGCGGCTACACTCCAGCTTAGCCCAACCGAGATCATCAGGTGTCGAGTGAACATAAGGCCCCCTATGAATAAGGGAGCTGACTAGCACTGATTGGTGAGCGTCACGAATCAGGGCGGTGGCTCGCAACTTGGAGGAGTAACTTTGGTCGATAATGTCTGCTTTGGGTCGAAAACTGCCATGGCATTGTGAGTACTCACGGCTTCACCCCTTAACTCCGCCGGACAAGAACAGCGCCGATGAGTACGAGCACAAAGCCAGCGGCGCGGGTCATGGTGACCGGATGCCGAGCGAGGCCGAGCAATCCGTAGTGATCAAGCACCAAGGCCGCCGCGAGCTGCCCCGCAATTGCCGCCGTTAGAAGCACGCCGATGCCGACCCGCGGCGCACCGAATGCGGCAACCGCGACGAAGAACGCACCGTAGAACCCGCCCAGCCAAGCGTACCAGGGCACTTGCTTCAATCCGGGCGCGAAGAGCTTGCCCGAGCTCACTCCGATTGCAGCTCCAAGGGCGAGTGTGCCGATAAGGAACGAAATGAATGCAGCCACGATCGCCGAACCGGACGCCTTGCCGAGCAGCGCATTGGTCGGCGCCTGGATGGCCAAGAGCGCACCGCCGATCAGTGCCAGAATGAGCGAGAGCAGCGCACCGTTCATATCAATCCCCCCAGTCGAACAGGTCGCGATGCTGCCGCGGTTGCGAGCGCAGATACTGAACCGGCCCCTTTACCTTACCCCCGAGTTGTGCGGCCGCGTGCCACGGCCAGCGGGGGTCGTAGAGAATGCCGCGGGCCAGCGCGACCATGTCGGCGTCGCCGGTCCCGACGATGGCTTCTGCCTGTTCGAAGTCGGTGATGAGGCCGACCGCTACCACCGGCATGTTGACGGCGCGCTTCACTTCTCGGGCAAACGGCACCTGATAGCTTGGGCCGACGGGGATTTGCTGCCGCGGGTCGAGCCCGCCGCTCGATACGTGGATCGCGGCGCACCCGTGCTGCTCCAAAGCGCGCGCGAACTCGATGGTCTGCTCGAGGTCCCAGCCGCCCTCGACCCAGTCGGTTGCCGAGACCCGCATGGTCACCGGCCGATCCGCAGGGAAGACTGCCCGTACAGCGTCGAACACGTCGAGCGGAAAGCGCATTCGGTTCTCGAGGCTTCCGCCAAAGTCGTCGGTGCGGCGGTTCGAGAGGGGTGAAAGAAACTGGTGGAGCAGATAGCCATGGGCGCCGTGGAGCTGCACCGCCGCGAGGTCGAGCCGCGCCGCCCGGATTGCGGCGTCGGCGAACGCTTGACGGGTGCGGTCCAGCCCGGCGCGGTCGAGCTCCACCGGCTGGTTTTCGCCCTCCATGAATGGAAGCGGCGAAGGTGCCAGAGTCTGCCAGCCGTTCGGCTCGCTGGGAGCAATTTGGGCTCCGCCGAACCACGGCTTGTCGGTGGAAGCTTTACGTCCGGCATGGCCGAGCTGGATGGCGATGGGCATTTCCGACCAGCGGCGGACGCTCGCCAACACGGTCGCCATCGCCTCCTCGTTCTCGTCCGACCAGAGGCCAGTGTCCCCGTAGCTGATCCGACCCTCCGGAGTGACACTGGTTGCCTCGACCGTGAGGAGGGCGGCGCCCGACAAAGCGAGATGCCCGAGGTGCATCGTGTGCCAGTCGGACATGCACCCGTCCTCGGCTGAATATTGGCACATCGGCGCGATGACGATGCGATTGGCGAGCTTGAGCCCGCCGATCTCCAGCGGATTAAAGAGGGCGGACACGAAAATTCCTTACTTGGCCAGAGCGGGCTAGGGCTGCGACGCGCCCTGCATGAAGATGGACCCAATCCGCAATGGAGCAGTCGTTAAGAGAGCATTTGTTTGCCGAGCGTAACGAGTGAGATGTGTACCATTCCAACCCGCAGTCATGGATAGCTGAGGAAGCGTCGCGGCGAGAGTTTGCGCGCCTCCGGATCGACTGCCGGGCGCGTATCCGGATCGGCAACAGACAATATGCTGGCTACCTCCACAACATCTCACAAGGTGGCGCGAAGCTCCGCACAATCTCGCCTATTCATCGAGTCGGAGCAGTCATCCTGAGGCTCCCTGATCTCCCACCACTGCACTGCGATCTGCGGTGGACCGACTCCTACAACGCAGGCGTGATGTTCGGAACGAAACTCTCGGAGGATGCCCTACTGCGGTGGGCGGAAACACGCACCGCTTTCATCGATCCCATCCGGTAGCGCCAGGCCAATCTTAAGTAATAATTTTGAGCAGCGATCGGGCGGCCCAGATGATCAGCGCCCATAAAAGAATTGCACTTCCGAAAATTACCCGCAGGCGCACCGTGAGCGAAGCTTTTTCGTCCGTTCCATCGTACGGCTGATGTTCAACTGCCTTCGCCTTGACCCGACGGGCGCGCGGTACAGGCTGCGCTTCCGGTAAGAGCTTTTCCGCCTTGCGCGGCTTACTGCGCAATAACGTCGCACTGATCGCCGCCTTTGAAAGCCGCTCCTGGAACTCGCATCCGTAGAATTGTCCACTGGTCCAGACGACGATAGCTTGCTGGCTGCCGGCTTCCGGAAGATCAATCTGAACAGGCTCAAACAACGGTAGCTTTGCTGCCGTCTCAATCAGCATTCCAGTTGAGGACAGATCGTGAATGGTGAGATAGCGGCGGCTCGTTCCGAGACTCGTGACGAAAGAAATCTTCCGCCTCGCAGAAGTTCGCCGATCGAGTCCTTTGGCCTGTTCGAGCCTAGCGGTGATTGCCATGGCTGTCCCCCTGAACCGAGGTGACAGACAAATTCTGAAATCTTCATTTATATCCCAACCGAATTGGTTTTCAGACTAAGCCAAGAGCAGGCGCCTCGATCGGTTTGCGGCGGCCCGCGAGCGTTGTCTCAGCTACGTTAGAGGGCAACCAATGGCCCGGTTGCAGATCAATCGAGACGCAGCCAATATCAGCTCATGGGCAGTCAATCGAGTGCCTTGAGCGCATCGCGAGCTAGCGCCAGACGGAAGTGACGGAGCAGGCGAGCTCGTGGACTTTGGAACCCAACGACGCGTGAGACATCATTCCGCAATGGGTCGAAAGCAGACCCTGCGGTTCCACATCAGTTTGCCGTCAGATCGAGGTAGTCAAATGCGAGAATGGGTTTCCCGCCCGCGATGTGCGATGCAGTGACGCTCTTGGGGAATGAAGTTACCGTGTAACGCTCCACCCGATAGCGACCTGGCACATCAGCAGACATAGCCGCTTGCGTCTCATTTGGGTGGAAAGCTGCCATTCCTTTTCAGCCTGACGACCCGCCGCGCGCGAGGGAGGGGTGCGCGGCGGGCCGGTCATCGTCGATTGATTTACTGCTGTTGATCGTCACGGTGGCGAGCGTCGCCGCGCACCGAGCCGCTGCCCGATGCATTGCCGTTGCCCGAGACCGAAACGTTGTTCGAGATTCCGTTTAGCGTACCCAAAGCCTGACCGCTCGCGGCGTAGGCTGCCGAGGCCGCGGCGTTGGCGGTGCCGGTGACCTGGCCAGCGAGCGCGCTGGCCTGATCGGTGCCGACGCCCTGGACGCCGAAGCCGACATTCTTGTTGGCCGAGGCGCTGCCCGAAGCCGAGCCGCTGCCTGCGAGATTGGTGCCGGCAAGCGCCGACGAAGTCGCACCGTTGACCGCACCGGTCACCGTCCCAGCAAGGCCGACATTGCCATTGGCCGATCCATTGCGGCGATCGACCGACCCGCTCGCGGATCCGTTGGCCGAGCCCGAGCCGACGGCGCTGACGCTATTGGCGATGGAGGCCGGACCATTGAGCGCGCCGTTCAGCGTACCGCCGACATTGCCGACGCTGCCCAGCGTGCCGCCGAGCGAACCGGTGTTGCCGAGCGTGCCATTCAACGTGCCATTGAGCGTACCGCTTACGGTGCCGCCGACATTGCCCAGCAGCTGGGCCTGCGCGGGGGCCGCGCCAAGCGCGATGACCGAAACCGCGGCCAGCAGGAACTTGGTCATGTCATTCTCCTTTATTCTTCCAGGGAGCTTCACTGGCTCCTGCATTGAGAACGACACGGCTCGCCGACTTCATCCCGCAGCCGAAATTTTAGCGGGCGCCGACAATCCTGGGATTGATGCGGCAGGCGCCGCATACGATGCCGCGGCCGACCCGGCCTTTGCCCGGCCGCGCCTCGGCCGCCAGCGCTCCGCTCGATCCTGCGAACAGCAGGCGCGCGGCGACCAGTGGGGCCGCGAAGCTCGTCCCGCGCACACGCGTGTATCCATTGCCGGGAAGCGCCGCCGCCATGTCGGCGCCGGGAGCGGCAAAATCGAGATGCGCCGCCTTGCCGGCCTCCGGTAGCGCACGGCCGCCGGCGTCGACACCCGTGACGGCAATTACGCCCGGATACGAGGCGGGGTATTGAGCCGGAGCCGCAGGTCCATCGTTGCCGACGGCGGCGGCAACCGCGATGCCGCGCGACTGCACGATCCGGATAGCTTGCTGGACCAGCTTGTTGGGTGGGCCGACGAGGCTGATGTTGATGACTTGCGGCCGCTGCCGCGATAGCCAGCCTAGCGCCTTGACGATGGAGGTGGCGGAACCGGCCGCCCGATTGCCTCCGTAAACGTCGGCGACGAACAATTGCGCGCCGGTAGCGGCGCCGCGAAAAGGGCCTTGGCTTCCGATCAGCAGCGAGGCGATCGCCGTGCCATGGCCGGTCGCCTGGGGCGCGCCGGCAAAGCCGTTCTGCTCGATGCTTTTCCCGGCAAGCGATGGGTGCGACGCGACGCCGCCGTCGATCATGCCGATCGCGGGACCCCGTCCCGCGCCTTGCGTGGCAGCAAGCGCTGCCGCCACTGGCGCCAGCGATCCGCCTGCAGGTTCATACAGGTGGTCGAAATCCGCCTGCAGCGACGGAGCGACCTTGTTGAGCAGCTTAAGGCCACCCTTGGCGCTCAGGCCGGACGGGGCGGCAAGCGAGACGATGCGCAAACCAAGATCGACGTCCTGCTGGTCGGCAGTCACCCGGAATCCGACGCGAACTGCGGCCAGCAATCCACCTGGATCTGGATTGATGATTGCGAGCATTCCGCGGCGAACCGGCAGGCCGTCACCGTCGCTTTCCACCGTCGCGCGGTTGCTCCGGATCAGTTCCTGCAGCCGCAGCCGGCGCAGCTCCAGCAAGCTTGGTGCGCCGGATTGCGCAATCAGCTCGGTGCCCGCGCCGACGCTATCCAGGGTACGATTGACCGCTTGCTGCGCACCAGGCGTGCTGAGGAGATTCTGCAGAACGGGGCCGCCAACGGGGAGGTTGCTCGTCGGGAGCGGCAAGCTGAGTTGCGGCAGCGGCGCAACCCCAAGCAATTGCGCTCCAGCGCTACCGGCTACTGCGCTTCCGGCGATGGTGGCGAGCGCCAGGCGACGGATCAATCTGGACATCGGGCATCCCTTTAAACATGTGTTTCATGGATGAAACGTTCGGTGCGTGTCGTTTCATCCTCATGGAGCCGGATGAACCAGTCTTCTTCGTTCGAGAGCGAGCTTGCCGAACTGCTGCCGCGACTGCGCCGCTTCGCGCACTCGCTCAGCCGCAATCCGGCCGATGCCGACGACCTGACGCAGGCGACGATCGAACGCGCGCTCCGCTCACGCGACCAGTGGCAACAGGGCACGCGGCTCTACAGCTGGGCGTACCGGATCATGCGCAATCTTTGGATCGACACGGCCCGCTCGACCTCGCGGCGGGCGGGGCACGAAGCGCCCGAGGAAGAGGGTTTGACCGTGGGCGAAGATCCGCGCGACGCGATGGATGCGGCGGTCGACCTCAAGCGGATCATGGCCGCGATGGCGAGGCTTCCCGACGAGCAGCGCGAGATCGTCGCGCTGATCCTGATCGAAGGCTTCGGCTATCGCGAGGTCTCGGAAATGCTCGACCTGCCGATCGGCACCGTGTCGAGCCGGCTGGTCCGCGGGCGAACGGCGCTGCTGGTCATGGTGGGTGAACAATGACGGAAGAAGAGAAGTTCTTCGCCTGGCTCGATGGCGAGCTTGAGCCTGAGGCCGCGGCCGAAATGGAGGCGAAGGTTGCGAGCGATCCTGGCTTGTCCCGCATGGCCGACAAGCACCGCTCTTTCGGCCAGCACTTGCGAGGTGTGTTCGGACCGATCGCCGACGCGCCGGTGCCTGGGCGACTGAGCGCGGCCTTGCGGCCGTCGGCCGAGGTGGTCGATCTTGCAGCGGCGAAGCGGAAGCGGTCGGTCGGCTCGCTGCCCCAGTGGGCAGCGATGGCTGCGACGCTTGCGGTCGGCATCGTTGTCGGCACGATGCTTTCATCGGAGGGTAGCGCGCCAGTTAGCGTGGAGGGCGGGAAGCTCTATGCGGCGGCATCACTGGACCAGGCGCTCAATACCCAGCTGGCCAGCGCGCCCGCTGGCGACGTTCGCATTGGCCTCACCTTCCGCGATCAGGCAGGCTACGTCTGCCGTACCTTCACGCAGTCCGGCTCGAGCGGTCTTGCCTGCCGGGACGGTGACCGGTGGCAAATGCGCGGAATGTTCGCGGCGCCCGAGGGTCAAGGCGGCGATTATCGGATGGCGGCCGGAATGGACCCGAACCTCGCGACGTTGGTGGACAGCACGATTGCCGGCGAGCCGTTTGGGGCCACCGCGGAAAAAGCTGCCAAGGATAAAGGATGGCGCTGAGCCGGACGTCGGCAATCGGAAACAGGTCATAGGCTAATGTCTGTAATGGTCGAAAACGGACGCTGCTTGACGCGGCGGTGGGTTAGCAGCGTTGAGGACTAGGTCCCCGTTCAAATCTCATGATCGACCGTCAAACGAAACAGCTCAGGCGAAGTCGCCGATTTCGGCGGTGAACTCGGACACTTCGATCCGCTCGTAGAGCCCGTTTTGATAGAAGGGACTTTGCCTCATGAAGCTTTCGGCTTCGGCGAAAGTGTCGGCCTCTAGAAAGGCCAGGTAGCCGCGGCGCTCCCCCAAATTATTGCGAAGCAGTCCCATCAACGAGATTTTTCGATCTGGCTGCGAGAGATGCTCGTTCCACTCGTCGCGAAGCTTCAAGACTGTTTCTTCGCTGCCTGACTTGAGGATTCCAGCGACAAGATACTTCATTGTCCAAGCTCCAGTTGGCCGGCAATTGTCCCGAAGAAAATTAACCTATTTAACCGAGCTCACGCTAGCATATTCCCTGGAGCACCTGAGTATCTGGTGATTACCGTTCAGGCTCAATTGGACCCCGGACGCCTACTGTCGCGATGGGTCTGCAACGAGGCTTCGCTAATGTCGCATTTGGGTGGAAACCAGACGTTGGCTCGAATGCCCTGGTATCTTTGGCGCACCCTCAGACCAATGCAACATGATCTCGCAAACGATTAGCGGGGCAACCCAAGACAACCAGATGAATGCCTGGCCATTTCCCAAATCGTCAATGTTCGAGACCCGTGACGCGATGCGGCAGAACACGAACGACCAGACGAGCACATAGCTGCGGATCATCCACTGGCCATGTAATTGAAAACGGCGATTGCGCGCAGCGCGCCAGCCAAGCGCGGCAAAGGCGAGCCACGAGGATGCCAACATCAGCAGCGACACAGTGGCGTTGGTCAGGACCGAAGAGTCGGCCGGCTTATGTGCATGGGTCAGCGTGACGATGATTGCCACCACGGCACCAAAGGTACCGAAGGCGAGATAGCTTTGCCCCACCCGGCGATGCAGTCGGTACTGATCCTTCCGCGCGGCAAGATATAGGTTCAAACCGCCGAAAAAGAGCATGCCGCTTCCACCCAGCATGTGCGCGAAGGTCAAGGCAAAGTGGCCCCTGTGACTGGCAGTGTTTGACAGGCTGGCAACGGGCCACGCGATCATCCACCACGCGATCGCGCTTGAGACGATAGCCGCGGCGAGCAAGGCACCGTTGCGCGTCGCCCAGAGTGCTTGTCGTCGCGGTTCACGCTGTGGTGTCGTTGCCATGGCCAATATCCCCGATCGCCATGTGCCCGTTTCACACGCGGGTTTGATGTCCGCAATGGGTGGAGCGCCGACATTGCGATTGGTGCGCTCGCCGAGTTCATTTGCTGCAAGCCGGATGGGATCCTTAGCGGGATCATGGCCAGGCAGCTATAAGGATGCTGTCCGGGGGCGGACAAGCTTGGCTTGAAGAGGGGGTTCCAAATGAGCGTCGATGACCGCAAAGGATTGGACCGATACAACGGCCTATACCTGTGGATGATCATCCCCACGGCGATCATGCAGGTCGGGATATACCATGATTATTGGGGCGACCTGACCGAGAATGCCTGGCCGGTCCATATTCATTATTGGACTGCGACCCTATGGTATCTGTTCCTGATCCTGCAGCCATATTACGCCCAGCGACGGCAATTCGACCGGCACCGGACTAACGGAATCATCGGATTCTTTCTCGCGGGCGGCGTGGCACTGACAGCATTGAGTGCACTGAATCGCGATATCCTAAACGCGGGTCTCTCGGCACAGATGCGCGATCAGTTCGGGCCGTTCGAGCCCTGGTTCTTTTACGGGGTCGCAACCGTCGAACTTGTTATGATGTCGGCCTTCATCGTCGCCGTCGTCCAGGCAATCCGCCATCGCCGCTCGCTTCAAGATCACGCCTGGTGGCTGATCTCGACCGTCTTCATCATCATGATGCCCGCGCTGGGCCGTGGGATACAATTCCTCTGGCCGATCATCTTTGGCAAGAACGACCCGGGCCTGGTCTTGTCCCCGCTCTATCTTGCCACGGCGATCATCATCGCATTGCTGATTTGGGCCGGGAGAAGGTACGGCCGCCTCAATCACCCTGCGACGTGGTTGGCTCTAGGCGTGAACCTCTTCAATCTGCTTATTGAACCCCTCGGAAGATGGGAATCGTTGCAGAGCCTTTTGAGAGCGCTGATCAAAACTTAGTCTGTGGAACCGTTCAGTCGAAGGCGGACATGGCGTGAATGTCCGTAATGTCTCACTTGATCTTATTGAGGACGGGCGCTTGGCGAGAATGCCAAACTCCTTCAGGCGATTGCCGAAGCGGGTGTTCGTTTGGCCTCTCGGAGTGAGGCTAGACTGCCTGCACGCTCCGGAGCTTAGAGCACGATAATGATGCCGCAAGATCGCGCACCTTAGCCTCGTAGGCTTCGGCTAGCTTCAAGTGCACCTCACGCACGTCCACATCATCCGTCTGGAGCGCCGCCGTTCGCTCCTGCTGAGCCCGCCGGCTGTAATACGGCACATCTTCCATCGAAGCCCCCGCTCCACAGGGCAACTCGCAACGTGAGTCGCCGACCAGAATTTTCCACAGGTCGAGCCGGCGGCTCATTATCGCAGGTTAATGGCGGATGATTGGCCAAATCCCGAAGCGAGACAGATGGTTAACAACGGTCGGAACGAAGGCCTGCGTTTCGTATTGTCGCCGCGGAGCTGTCCAGAAGATCTGGGCAGGCCCGAAATCGGGAAGAGGCAGTCTACACGAGCTGCGGACTGCCTCTTCTCGCAGATACCTGGCAACCTAATATCAATTTTCCGAACCATCGTTGCGCCTGACCGAGGATCATCAGCGGCTGGTCCGGACCCTCACTGAATTTAGTTTGTTCAAGCCTGCCCACCTGGATGATCGCGAAGCTCAGCAATTGCTTGAAGTGCTAAAGCGCCGACCGACCAATATCGATGAACAACTGGGGGGGCGCGACATGGGGTCCGAAGGGTGAGTAGCGACCTTGCGCCTCATGGGTGAAGCTTCACCACATCCTTGAACAGAACGGTTGCGACTGGCACATCATTGGCGTCCACGACTTCGATCCTGTGATTAAGGCCAAGGTGACCCTCAAGGACCTCCGAGCACGCCATTTCACGGGCGTCGCGGATTGCTGCTTCCCGCGCGACCTCAAGCGAGGGCATCTCGCGCCCCTCCTCATCGAGAGCGACGGTGTCGTCGTAAAGGTGGAAGAAAAAACGCGGCACAGCGCTTCAAACGCCGCACCTGATGGCCGGTTTCCAATTCTGTTTGGTTCGCACGACTTCCAACCGGCGCGGCATAAAGGCCGTATGGACGCATCAGCGTCGAGTATCCTTACAACATGAATGGGAGAGCTACCCTCGCCTCCCCGAGGGCGGGTTCCTGACCAAGAGAAGGCAGTGAGAGGGCAATCTCGCTGTCTTCGCAACTTACGCTCGCTCTAAGGAGACTAGCAGTAAGGCGGTTGACAGCAACCCTCTAGATTCACTTGGATCAGTTGCGACAGGCGTAGTTGCCGGGTGGGTCTTCCCCGGCCGGTGGGGCCTGCTTTGAGGCGCGACACGAGGAACGGGCCCTTCAGCCTCAGGCAGCGAGCCCTGCGTGCTCAACGAACCAATCCGTTGGCCCAGTCATCGACTGCAAGCTTCTCATCGATGTTCCGCCAGGTGAGCATTGCCAGCTTCACCTCCCGCCGCAGCCTTGCGGTTTCGAAGTGCGTCAAAGGTTCATCAAAGTTGACGCCGCATTGATCGCGGGAGGCCCACGCTACTGTCCCGAACACCTTCACACAATCGATGCGAAGAACGACCGGTTTGCCGACGCCGGGCAGTCGTTCGCCAGTCAGTCGCGCTCCTGTTCTGGACAGGTCCGATAGCTTGGCCGTGAAGTTCGTCTCGATAGTGCTCATGGTTGCCGGCAGTGACATCGGCTCTCTCGAAGCTCCCCGTCGTCCACCACCGATTTTCTTGCCAAAACTACGCATCACTCGGGCCTCCAATTAGACCCACCCCGGCCAACTGCCGTTAGGTCCGAGCTTATTGTTCAAAGATTGCCGAAGATCCTTACCGACGCCTTAGCAAGTAAGAATTCCGGGCCAGCAGGATTTCTGAATAACCTGCGTTAGACGATCGCAACCGGACGGCGCTTTTCAGGTTTCAACGAGCATGCCGTTCGAATTCAAAGCCCTCGGAGACCAAGCGGTCCCGGATCACGAATTTCACCGCCGTCGAGCCGAAGCCGAGATGGAAAAGGCTCTTTCGGCTCGGAAGACTACGGTCTCTCTCTGTCATCTCGAGCTGGCCAAAATGCATCGTGAACGCCGCGAGCGGATCGTCGCACAAGACCGCGCGCTGCAGCGTGATTGGCCAACGACCCGCATATTTAGGACTGACAAGGAGTGCTAACAGCAGCCTCCTTGAAGTGGCGTGTGCGCATTGCTTCTGCGCGGGAAGATTGCGGCGGTCGTAGAGGCGCTGACTATCCGACGTTAGTGGGGTGCCCCCTTACC
>Ga0070658_10001124_pt1 | contig 22846 bp, 16 predicted proteins | sample KBSC13metaG_FD_64664 | JGI IMG/M metagenome (GOLD analysis project Ga0070658, IMG submission 64664) | Corn rhizosphere microbial communities from Kellogg Biological Station, Michigan, USA - KBS C1-3 metaG | ecosystem: Host-associated > Plants > Roots > Rhizosphere > Soil ...
CCGAGAAGGGAGGCGGACGCTATCAGGCGCCTATTTCCGTGACCCCCAACACCTGGCAGGAGGTCGCGATCGCCCCCGCGGATCTCCTGTTAAGCGAAGATGCCGGTTCCCCACCGGATCCCGACGGCAAACTCGATCCGGATCAGATCGAGAGCATCACTCTGCTGGATGTCGACTCCTTCCTGGTCCAGATGGCCGGAGACACGAGTCCCTACGATATCGCTGCCGGGCCGCACACGCTCTTTCTCAGCCATTTCGTCGTGAGCGATGCCCCGCTTCCGGCCATTCCAGGTGCGCCCGGGGAGGTCCAACTCACCTCCTTCACCCGCCCGCAGATCGACTGGCTGACCGTCGGAGATATGGCGGTTCAGAAGGTGACGGAGAAGCCCCTCTCCGGCCCCAGTATGAAGGTGACCTATACGCAGAAGCAGAAGAAGGTTTTCGGGATGATCAAGGCGTTCCCGACCGGCGCATTCACAAGCGCCAAACAGCTCGGTTTCGCCATCGCCTCCCGACGCCCGGTCACGCTGGTGGTTCAGATAGAGACCAATAAAGGTCTCAAGTACAAAAACCAGATCCAGGTGCCGGAAGGTTCAGAACTCAAAGAGTTTACGCTCCCGTTCGCCGACTTCACCGCGGCGGATGACTCGGCAGATGCCAATGCCCCTCTGGATCTGAAACAGATCAGCAAGATCCTCTTCCTCGATATCAGCGGCTTTATTATCGGGGGCGATCAGGACAACACTCTCTGGATCAACAAACTCCATACCAGTAAGTAGCCTCTTTGTCGCCCAGGGGTCCTCTCCCTTGGGTGATAAAGAATCCTCCTCTCTGCAAGGACGAGAACGATGAGTGATGACCTGATTCCAACCACTTCAGAAACATTCGCGTGCATTCGTGCCGTGCTTGTGGACGCACGGCGCGCCGCCCTCTCGGCCGTCAATGTTGCATGGTGCAGGCGTACTGGAATGTCGGACGCGAAATCGTCGAAGAGGAGCAGCGCGGCAGCCAACGCGCCGACTACGGCGCACGTCTGCTCGAAACCCTCGCTGCCCAACTCACGGCAGAGTTCGGCAAGGGCTTCGACGTCTCCAACCTGCGCTATATGTGGCTTTTCTATCTCGCTTTCCCAATTCGTGACGCACTGCGTCCCGAATTGAACTGGACGCACTATCGTCAGTCCGTTTGTCCCCATCATTCCATCCTATGTAGGGCCGATGCGGCTCGTGGTACAATGGAAATAGAGACCTTAACAGGGAGAATCTTATGACTATGACGCTGCATGTGACCGTCGATCTGGATGCCGACGAACAGAATCTCCTCCAGGCGCGAGCTAGGCAACAGGGACTCACGTTGGAAGGATATGTGCAAGCCATGATCGCCCGCCTGGCACGTTGCACCGACCCCATGACATTTCGAACCCTTCCCCGTGAGGAACGCAACAGATTGCTGGAACTTCAGGCGGAGGACGCCGCGCCGTTGTATGCCGCCGATCTGGAGCGCCCTCTCGCAGAACGGGAACTGACCGCTTTCAGCACTCTGGAAGGATAGCCTTATTTAAAGGTGTAAATCATGGAATGGAGGCGCGATGGTAACCTTGCGATGCACGCAGAAACTGTTGAAACGGATGCACCTGACCGTCGATGATCTGCGAGATACCGTGGCGGTCGAACCCACCAATGCTCTCGGCGACTGGTATGCCAATCTGCTGATTGTAGAGCGGCAGCATCTGGTGATGTTTGTGAGCGCCCGGAGCCGCCTCTGTGTGCTGGTCTATGCCCGCGACATCGATCGGCTCAGAAAGCGGTTTGAGGACGCGCTGACTGAGCTACTGCAAGTGCTTCAGATTTCTGAGGAAGCCATTCAGCGTGAACTGAACGCCACGTCTCGTCTGTGTTACGGCCTGACAACGGCTACACCGGAGGGTCGCAGCGTCCTGGGGAGCATCAACGACTTCACGAAAATCTTGCAGTATATGGGTCTGGAGGGCCGATCTCTGTACGATTGGAATCTGTATTTTACGACATGGGTATGTGGCCCACTCGGCTACAAGTATCCCGGAGAAATGGCCCGACAACTCTTAGATCCGCCCACGCAGCCTGAACCTGCCTCGTGAAAGGAATGGAACAGAGCGTCGCTTCATACCGTCTACGTGCCAGCGACCACACAGAAGTGGTACGCTCACAGGCTGTGCGGTATAGCTATGGCTCGGAGGCCAAAAGGCTCTTCTTCCGGCGGCGACCGCGCTTCCTCCCATCGGAGACAAAGACCATGAACCATAGAATACGCATCGGAACTGTGATCGCAGGGATCGCGGCCTTGCTTGCCATCGGCATTGGAGTCCCGGCCTCAGCCGGACAATACAATTATAGCAGCGACTATACCCGCCTGCACAGGAACGATACGAAACATATGAGCGCAGCCGAAAAACGGAGATGGCTGCGCCTCCACAATCGGAACCGGTATCGCAGTGGCAAGCACACTTACAGCGGCTACTCCCACAGCGCCGAGGGCAACTGGACCAGCGGCCGATACGGCAACAACCAGCCCAACAATGGCGGCCACTACAACAACGGCAACCACTATGGCCAGACGAAGTCGCATGATAAGACCGGGCACAACAACCCGTCCAGCGGGAATCACCGCAACACCGATCCCGGCCAGTCGGACTCGCCGCGCAACCGTTCACACGGCAACGGCGGAAACTGATCCATCCTGACATTCGACCCCAACGGCCCCACGCTCTTAGCAGCATTGGGGCCGTTCCACGTTCCGCTCCTGTTATGCGCCCCTCCAGGCTACTCGATTATATCTTTCTCTAAGCCTGCCTGCCTATTACGCTTGATCTCTTCTAGAAGTTCGTCCCACTCTTCTCCTTCGTACTTGCCAGCGAGATGGGTAATGGATGGTACGCCAATATTTGCTGACATACGGATGTTGAGCATGGCAGATTCCTCGGGTGTCAAACCTAGGAATTCGTCAACGGAGCCTGCTTTCCATCCGACGGCTTCGAGTTTTGCTTTTTTCTCTGGATTCATTGCCTTGGTGTTTACTTCGTGGTGGTGTCGTAGTTCGCCAAGCGGCTTTTGCAGTTTTCGATCACTGTATGAGGAACCACTTTTTGTCGCGGTTTTCGACGACGCCGAAGAAGGCGAGGGTCTGGAGGACGTGTCGGACACTGCGGTAGACGATGGAGCGGTCACCGTAGCGGGAGGAGAGGCGATCGTAGATGTGTTTGATCTCGATGCCGTCGACGCCGAGCAGTGCGAGGCGCTGCATGGCTTCGAGGGAGTCGGTGACGAAGGGAGATGCCTCCAGGAGGAGCTGTAGGCGCAGATCTGCGCGTTTGTCGGGAGAGAGGGACAGCATCTCGCAGTGGATCTCGGAGAGGCGTGGGCGGGGGACCGGCGAGGTAAAGCCGACGATGCGCTGGAGCTGGCCGACTGTCTTGCGGAGGGCATCTACGCCGAGGATCTGTGGGCGGAGATGGTCGGCGAGTGCTTTGCGGTATGTCGGCTCTTCGGTGGCGCGGAGATAGTTGTCGAGGGCGAAGTCGATCCATTCGGGTCTGAGCGCCCGATCATACATAACGGGGATTCGTTGGTTCACGCTTTCACCTCCACGACAGGCACCAGGACCTCATCAAGACTCAGTCCACCATGACTTACGGCTTCGGCGCCTGCGATGTCGTAGCTGGCGAAGCCGGTGGCGAACAGCGGCCACATGGTTGCCGGCAGGTTGGACGGGTGGAACGGCGTTGACGAGGCGCTGGTGAAACTCTCGCACACGATTTTGTTTTCGAATGTCAGTACGCGCTTGGAGCGCTCGTCGGGCAACGAACCGACTTTGGGACGGCCGACACCACGGCACTCGACCTGGCCATGATCCGCAGTCAGGACGACGCGGTATCCTTCGGCGAGGCCTGCGCGGACGATCTCACGCAGGGGCGTCTTGCCGGCCCAGACGTGGACGGCTTCCTCGATGGAGTCGAGACGCGGATTGATGCTGTGTCCGCGTTTGTCCCAACTCACATCGACGAGGCAGATACGTCGGCGGGCTTTGGCGAAGCTGTCCTGGACACCGAGGGCTTCGTCCGCTGTATAGTAGTCGCCTTCTCCGGGGTAGCGGGCGGTCCAGAGTTGTCGCTCCAGTCGCGTCGAGTGCGGCTCCGAGGAGAACTGGGACGGCGATTTGCCCTCAAAGATGGCGCGTCGGCTCAGGGTGGTGATGGTCGGCAGTATGGCGAACGCAGCGCGCGTTGTTGCATCGCTGATTATACCGTCTCGGAGCCATCTTTTTCTTGTGCCTTCCCATGCGCGTAAGGAGAGGGAATCGACGACCAGGAGCAGGAGGCGGTCGTTGCCGATCTCTACGTCGAGGTGGTCCAGGAGTTTAGGGAGGCGCAGGATCGCGGGATTGGGCGAACTGAGCATCAGGCCATAGTTCTGCTTGAGCCATTCGTGAAACTGCTGGTTGAGGTCGAGGCGCAGAGGGTCGGGAACGGTGCCTGCTCCGACGGCTTTTGCGTAGAGGAGGCCAAACTGAAGGATGTCATACGCGTTGTGGCGTTTCGCTTTCCATTCTGCGAGGAGATCGATGGGTGGGACGTCTTCCGTCTGGCGTCTTGGTTTGGAGGGAGCCAGGCGCGTGAGGAGAAGTTGTTCGGTTGGGGAGGCCGTTTCCAGGATCGCGGACTTGGATTCGAGTGCGGCTGTCAGGACGGCGCGGGCGGCTGCGGGTTCGGTTAAGGCTTCCGTCGTCTCCATTTTGGGCAGGGTGGCGGGCCAGGGGATCTCCTGGATCAGGGCGCGGGCGATAGGTGGTGGTAGAGGATCGTCGCCGACGGCGATCGCGGCGAGCGTGCGCAGCCAGCCGCTGCCGTGGCGCAGAAACTCGGGATCTACTCCGTAGAGGGCGCGGCCGACGAGGAGGGCGGTCTCCTGGGCGTTGCGCGGGGAGCGGACGTCGCGGTGCAGTTCCATGAGGTTGTCCCAGCGGTCGGTGGGGACGGACTTCACGATTTCGAGGGCGAACTTCGGCATCAGTTCGCCGATGGTGACGGTCTCCCAGCGGAAGTCGGTCAGGCAGGAGGTGACGATGTGATGGCGGCCGGCGTCGGCGACAATGAGCAGCGGTTTGTCGTCGTCTGTCAGGCATTTGAGGGGTATGAGGGAGGCGGGCTGGCCGTCCCAGTCTTCGATGGTCATGCCGACGGCGCGGAGGGATTCGCGCACCTCGGGAATGTCGAGGAGATGGTCGGGATCCACGCAGAAGGTGGGGATGCCTCCGAAGGCGGGTTTGAGTTTCGCGGCAACGGTGTTCACCCATCTCATAGGGCGGTTACCCGCGCCAGGAACAGGCAGATCATGTCGGGAAGGGCTTCTGTGATGAGATTGATTTCCACTTTGCGGGTGTTATATTCAGCTTCGAGTTCGCGGCGGCGGGCCTCTCGGACTGTCTCCAGGCCGATCCGCGCCAGAGAGGTTCTGCGCGCCAGGTAGCTCATCTCCAGGGCGCTCATGCGGTGCCTGGCGCGGGCGCGGGTCTTGCGGACGACGGAGTCGTAGAGGGCGGCGGATTCTGCTTCCGCCAGAAGCTGGAGCGCGGGGAAATCGTAATCGTTCGTTTCGCCTACCACCTCGATGGCGACGTGATGGGTGGCGAGTTCGTCCCAGAGGCGCTGGGCGGATTTGCCGAAGGACTTGCCTGCGTCGGTCGAGAAGAGCGCGAAGACGTTCTGCTGACGCCACATGCCGTCGGCGATGCCGACTTTCCAGAGTGAGAACCAGCCGTCGAGGGGAAAGCCCAACCCGTCGATGCTTAGTTGCGCGACAGGTTTGCCTTCGGCGAAGAACGGGGTGAGCGCGTTGATGCGCTCGATGACGCGGTCTGAGAGGTCGAGGTCGTCGCTTTCGGCGGGGATGGCTTCTCGCTCTGCGCCGAGCATGGTGTCCATCCAGGCACGGAGCGGCACGGTTGGAAGGTGGTCGGTCTCTTCGACTTTGCCGGTGTAGAGCGCGTGTGTCTGGGAAGCTTCGGCGGCGGCTTTACGGATGTCCATGACGACGCGGTCCAGCTCGTCGGAGAGGTCTTCCGGATTGAGCAGGGCGGTGCGCGCCAGGCGCTCGAACTCTGCGGCGGCATCGGAGGAGTCGAGCACGTCGCCGGTCTTATCGACGCCGAACTCCAGGAGGATGGTCGCGAGTTTCTCCTGCCAGACTTCGTAGAGGCGCGCTTCGACGGAGTTCTCCAGGACGAGGTTTGTCGCCTGAACGGCGTGTTTCTGGCCGATGCGGTCCACACGGCCAATCCGCTGCTCGACGCGCATCGGATTCCAGGGCAGGTCGTAGTTGAAGACGACATGGGCGAACTGCATGTTCAGGCCTTCGCCGCCGGCGTCGGTGGAGATGAGCGTCTGGGCATCGTGGCGGAAGGAGTCCAGGGCGGCCCGGCGCTCTGATATGTCCATGGCGCCGTTGAGGGTAGCGACCGGATAGCCGCGCTGCTGCAGGAACTCTGCGAGCATCTCCTGGGTGGCGCGGAACTCGGTGAAGACCAGGAATTTGGTGGAAGGGTCGTTCTCTTCGAGGGCGATCTGCATCATCTGCTCGTAGAGGGCTTCGGCGCGGGCGTCGGGACCGGCGCTTTCGACGCGGACGGTGAGGCTTAGCAGGCGCTCGACGTCGGCGCGTTCCCGGCTGCTGCTGGGAACGGTGAAGAGGGTTCTCTGGACAACGTCGTCCAGATCGGTATCGTCGGGGAGGTCGTCGCTGCCGGATGCGCTTACGGTAGCTTCGCCGCCGCCAAGCACATCGAGGCGCTGTTCCAGGAAGTGGCGAACCGCCCGCGTAGAGCTGCTCATGAGCCGCTGAATGAGGATGAGAAGCAGGCGGGAGCCTTTGTCGCCTGTGCGCTGCGCCCGGTTGTAGCCCGCGATGACGTATTCGGAGACCTCTTCGTAGAGCTGCTGTTGGAGGGCGTGACGCGGGGAGAAGGGAACTTTGAGGAGCCGGGTGGAGCGCGGGGCGAAGAGCGGTTTGCCGTCTCCGTCTGTGGAGGTACGTTTTTCGGTGCGGATGACGACGGTCTCTACCAGTTCGCGCGTGAGGGGAACGCCGGTGGTGAAGGTTGCGGGATCCAGCAGCGCGAGCAGGCGTCGGAAGGCGTCCGATTTGCCGCTGTGGGGCGTGGCGGTGAGCAGGAGCAGATGGGGGACGGCGCGTGCTAGTTCCTTGGCCAGCTCGTAGCGCGAGACGTCGTCGCTGGCTCCGGCAACTTTGTGGCTCTCGTCGATAATGACGAGATCCCATCCGGCTCCGATGAGGTCATGAAACCGCTCGACGTTATAGCGAGCAATCTTCTCCTGCGTCCAGCCGCGTTGACTGTCTTTTGGCTTGACGGAATCGACGGAGGTGACGATCTGGCTGTAGCGCTTCCAGGCGTTCTCGCCGCGAAGCCCGACATCGGCGCTCCAATCGCCGGGTAGAACGAGGTCGAAGGCTTCTCCGAAGAGGGTGTCCATCTCGACGATCCACTGAAGGAGCAGGCTTTTGGGAGCCAGTACGAGGATGCGCTCGATCATGCCGCGCAGTTTCAGCTCCTTCAAGAGCAGTCCGGCCTCAATGGTCTTGCCCATGCCGACTTCGTCTGCGAGCATCATCCGGACAGGAAAGCCAGACATCGCTTTGCGGAGCACGCGGAGCTGATGGGGGAGAGGCAGCGCCTGGCTGACAAGGGGCGCTAGAAAGAGATCGGATCCCAATGCGCTCCAGATCCGTGCGGCTGCGACTGTGGAGAGGGCTGAGGAGAGAGCAAAGGCGTGTTCGGGCTGGAGGATGTCGAGCGGGACGGTGTGGACGCTGCTGCCGCCTTCGAGCATCACCCGTGCAACCTGCTTGCCATAAAGGGTGCGCTCTTCCAGTACGCGCACCCAGGCATTCAGCGTAGGACACCATAGTCGTACCGTTTGATCGTTTGTGGAGAGGTTCTCTTTCATTTCGCGGTCGTTTAGTGATTTGGCCCTTCGCCCATGCCTGAAATCACAACTCCTACCACACTGTCTCCCTGTTTCGCTTTCGCCAAACGCATTGCAATAGTCGCTTCTTTCAGGGTTCTACCGTATCCGATGCTGCTGTGCAGTCCTGTTTTCTCGGTATATAGGTGCTGCAACTCACTAAGCAAAGAGCGAGAGTAGGTAGATTTAAAGAGAATGTTATCTCCCTCAGCAAAGAGTATGGAATTTGTATTCTTTGTGCGCCTCTTGATCACGTTAGCTAATAATTTGATGGTTTCGCGAACGGACTTGCTTCGATTCACCAGTTCCACTTCGTCATGGTTGGCGAATGCTACATCAAAATAGTCTCCTGTAGAGTCTCCATCAAGTCCAAAATACAATTCGTCTTCAATGTGGTCCCGTTGTGGGTCAATCACTTGAACGTCAAGTATGTTGCCCTCCTTGTCCACGAATGATGAGATCGCTCTGATCGCAAACTGAAGAAAAGTCAGAGCCAGTTGAGAGGATAAACGCGATTGAATGGCTGCGACTTTGTCTTGCGTATCGGCTCCAGGCGTGGGATGAACAATTCCGTTTCGCACTTCCGCCATTAGGCGCGTGAGGTGTTCCAGCGTTTCTTCGGTGATAAAGTATTTACCGCTATTGCTTAATAGGTCTTTCACCTCACTTAGTTTTGTCCCAAGCGTTTTGTTCTCTATGTCTCCCCGTTTTATGAAAGTGAGCAGCACATTGGCAATCTCTTCCACTCCTGCAGAGGATGAAAAGACGGAGTGGCGGTGGTTTGAGACATCATCTGTAACTTCCCCCATCAGACGGAAGTTGACACCTGAAAGTAGTGATGTTTTCAGGTGATGAAGATCAAAACTCTGTGGTAACAGTAGTCCGAGTGTGGTCGTGAGATCGTCGACAATCTGCTTATGCCTTATGATTTCCGTGTAGTTTAGCTTGCCAAACTCATCAAAATCTCGGATGGGTGGAAATCTGCGATACTCGATGGATACCCCGCAGGCTATCAATTCATCATAGAACATCTGGACTTGACGCGCCCGTTCTTCCTTGTCGGAAGAAAAATGTGTTTCCAGTGAATAGATATGTTCGATATCTAAAACATAGGAGAACACAGCAAGAATGGTCTTCAAAGAGGAGATACCACCAGTTAAGTCAACGTAAAAGTGTGTGCTTTCCAGAGGGCTTACGATGGTTCTAAGTTGTTCCACCAACTCTCTGAATTGACTAACGCTATGTTCCTCGATGCGCGTAACGTGATGTACCAAGCTGGCGACACTAATGCTATGCCGTTCTAATGCGGCCCGCCAACCGAGATTAGATGCCATCAGGGCATTCAAGGATTGTTCGGTGTGGAAGACGTGAATCTGCCTGAATGTGCGATTATCATCTGCGGTATTTGCTCGCAACTCCAATACCGAACGAATGATTACGTTCACCATGGCTGGAACATTGGTGTTGCCCGCCATTATCAACTTGAATGTGTCATGTGTGGTTGTCATCATTATTACTCCCAGGAAAAAGTCATCTGTTCAGACGTTTCCGGTGCGAGGTCTTTGGCGATGTCGTAGAACTGAACGAATTCGTGAGTTTCTTGAAGAACCTTAGGCGGGATCTTCTCGCAGATGGCTGTGATGATGCCGTACTGCTTCGTGTCCCAGCAATGGCGGAACCCCTCTAAGACGGCCTCTTTACGAAAGACCTTAAGCGGCCCTTTGGTATTTGCGTAATCGCGGAAGAGTTTGAGATGAGCGTTATGGCGGAGGACTTCCAGGTCTTTCTCATTATTGGGATCAGGAACGCGCCAAATGTCGGCTCCTTCGATGAAGTATTCTCGAAGGAGGTCCCGTAGTTCAGGGCGCGGCTCATGGCTCTCCCACTCGCGCAACTCCTGCATAAACTTTGGAGTTAGGTCGCCGAGTGTCTGTGGTTGTTCAGTGAGGCGAGAACGTACCCATTGGACCGCCGTTTTTTCATCGCGTACAAAGATGGATAATTGCTCCGTTTCCACTCCCTGCGCCTTCACCGCGTCGTAGCGAGCTGCCTGATCGGATAGGAAATACATCTCGTCGCGTCCGATGAACTGGTCGTCTAACAAATGATAGAAATCTGCCGCTGTGAGAGGGATTCTAGCTCCCCGCTGGAGATGGTAGGCTACCATTCGGTCGAACAGCAGATAGCGGGTGCGCTCTGCCACAGTCTCCAACTTGCCAGAATTGTTGACGGTAGCGACAGGTAGCATCGCTAGATGCTCCCTCAGAAACTCAATCACGCCTTCGGGTTTACCCTGTAACTCGCGAAACCGCTCTTCGAAGTCGTGATGAGGTTTGTAGCATGAAATGACGAGATCGCTTTTGACTGCAGCGGCGCTGTTCACTTGCTTGAACGTGTTGTGCTCCTTTGTTAGCACTCGGACATCCGCGACTACAAATCCTACGCGCTCAAGTCCTTCCTGAATACAGTTCCAGACGGAGTTTGCGCTGTTGTGAAACTCCACGGTCATCCATCTTCCGGGCTTCAATGCACGATAATATTGAGCAAAACTTAATGTCATTAAGTTTTGGTACTGCTCTAACTTCTTCATCTGAGTTGCATTGGTTATGGCTTCTGGAATGATATTCGTTTTGACTCCTAACCATGCTTCCCACAGGAAATTGAGTTCGGAGTACATAATATTGCCCCCAAACGGAGGGTCGGTAAAAATGTAGTCTAGCGAGTTATCTTGGATTGCTTCGAAGTCTGTGGCTGACTGGCAAGCAACGATAACTTTGCCTCCAGATGCAGTAAATCCGGCACTCGCACCACGAAGTTCAAAGCGATAAATAGGATTTGTTTCGACGGAAATGGAAGACAGGTACAAAGTGCCAGCGAGCGTCTGTCCTATTACTCCTCCGCGCTTTTGGAAGTAGTTGGAAAGAAGCAGACGGTTCTGACGTGTAGTCCAAGGTAGCGTCGAGGTGAACAAAAAGCCGCTCACATTACCAGCCTCACGAAGGAAGTGCCAAATTACGGCCAACGTATTGATATTACGCCGGGTAAAAAAGTGATGAGTATGTGTGATACCTTTATGGTAGCCAGCTCGCCAACTATCTCCCCAACGTTCTCCCTTCCCCATCATAGGCTCGGCAGGATACCAGTAATCAGATTTCAGATTGTCTATAAACCTGACCAGTTCTAAATCGTAAGCATCTGCTCGCTTCTCGTGCCGTTTATTGCCAATCGAGTAGTTAATAATGACCGACGTTTGTTTTGATTGGGTGATGTTGTGTTGAGCGTCATAGTCATAACGGGTCACAACCGCATGTTCGCATTCACGTTTATTTGTCTCTGCTCTACAAGTAGTGCAGAAAAAGGTGTCACGAACGCTACCTGCGTTTTGATCAACTGCAATGTCCCAATAAACCATTTCTGCGCCACAATTCGGGCAGATAAATACATCAGTGAATATAGAAAAGTTGATGCGACCTATCTGCAGCACTGAGTTCGACGCACGCATCGAAGAGCGCGGTGACTGTAAATCTCTATAGATAGCGCGAAGTTCATCGGCAGTCTTGCAACAGCGGACAGCATTGGCGATACGCTCCGTTTCTTCAGGTGTGGACCCGTGAAGAGTAGAGTACATCCAGCCATACTCTTGCTCCACTTGTTTAAGGACACGCTTTGCTTCCCGCTCGAATATGGCGGCATCCACCGGGGTGTTGTAGTTGTGTGCAATGAAGGTCGCGGCAGGGGAGAGATCGTTCAGAATAGCATTACGTGCGCCGTATTTACTGAACGACTTTCCGTTTTCATCGCGTATCGTTCCATCGGGCTGAACCTTATAGTCTAGGGACTCGACCTGCGCCTTATTTCCGCACATTTGCGCTGCAACTCCCGTCATGCCTGTGCCGCAGAAGCCATCGTAGACAACATCGCCGGGCTCGGTATAGTGGAGAATGTAGCGCATGATTGCTTTATGCGGGACTTTAGTATGGTAGGAGTGAGCATTATAGATGGGATCGTTTTTGCCTTCGCTAACATCTGCAGCGAACGGCTCGCGATGGTATGAGTCAGTGGAAGCATTATAGGCCTTGGCGTTGGCCTGGAGCCATTCCTCAATGAATGGATTGGGGCATGCGGTGTAGTAGGGTGGGTCCGAAAGCGCAAGAATGGCTTGGTCCGTGCCGACAGGAAAGCCCGCGACTTTGCGGAACTCTGGGTCTTTCAGTTTCTCTGCGAGACGTGCGCGATATAGTTCGCGAATACGGGTCAGCTCTTGTTGTTCTGGTGTCAGTTCGCCGTCGTGATCTTCTTGAAAAAGAGTTTCTTCTGCCATGTCAGTACTGATCCATTGCCCTTCTTCTACTAATCTTCCAGCACAAATCGAACAGTGTTCTTGTCGTCGTTGCCGATCTGTTCCTTCAACCAGTTCTCAAACCTCTCCCGCATCTCGTCGGCTTTGAGCGGCGTTCCATCGCCGACGATTTTCTTTGCAAACGCCTGTGCCTTGACGTTGCGCCGCTTTAGACCGCTCAGGACGGTGTTGAGCACACTGACGAAGGCTTCGGTGATGTCGGCAGGGAGGGCTTTGTCCGCGAGGAACTTGTCCATGAGCGCGCGAGAGTCTGGCGTCAGAAGATTCAGCGATGCTTTAACCGATGGATCATCTTGCAGTTCGCTGAGAAGTTGCTGTTCCCAGTTTGTGAGCAGAGCAGCAGAATCAGTGTCGCAAAGTTCAAGGAGGTCCAGCGCACTGTCGTCAGCCTGGAGATCAGCAGGGTTAAAGCTGCATTTTGGGCAAAGTGACCGTGCATTCTTCAATAAGTCGTCGTCGGAGCAGCCGTTACACGGTTTCAGACTGCCAATCGGACGCATAATCTCTTCCAGTTTGCTGCTTCCAAGCGCCGTGACGCGGGCGAGTTTGTAGAGTCGCTTAGGTCTTACCCCATCGACAAGATCTGTCTTGCGTTTGTATGCGTCTTTGTCCAGACGATGTAATTTGTGAAGGTCCTGATAGGTCTTTAGGGCGGCAGAGACGGTGTCGGCCAGAAGGTTGGTGAGTCGTGCACTCTCCTGGTTGAGTGTTTCCGGTTGCGTGTAGACGCCATTCAGAGCTGCTTTTAACTCGTCCAACTTGCTGTAGAAGGCAGGGCTGCGATCCACCAGCACTCCCTCCCAACGCTCGACGGATCCAATCCTTGCCTGCGTCTGTGGCTCTCGCACAAAGTTGCGAGTTCCAGCCAGCACTTTGCAGACGGAGAGCTGCTTGTCGAGGTCGTTGATATCCGCAGTCAACATGCGCAGGTTCTGCATCTTTGCCTTGGTATTGATCGGCTGCAGGTAGTATTCTATCGACTTTTTCGCGATCTCGAAGGACTTACAGTGTGTCGCCATAGCGGAACTGGCATCATCAGAGATGAACGGTAGCGGCGAAGTGAACTCCTGGGCCTGTTCAACGAGATCGTTGATGGTCTGCAGAACCTTCGTGCTGAAATCTGAGATGGCGGCATCGTATGTGTTTGGGTTCGCCAGAAGCCCCTTGTTCAGACTGAAGAGTGTGAAGAGTTGGCGCCAGGTATCGAGCGGGATCCCGACTGGTCTGCTGATGCGGGTGATGGCTTCGTGCGACTTGACTTCCTGGTAGAACTCTCGCAGGTTGGTGGCATCGTACTTCTTGCTGTTCTTCCCGAACGCGTGAAGATCGCCGTCGCGGATGCCGGCTGCCAGAGTCACCAGCAGCCATTCCGCTTCGATGCGCTCGCCCTTGAACCACCATTTGTCGTTCTTCTGCTCGAACAATTCGCTGCTGTTGATGTTCTGTCCCACCTCCACCAGTTTCAGCCGGTCGCGCACTTTGGCGAGCCAGGGCGATTGGTCCGGAGTGAAAGCGCCGTCGTTGTAAAGCCCCAGGGCAGTGAGTACGGATTGTCCGTTCACTGTCACCATGCCGACTTCGCATAGGATCTCGGTGGCGGCCTGGGCGTTCTGCGCCCGCGTGGTTTCCTGGATCCTCATGGGGAAAGTGGGATAGTCCGGATACTCGTTGCTGAAGTGCGGCGCGAACATGGCCTGGGAGATGGTTTCGAAGCGGGTTTTGAAAAGGGCATTGACCTTGCTCGGATCGATTTCCAGGACCCATTCGCGAAAACGCTTGTTCTGGCCATTCCACTGGACGCGGATCCAGTCGCCGGCGTTGTCGGCGAAGGCGGGAGCCAGATCGCTGAGCAGTTTGTTGGCGATGTTATCGAAGGAGTTCCGCTCGTCGCCCGGCGCGCAGGCTTTGGCGCGCTCGCGCGCAGCCGCATAGAGTTTCAGGTTGTCGAGAAAGGTGTTGGCGGCATCCTCGGGAATGGTGCGGGGAACGTCGCACTTGGCCGCAGGGAAGTCCTCGAAGAACCAGTAGGTTTCGTCCGGATTGTTGGGGATCTCTTCGCCACTCGGCTTCCCCATAAGCCGCTCGGACGGCAGCAGGAAGATATAGAAGTCTTTGGGCGGCTTGGCGGTCGAGCGCTGGTTGGGGAACCCGAAGAAGAGCCAGCCGGGACGCTCGACGTTGCGCTCCATCCACGGCAGGTTGTAGCTCCAAAGACGGTTTTCGAGGACCGGCGCCACATTATTGAGTTCCAGCGCCCGCGTGATGACCTCGTTCAGGTAGCGCTGTATGACGTGCGTTGCCAGTGTCTCCGCAGCCGTCGCAACATGCTGGTCGTAGTCGGTGATGCGGTTTGGATCGATGTAGTACTGCCCGGTGGTCTCGGCGACGGCGAGGAACTGCCCGTTGGCGGCCTGGCGCGTCTTGTCGAGGAGACGCTTGGCGGCGTTGGTGAGGAAGGTTGCATCCTGCACGGGGATGTTGGTGTACCAGAAAATGTTGTTCTTGAGGTTTTCGGGGGTCAGTCCGATGGCATCGGTGATATTCGGCGTTGTGAGGCGATGGACGGCCAGGGCTTCGACCAGTTTCTCGGCTGCCGCCTTGTCTTCGTTCGCGGAGAGTCCGTTCTGGATCTTGCCTTTGAGGACGGTGACGTTCTCTTTGATCTTGCGCACGGAGGAGTTCGCATTGAGGCCAGAGTCGCGCTCGATGTGCTTCCAGTACTCGTCGGCGGTGATCAGGTCGAGGTGCTTCTCGTCTATGGTACGGTCTGCGAAGAGGAGCGCCTCTTTGGAGAGGACGGTGAGGATCTCGCGACGCTCTACGACGAAGACGCGCTGGAACTCATCGATGAAGCCGGGATGGGCCGGGAAGAGGGCGACGAACTGCTCGACCTCCGGACCGACTACCTCGAAGAGTTTGGTCTGCGTCATGAGTAGTTCGCGGATGGCCTGGCGCTGGGATTCGTTCTTCTGGAACAGGTGCTGCTCGATGAGTTGCTTGACGCCTTTGTTGTCGATGACGAAATCGTGGAAGCGCTGCCGGACGCGGTTGACATCGGCGGCGATGTGATTGAAACGCGGATTGTTGAAGAGCAGTTCCTGGATGCCTGCCATGAGGGCGAACCGGGATCCGTTGCAGTATTCTCCCAGCGATCGGAGTACGGCCAAGTCGAGGACCAGATCCATGTCGTTGCGGGTCTTGAGGAACTCCAGCAACTCGTCGATGATGAGCAGGACGCCTTTGCCGGGGCAGATCGTGTCGAACTCGACCATGTAGCGCTCGAACTCGTCCTTAACGTTGGAGACCTCGCGCTGATCGCGGAACGTGAAGGCGAAGCCGCAGGATTTCGCCAACTGCTGCAACTGCTCGGCGACGATCTGGTAGAAGTTCATCATCGTGCCGCCGAGTTCGCAGCGTTTGACTTTGTAGTGGCCGGCAAAGCGCGCCAGTTTCGTTCTCCACGCGGGATCCCGGACGCTTGCAAGAAAGGTGTCGTCTTCGGCGATGACGGAGAGGAAACTCATGACGTGGCTTTTGCCTGTGCCATAGTTGCCGACGACGAAGATGCCTTTGCCTTCGGCACCGCTCTGGAAGTCGAGTTGTGGAAGCACAACGGACTCGATGGTTTCCCCGAGACTCGGCGTGATGACAAACGACTCGACGAGGCGTTTGGCTTCGATCTTGCGGTCTGCTTTCTCAAGTTGAATGACCGTTTCGATAGGGTTCAGGCTAAAAAGGTCGCCATACTTCATAAGTTGTCGTTACCTCGGCTCTGGGGCAATCCGGCACAATGAGACTTCTGCCGGGGCTGGGGATGCTGGAGATGTCAGTCGGGATGATGGTTCAGGCCGCCTGGTTTAGAAGAGGACGGCCTCATGTCAAATACGAAACACAGGGGATTGAGGGCGCCGAACATCCGCTCAAATCCATTCTGCATTGTTGCGGAATTTTCCTCCTTATCTTCGGGTCGCCTTATTTAGTTTTTTTCTTGCTTAACTGCTCTACCGCTGTCGAGGCTTGTGGGTTATCCGTTCGTCCTCTCCGCATTGTTCTATCGGAGGCTCTCCCGCTCGTCTGTCAGGTCGTCCTGTTCAGACCCTTCGGATCCTAGCAGCCGGCTAATTGTATCGGTGAAACCTGGATCGCTGCTGCCAGGGTAGACGCCGGTCTTAATCAGGGTCACCAAGTTGTCACGCTCTCGCATGGCGATCTCGGTCAGCGTATACATACACCGGTGAACCTGTTGCATGGTCAGAGTGCCGTCTTCAAGTGGGATCTCGATCGCAACCGAAACCTCACCATCCGACGGATCGTAACAGTACTTCAGCGCCTTGAGACGCCGATTGAGTTCGAGCAGCGCGATCAGCACGTTCTCACGATTCTCCACCTCCCTGATATTCAACAGGAAGTGAATAGAGAAATGGACGTATTCGCCCTCTTCCTGGAGATCTATCAGGACGTTGAAAATTTGGCCGTTATGAGCAAATGGGTACAGCAGGGAGTTAGCCTCATCTGTGAAGACCCGGTTGGTATCGGTTTTCAGAATCGCCTTGAGTTCATCCAGTGCAAGAGACATCGTTTTAATCCTTTCCAGAGCGAAATGTAGATGGTTAAGGTCAGCGTATTTCATCCTTCATATCATTAGTCGCAGAGGATTCCGGAGAACCGGTAACGATTGGGCGTTTCTCAAAAACCTTTTTTTGGGGGGAATACCGAACACTTGCAACGATTACCCTTCAAGCATGGAGCCACGGGCGCGACGCCTGGTGAGGGCGATCCAGCCAACCGTCGGGCATGGCGGCACCTCTATTCCCGGCAATCGCTTCCACCGTAGACGCATCCACCCAGATCACCCCATGTGGCGTCTCTCTATCCAGGGCATTCACCACTGGGACATTAGGATTGTGAAGAGATCCATCACCGACATAGACCAACCGTGTGAGAGTGTTACGGCCGCTCGGCGTGCGCTGCAGAAGGCGCTGCGCTCGAAGCAATTGATGGACGCCTTTCTGCTCCAGCATCCACTCTTCGGTTGTAAACTTGGTTTCAAAGAGAACGAGGGTATCGTAATCGGCACGATGGACGAAGTCTAGTTCGGCATACCGGCGGCGCCGTTCGAAATTCATCTGCTGCTCGCGCCAAGTAAGAATGCGATTGCATTCCAACTTGATCTGACAACCAATCCACTGTCCGATCGCCTTCTCCACCAACCGCCCTACAGGCGGCGCCGGACTACAAGCCGTCCCCGGCCCGCCTGTAGGTACAGAGAACTGCCGATCCTCCACGGGCTTATTCGCCAAACGCATTGCTGCCTGCTCTGCTCGCCTTCGGGCCACAAAGGCACGGTATGCTGCATCATACGGGTTGATAAGACAGACATCGGAAACGTTGAAAGACGACATTTGCAAACTCCTCTCGTAGGCATCCCCATGGTTGGGACGTCCTGTTAAACAGGGCTTGGAGCGAACAAGAACTGTGATTGATGAAACGACGAGCCGACATTTTATAAGTCGCAGGTAATGCTCAGCTTTCGGTAATCGTAAGGCAGGTTTTTTGCCGTTTTTTCAATATTCTGAAATACCCAGAAAATTTTCTTTCTATGGTTACCGGTATTGTGATTGCCTCCTCGACTAATGAACCAGGGCGTCGTGCTATTGCTGCAAGAGAAGAGGAGTTATGATGAGCGTAAAGGATTGGGGAACTGGCGGGCGTATTTGGGGCGAACTGGCGGCTGTGCGTGAGGTGCAGTTGCAGCCGCGTGGCCCGAAAGGGCCGCAACTGACCGCAGTACTCTTTGATCAATCGGGATCACGTCTGGCGAAAAGCTGGGAACTTCCGTCCACGCAGATCGATATGCTGGTGGCAGTCGCCATGCAGACGCCGCCTGTGTTGCGCGTGTCAGGTACTATTGAAGCAACCGGAACCTATGCGGGAGAACTGACAATCTCCGGGATAACCCCCGTCAATGCCGAGGAGTACGACGAATCTAATCTTCTGGAGGCGCTTCCCGACGACCATGCCGTTCTGGTAGATCGCATGGACTGGCTGGTGGCTCAGGTACGGGATCCTCATCTGTCCGCACTACTGGCGAAGACGATCGGGATGGAGGGAAGTCTGCGGAAAGCGTTTCTCACGGCAACCGCGGCAAAAAGGAATCACCATGCCTACCGGGGAGGTCTGTTGCGCCACTCTCTGGAAGTGGCGAATCTCGCTCTGAATGCGGCCTATCAGTTTCCGAAGTTAAGGCGAGACCTGATCTTGACAGCCGCACTGCTGCACGATATTGGCAAGCTCTGGGAGATGAACCATACCTGGCAGCAGGGCGCCTACACCGATACCGGAACGATGCTGGGGCATGTGTTCCTGGGAGCAGAAAGAGTAGGCGCATTCTGCCGCGGACTTCGATTTCCAGAGGATCTTCGCGTTGCGCTGACCCATATAATTCTGGCGCACCACGACGAACTGGCTTTTGGGAGTCCCGTACGCCCGATGTTTCCAGAGGCCATTACCCTGGCAAAGTGTGATCAGATAAGCGCCGAGTTGGCTGCCTTCTACCAGCTTCAAAGAGAGAGTGCGCCCATGCAGCGCACTGTCTGGAAGGGCGACCGTCACTACTTTGTGGGCGCACTGCCCACTGGCGAAACACCGTTTTCAGACATGGCTCTTCCGCACGACCCGGAGGAACGATTGGTGCGCCGCCTCTCCTATAAGCACCATGACGGCCCTCTCTCGGGCATGGTGTGTCTGCCGATCCTTGGGGTGGTCGCTGCCGGTGATGGGATCCGCTCTTCGTCTCAGGATCTGGACCCGGAAATGCATGAGGTGCTTCTGCCGCCGGGCGGCGCTGACTTTCTGCTTCAGGTAACGGGCGACAGCATGATCGGTGCGGGCATCTCCGAAGGGGATCTCTTGATGGTGCGGCGTCAGGAAACCGCGCAGGTCGGTCAGATCGTTATTGCCCATGTCGCCGGAGTGGGTCCGGTCGTGAAACGCCTTACGGCAAAAGCGAACGAGCGCTTTCTCGCCTCCGAAAATCCTGCTTATGAACCGATCCCGGTAGACGAAGGGGTGGAATTGCAGGGCATCGTGGTCCGCCTGGAACGTACGATGTGACTACCGTTAGTGGGCGACGAGAAGGAAGCCCGGCTGCCCGGCTGGAACATCCTCCAACTATGGCGCAAGAAAGCAGTTACGATGGATACAAATAACACAGAAAGCAGATCCCATGAACAGTTAGTCCAGGCGATGCGTGCGCATTGGCGCAGAGAGGCCGGCCTGCGCGAAGATCGCAGCGAGGCTGCCGCCGAGAGGGAGAAGAGACAGGGTGACACGCTCTTCTATAATTTCATAACGGAGAACAAGGGGCTCTTGAAGAAATATGCCCGCGGCTTCTTCGGCGGGGATGATAGTCTGATCGAAGACGGCGTTCAAGAGCTGGTTCTCGCGCTCTATAAAGAGTTGCGCAGTCTTTCGGACAACAGCCATAGCAAGTACTGGGAAGTGTACTTCGGGTCGGCTCTTCATAGGTGCGCCTGCGCTCTCTTCACCCGCCAAATTCAGAAAAGGTATGGAAAGTCCAGGCCGGAGAAGGATCCGAATAACCCGGAAGCGGCTCGTCCGTATTTTGAGCAGACGCAATCAGAGCGCTTGAAAGGGAACGATTTCGATCCGCTCGAAGCTTTGCCGAATGCCGCAGCGGCAGAAACGATCCCGCAACTGCTGCGAAGTGCGGAGATAGAAGCCCTGTTGGCAGCGATCCCCGATCCTTTACACCGTGAAGCTCTCTGGCTATCGTGCCGGGGATGGAGACAGGAGAGCATTGCAGCACACCAGAATTGCAGCGTAAAAACCGTCTACAACAGAATTGCACATGCGACGACATTCGCCGCGGCGTGGGCAAAGGAGCGTTATCAAACGCACGGCGAATTTTCGGACCTGGTAGGCTGCTGAGCCTCCATGTTCAAGAAAGAAAAGTATTGGTATCCAGCATGAATACACCAGACCCTAACACACACAACGATGCCGATCTGGCTGTCATGGATGATCCCGAGTTTCAGCATATTCTCGGCGACCTCCTCGAAGCGATAGAACGGGGAGAAACGGCGGCTTTCGATGGGTACGCCAGGCAGTATCCCCGGTATGCGCCGGCGCTGCTGCAGACCGCGCTCTATGCGCTGCCAGCCTCTGCCCGTATGCAGGAAGAGGCGAGTTCCGCAGAAGATCCTGCCGTGACAAAGGGCATTCTCGCCGCCATGAACGCCCTTGGAATCACTCCGGCAAAGAGTATTCTCGCCACCCGCAAGGACCTCGGATGGACTATAGCGGAACTGGCAAAGCGCCTGTTTATCCCTGTTCAACTGGCTCTCAAACTTGAGCGAGGACAGATCCTCACCTGGTCGGAACGTCTTACCACGAAACTCGCTGAGGTGATGGAAACGACGCGGGAGCAGGCGGAAGCGATTCTTCAAATAACGGCCGGAAATTTCAGCGCGGAAGCCGCTGCGTTCTCGGCGGAAGGCGATCCGGATGTCGCGGTGGTAGCGAAAAACCGCCAGGAGACCTTTGATTTCGACGAGGCTTTAGGAAAAGCGCAATTAACGCCGGAACAGGCGGAACACTGGAAAACAGGGAAGTAGACTATTGGATCAAGCGACGCTGATCAAGGATAGGGCCTCCCGTGCCTGGGATACGTATGCGGGCATGGGAGGCGTGGTACGAGGCTGTCCGGAAGCACAACCGTTGTACGATATGCTGGCCGATCTGGCCGAACGTGTTTTTCATCTGACGGTCATTGAAGATGACAGTCTCTACGGCACCAACATCGAAGGTGAGTTCAATCGGGATTCGGGTCTTATCCTCTTGCGTCCCGGCCTGGCGCCGGATCGCGCCGTCTTTGTGATGGCGCATGAGATCGGCCACTGTGCGTTGGATCATCCGCTGCACCGAATCGCGGACACACTCGTTCACATCAACCCGAAAATTACCCCGGATGATCTCTCCGTGGAACGACAACAACGCATCACCGGCCTGGATCTCTCAGAAGCAGCGCTTACCGCACTGCGAGGCTACAATCAGCGCGACATCTACGAAATGCAGGCAAACGCATTTGCGACGGAACTCCTGGTTCCATGCGCGTTTCTGCGCGCGACTATGCAAAAACGCCCGGAAATGAAGTTGGCGGAATTAGCAGCGAGATTAGGCGTTCCGAAATCGCTCGTACAAATAGGACTGACACACGCGCTGTTTGGTTCTCAGCCTACAGAAGCGCCCACGACGAAATCTGTAGGGCTGCCGCTCGATAAGGAACAGGAACAGGCGGTTGGCTGCGCTACCCCGGCGCTTATCATCGCCGGACCGGGGGCAGGGAAGACTCGGGTTCTGGCGGCACGCTACGCCCGCCTGGTTACGGAAGGTATCCCACCGCGCGAGATCCTTGCACTCACGTTTGCCAATAAGGCTGCCAGTGAGATGCGCGAACGCTTGACTTCTCTCGTCGGTGAAGAGCATTCGGCTTCGGTGGAAGTCATGACGTTTCATGCTTTCGGCCTTCAGTTACTACAGCAGTATGGGGAGCGTATCGGTCTGAAACTCCCGCTTCGCCTGATAACGCCGATTGACGCGCTGCTGTTTTTCAGACGACGCGCAGCACGAATGGCGCTCGGGGCGCTGGACGACCTGCATGGGGCGCTGGGGAATCTCCGCAAACTGCTTGAAGCTGTCGCGCGTGCCAAAGAAGAAAACGCATCTCCTGAGCGATGGGCGGAACTCGCGCAAAACTGGGCAGAAGCGAACCCCGACCTGGAGACTCCCCTCTGGGCGAGTGACGGCCTTGCGTTTTATCGAGAATATCAGAAAACGCTCCACCGTCACGGCCTCCTGGACTATGCGGACCTTCAGATGGAGGCGCTCCGTCTGTTTTCGATTCCGGAAGTCGCTGCTGAAATTCGTGAGCGTTATCGTTTCGTTCTGGTCGACGAGTTTCAGGATATCAACTTCGTCTCGGGCCAGTTGGTCCGTGCACTTGACGGCGGCCGAGGCGTGGTCTGGGCGGTCGGGGATCCCAGGCAGAGCATCTATGGCTTCCGCGGTGCCTCACCGGTGAACCTTTCGCGCTTCCGCTCTGCGGAATACTATCCGACTGCCTCGGTCGAGAAGCTCACGACCAACTACCGCTCTGTTCCGGACATCGTTGCTGCCGGCACGGCGATACCAGTGCCTTTTCCCGGCGCTCCCGACTTGATTCCGCCCCACCTTCATGCCCAACGTGCTTCCTCCGGTGCGCATCCGGCGGTGACGGCCGTCCGTCTGCCGAATGGCGTCGAAGAGAGGCGCTGGCTTGCTGCCCGGATCCGCAGCCTCCGCGAGAATGGGATCGCGCTTTCCGACATGGTGGTGTTAGCGCGCAAAAACAGACACCTGGCGGATGTAGCCGCCGCCCTGACGGAAGCCGGGATTCCGCATCAATGGGGCGG
>Ga0070658_10001125_pt1 | contig 22830 bp, 18 predicted proteins | sample KBSC13metaG_FD_64664 | JGI IMG/M metagenome (GOLD analysis project Ga0070658, IMG submission 64664) | Corn rhizosphere microbial communities from Kellogg Biological Station, Michigan, USA - KBS C1-3 metaG | ecosystem: Host-associated > Plants > Roots > Rhizosphere > Soil ...
GGTGAGGCGGTACCTGGCTCAGCCTGGGCAGTCTCCTTCGTTGGAGATTCGGACTTGGACATATAAACGTCTCGCAGACTCGGCAGTCAGGCTGACGCACCCTTGCGGCGCGTCGAATCGGTCCGGCATCGTCTCCGCTCAGGATTGCATGGCCGCACCTGCGTTCATGCCGGATAATTGCGCGCGACGTGGAGACGAATCGGCGTCGGCGAAACGTATGAAAATGGAGGAACCTGTGATAGCAGCTTCCCCGGTTGTGGGTATTATACCAGACAGATAGCTTTAGCAACGGATACTTTGCTTGACAAAGTATCTCGACAAATCCTATAATGACTCAGTCGAGGTGCGTCGACTGAGGGCGCTCGCCGATCCTCTACTCCGACAAGGAGAGCCCAGGCTTGGGGCGCAGTGGAAAGCCCGGACTCATCGCTCCCACCGGACGGGAGCCCGCGAGCGCTCGTAAGACCGCACCGATTGGTTATCGCATGGCAACAACTCGATCAACGACAAGCCCGCCTCCTCCCTCGAAACCGTCTCGCCCCGAGGATAATTCGGGACGCGGGCGCGGGAAGAAGCGCGCGCCCCGAAAACGGACGATTTGGCATAAGATCGGCGCGTTCTTTCAATTCCTCTTTCTTCTCATTCTGATTGGTGTGCTCGCCTTGATGGCCGGCATCTGGTACACGCTCAAGCAAGCACCCAAGACGATCGATATCACCTTCAATCCGCCCGGCTTGACGATGATCTACTCCAGCGACGGTACGCCGCTCGCCGAGTACTTCGTCGAAAACCGCCGGCAGGTCAATCTATCCGACATCCCACTGAACCTTCAGAACGCGACTATTGACTTCGAGGACCGGCGATTCAAGCAACACAAAGGCGTAGACTGGCAGGGCGTTGGCCGGGCCATCTGGACTAACCTGCGGCACGGCGACCTGCATGGTGAAGGCGGCAGCACAATCACACAGCAGCTTGCCCGCAACCTCGGGGTACAGGGACTGAACCGGACAAAGTCGATCGAGCGCAAGGTGAAGGAATGGCTCGTCGCCAATCAGATAGAGCACAGCTACACCAAGGACTGGATCCTTGAAAAATACCTGAACTACATCAACTATGGCGCAGGCTCGTACGGTGTCGAGGCCGCCGCCGAGACCTACTTTGGCAAGCACGTTAAGGACCTCAACCTTCAGGAGTGTGCGCTGCTCGCCGGGCTCCCGAATCGTCCCACCTACTTCAATCCTTACCGAGACAAAGAAGTCGCTAAAAAGCAGCGCAATATAGTACTCGACTGGATGTTCCAGCAGCATGACATCACTGCTCAGCAGTGGTCAGACGCGAAGGCGTCGCCAGTCAAGCTCGCCTCGCCGCATCCGCCCAAGTTGGGCAGCCGCGTCTATCACGCGCCGTTCTTTGTCTCCTACGTTTACGAACAGCTCAAGGATCGATACGGCGAGCAGTACCTTAAGGACGGCAACCTCAAGGTCTACACCACCCTGAACTGGCCGATGCAGCAGGCAGCCGAGGACGCGATCAAGGAAGGCCTCGACAATCCCGAGGTCAAGGGACCGGAAGGTCCCAGTCAGGCGTGTCTCGTCGCGATGGACCCCAGGACGGGCGAAATCAAGGCATTGGTCGGCGGCCGCGACTACAGCAAGAGCCAGTACAACATTGCGACCCAGGCGCGTCGACAGCCCGGCTCGCTCTTCAAGGCGATCCTCTATTCGGCCGCAATCGACTCGGGACTGGTGACCGAGGACTCTAAAGTCCTCGACGCCCCCATCACGTTCCACCTCGGCCCCGGCGACACCTGGACGCCCAAGGACGACAGCCATTACCTGGGATACCGAGTCTCGCTCCGGGAAGCCATGGCGCAGTCCATCAACGTCCCCGCGGTCCGGGTCATGAGCCTGGTCAAGCCGCCCACGGTTGTCCAGTATGCGCGGCTCATGGGCATCAAATCGCCGCTCGACCCCGTCCTATCACTCGCGCTTGGATCGAGCGCGGTGACGCCGTTGGAAATGGTGGAAGCCTACGCCACCTTCCCCAATGGTGGCAACCACGTGGAGCCCATCTCCTTCACGGCGGTGCAGAACTCGGACGGCGAGATACTTGACACGATTTCCACGAGCCGCCCGACCAAAGTATTGAGCGGAGAGACGAACACCCAGGTGGACGACATGCTTCACGCCGTCACCACCGAAGGAACCGCGGCATCCGTCTCGCGTGATCCAGCCGTGCCCGAGGCCCGCGGCAAAACGGGAACGACGCAGGACCACCGCGACGCCTGGTTCATCGGCTACACCCCTCGCCTGGTGTGCGGCGTGTGGGCAGGGCACCCAACGGTCAACAAGCATGGCGACCCGCTCTACGGTCAACCGATGGCCGGCAACGCATGGGGCGCTACCCTCTGCGTACCGATCTGGAAGAACTTCATGTTGAAGGCCGAGCCGATCTTTATCAAGGCTCATGAGCGTGAGGCCGCTCTGTGGAAGGCTAGCCACAAGGGCGCTGCGAACGCCAAGCCCGACCAGGCCGCTAACGACGACAACCAGAAGCGCGACACACAGTCGACCGACCGGCCCAAGCGTCGACACAAGCGTGAGGACTTCATCACCCGCAACTCGGATGGCACCGTCACCGTCAATATCGACAACGACACCGGCCTGATTGCGCCGCCGGGGTCGCCCAACTCCCAGCCGATCAACTTCGCGAGCGGCCAGGAGCCACAGCAGATGGCGCCGCAGTACGCGGATCAAATGGAGGGGACGAGCCAGACGTCGTCCAAGCCGCACGCACCGCGACAGGACAGTATCCCGGACCCCACCGCCTCGACGGCAGACCCCAGCACCACGCCGGCGGCCGGAACGGGTGACGACTCGACCGACGGCACGTCGACCAGCCCGGACACCACTAACAGTGCCGCGCCGACCGACGACGGAAGCTCGCCCACGGTGACGTCGTCGCCGATCACGGATAACGGTGACGGTGGAGGATCGCCCACCACGGATCAAGCGCCCGCGCCTCCCGTAGAGCGCCCGCGCCACCACCCGCGTCCGCATGTGGAGAAGCCGAAGGAATACGTCACCGTGTACATCAACCCGGACGACGGTCTTCTGGCAACCAAATGGACTCCCGAGAAGGTCCCGAGGACCTACCTCAAGGGCACCGAGCCTCACCGCTACACCACGATGTATCCGCCGCCACCGGGCGAGCAATAAGTTAGGGAATATTAACCGCAGATTCGGCTGATAGGCGCAGATGTAAAACCGGATGAGCACCACACATCCAATATCTGCGTAATCTGCGGTATCTGCGGTTAAATTCCGAGAATATTTGTCAATGATCTCACCGCAGCGATCTCGTATCCCAGTGCCGCCGCGGCATACGGACAATCAGCCGGCCGATAGACGGTCGCTGCTCATTCGTGCACGTCTGTTTGGCGTCTTCATCCTGCTGCTCTTTACAGCCCTCATCACCAGACTGTACTTCCTCCAGATTGTGCACGGCGAAGACTTCCGACAGGCCGCCCAGGACAACGAGGCTCGCCAGATCCGTGAGCGAGCGCCGCGCGGCATTATCGTCGACATCAACGGTTCCGTGCTTGCCGCCAATCGGTCACGCTACGCCGTCTACGCCACGCCGGATGTCCTCAAGGACAGTACGGTCCTTAACCGCCTCGCCGGCCTATTGAATGAGTCGCCGCAAGACATTGTCGACTCGATCCACAAATACCAGCAGAATCCCTACGACCCGCTCCGCGTCGCCTTGGACGTGCCGATGTCGACGGTCACTGAGATCGAGGAGAACAAGCCGTTCCTTCCGGGCGTCACCACGGAGCCCGAGCCGATCCGCTACTACCCGCACGGTAAGATGGCAGCCCATTTGATCGGCACAATGGGACGCATCAACGATGCGGAGTTTAAGGAACGGAAGGACGAGCACTATTTCAACGACGACTTCCTGGGCAAGACCGGAGTAGAGAACGAATACGAGAAGTACCTGCACGGAACGGCCGGAGGGCAGAAGGTTCAAATCGACGCCCGCGGACGCCTGGTGAAGCGGCTGGACAAGGTTGACTCCGTGCCCGGCGACAAGGTTGTGCTCGCTCTCGACCAGAAGCTGCAGGCCGCGGCCGAGAAGGTGTTCGCCGACCACAAATTCGTCGGCGCCGCCGTCGCCATCAACCCGCAAACGGGCGCGATCCTATCGATGGTGTCGGAACCTTCCTACGATCCGAACGTGTTCGCGAGCGGCGTTAAGGCGAAGGACTGGACGCCCCTCAACACGAGTAAGGACCTCCCGCTCATCGACCGGTCCCTCGACGCCATGTATCCGCCCGGGTCGACATTCAAGCCAATCGTCGCCGCGGCCGGCCTGCAAACCAAGGCGATCAGCACGCATTCCAACGTCTACTGCCAGGGCGCTTACTACCTTGGCAGGGCCCGCTTCGGGTGCTGGCAGACGCATGGCGAGGTCGATTTCTACGAAGCGATGGCGAAATCGTGCGACGTCTTCTTCTATATCGCCGGCCAGGCCATCGGCCCCGACCGAATGTCGACCTACGCCAAGTCATTCGGTCTGGCCCAGCATACGGGCATCGACCTGCCCAGCGAGAAGATAGGATCGATCCCCTCTCCCGCGTGGAAGGCGCGCAAGTACCGTCGTCGTGGATCTGACTACAGCCAGTGGTTTGGCGGAGACACGCTGCATATGTCGATCGGCCAGGGCGACGTCCTCGTCACTCCGCTACAGATGGCGCGTGTCTGCGCGACAGTAGCGAACGGCGGCGATGTCCTCCAGCCCTACGTCGTCCAGCGCGTGGTAACACAGGATGACAAGAAGGTCGTGTTCGAGAACCAGCGCAAAGTCCTCAGCCATGTCCCTGTAAGCGCGCAGAATATGGAAGAGGTACGCAAGGCGATGCGGGTGACAGTCACCTCTGGTACCGGCGCTTCCGTAAACTTCCCGTCGGTGGCCGTCGCCGCGAAGACGGGCTCCGCGCAGATGCACGGCGACCCACGGACGCACGGCTGGTTCATCTGCTTCGCGCCGTACGACCACCCGACCATCGCCATCGCCTCGGTGGTCGAGTATGGCGGCCACGGCGCGACCTCTGCCGGGCGCGTCGCCCGCGCCATGCTCGAGACGTACTTCCACCTCCCGATCACGCCGGATGTCATTCCAAAGAGCGACTAACCATCGACACGCAAACGGCCGGCGCACAGTTGCGCCGGCCATCAGTGTTTCTTCGCTCGATCTAGGGATTGGTACCGCCGGTACTCCCCGTCTCTCCCAGATTGAACGCGTCGTCCAAAATCCCTTCTCCCACGACGTCGCCGCTGATGCCCTCGGGGGTCAGCAGTCCGTCGAAGTCCGCCTGTACGGGTCGACGTCCCACGCGGGGATGATGAAGGCCGTTGCGCGCGTCGATCTCGGCCTCGAGCGGACTCTCCGTCACCGCGGCCACGACATCACCCAGGGAAGCGTCCTCGTCTTCGATCAACTCCGTTAGCCCAATCCGAGACTGTGTCAGCGGATCAACGGATGCGGCGCCATCGGCGTCGGCAGCAAGATAACGATCTCGTGAGTACATTTCACACCACCCAATTTACAAATGTCTATCACGATTATCTTTCCCCCACGGCCGAGTCCGCAAACCGTCAATTTCCGCCCTCTCCTTTCCAAGGAGAGACACGGGGTAAGGTTATCCGCCGGCGTCCGATTTGTACGCGTACCGCGGGTTGAGCAGGTCGATGAGATACTTGCCGTAGCCGGACTTGAGCAAAGGCTCCGCGAGGCGCTTGAGCTGGTCTGAGTCGACATAGCCCATCCGATACGCCACCTCCTCGATACATCCGATCTTCAGGCCCTGCCGCTCCTCGATAACCTGGACGAACTGCCCCGCCTGCATCAGCGACGCAAAGGTGCCCGTGTCGAGCCAGGCGACGCCGCGGTCGAGGATATCCACCTCGAGGCGACCGGCCGCCAGATAGGTCTTGTTGACATCCGTGATTTCATATTCCCCGCGCGGGCTGGGCTTGAGGTTCCTGGCGATCTCGACGACATCGTTGTCGTAGAAATAGAGGCCCGGGACCGCATAGGAGGATTTAGGATTCGCCGGCTTCTCCTCGATGGAGATGACCTTGCGGTCACCGTCGAACTCGACCACGCCGTAGCGCTCGGGATCGTTGACGTAGTACGCGAAGACGATGCCTCCCAGGCTCGGGCCGGAGGTCAACTCGTCGAGTTCCAGGCTCGCCTGAGACGGCTTCACAGCCGGAGCGTCGAGACGGCTGCTGTTCTTGTGCAGCATCATCCCCATCCCCGAGCCGTAAAAGATGTTGTCGCCAAGGATCAGCGCGACGCTGTCGTCACCGATGAAGTCCGCGCCAATCACGAACGCCTGCGCGAGGCCGTTGGGCGTGGGCTGGGCCGCGTACGCAAACCGGCATCCGAGCGCGCTACCGTCGCCCAGAAGCTTCTCGAACGACGGAAGGTCGTGCGGCGTCGAGATGATCAGGATCTCCCGGATGCCCGCCAGCATCAAAGTCGAGAGCGGGTAGTAGATCATCGGCTTGTCGTACACCGGCATGAGCTGCTTGCTGACGGCGAGCGTCAACGGATGCAGCCGCGTGCCCGAGCCACCCGCGAGAATAATTCCCTTCATTGAGGATCACCTGTTAAATAGAGTGCGGTCGGTCCGGGGGGAACATGACCGGCAGATCGGAAGGAGTCACGTTCAAGAATGCCGTATAGCTTTTCGAATATGGAGCGGAGGCGAGTTGGATAATGCAAGAAGTTCATGATGAGATTGTAGCTGTGACTATGCGGATGCTGAATGCCATGCACGAGCGTGATGTCGACGCCTACCGCGAATGCTGTGCCGAGGACGTGTCCGCGTTCGAATGGTATATCGCCCCGTACCGGGTCGACACGATAGACTTCCATCTGACCCTCATCGAAGCCGGCGGCAACGGCGCCCCCACCCGCCTGGACCTTCTGACCCCGCGCGTGCAAGCGTACGGCGATACGGCCATTATAACATACACTCTGCTCAAGACGTTCGCCGAGCCCGGTATCCCGGCGACCTTTAAGACCACGAATGAGACTCGCGTCTTCGCGAAGATTGACGGCACGTGGAAGATGGTGCACTTGCATAAGTCACCGGCGAACTCCTAGGAGACATAGATGAGCGACCTTGAAACTCTTAAGAACCAACTCGTCCGGAAAGCAAGCAAGGCAATTGTCGGCGGTTTTCGGCCACCGGACGATCCACTCGCCTCCTGGTTCGGTAAAGTTCGTGTAGCCCGCCAGGAAGAGGATTGGCCGTTATCAAACGGCAGGCTCATGATGCCACTTTGTCAACTTAACCTAGAAGAGGCGCCATACAAGCCCGAAGCGCTACAGGACGTCGCGCTGATAACGGTGTTTATCGACCCATATGAACTGCCGGTCACAGACACGCCGAACGGTCAAGGCTGGCTCTTACGAGCGTATCCTAGCATGTCCGGCCTTGTACCTCTTGAACAGGCAAACCATCGGATGATAATAAAGCCCTTTCCGATTCAATGGGAACTACTCGATGGGGACTACCCAGCTTGGGAGGACGCGTGCGACATCGATATGCCGGCTGAAATCGAGGAGAACTACTACGACTACTTCACAACCGTCAACGGTACCAAACTCGGCGGCTGGCCGTCTGTCATTCAGAACCAGGTCTACTGGGCTCCGCCTGACCAACGTACTGCGGATCTAGAATATGTGTTTCAGATCGACTCCGAACCCAAAGCAAACTGGGCGTGGGGCGACCGTGGATGCGGATACTTCGGGCGAGGAAGCGGTAGTGCCAAAGACATCTGGACGATGACGTGGCAGTGCTACTGATGGGGCGTCAATGAGACGGTAAACAGGCCGGACGCGTTGGCGTCCGGCCTGTTCGATCATTTGACTTACAACTTATTACTGAGTGACGACTGGTGACGTCGTTATGGACGCGGGAACTGCCGGGGCGGTCGACGGCGGCGCATTCGACGACACGATCGGCGTCGACGTCATCGGCGCGGTCAGCGACTGTCCGCCATTCGCACACACCGGCCACAGGAGGTTCGGGGCTACGCCCAACAACAGCGAGGCTATGGCACAGATAACCATGACGGTGGGAGCACCGACGGAGTAGCTCAGATCCCAAATGTTCGACGGGAACTCGCGGGTGGGTTCTTCGAAGTACATCGACCAGATCACGCGCAGATAGTAGAACACGCCTATCACGCTCGCCAGAAGGCCAAGGTAGGCAAGGTTGTTCAGGCCCGCGTGGATCGCGGCCATGAACAGGAACCACTTGCCGAAGAAGCCAACCGTCGGCGGGATGCCTCCAAGCGAGAGCATGAAGATCGTCATCACGGCGCCGGCGGCGGGGTTCACCCGGCCAAGGCCCTTGAGATCGTCGATGGAGTTCAGCTCCTGGCCGCGCCGGGCCAGCAGGATCAGCATGCCAAACGCCCCGAGATTCATGAAGGTGTAGGCGAGGACGTAGAACAGGATGCCCCCACGGCCTTGCTCGTTGTTCGCCAGAAGGCCGACGAGGATGTAACCGGCATGGGCGATACTGGAGTACGCCAGCATGCGCTTAATGTTCGTCTGTTGCACGGCGAGGACGTTGCCGACGACCATGGTGAGCGCGGCAAGCACCCAAAGAACATCGTGGAAGGCGCCTGACACGGATCCGAATGCCACCCCAAGACGGATGAACGCGGCGAATGCGCCGGCTTTGGCGCCGGCTGACATAAAGGCGGTCACCGACGTGGGCGCGCCCTCATAAACGTCCGGTGTCCAGGAATGGAACGGCACCACGGCTGCCTTGAACCCGAGGCCGATGATCAACATCGCCACACCCGCAATGGCATAGGGGGAGCTCAGAGCGGTGATAGGCAGGCTAGCGATCTCGTCCAGACGCGTCCTCTGCAGCGCCCCGTAAATCAGGGCAATACCGTAAAGGAAGAAGCCGGAGGAAAACGCTCCGAGCAGGAAATACTTGAGCGCCGACTCCTCGGACTTCGGCTCAGTTCGGGCAAAACCGGAGAGGACGTACAGGGCGATCGACAGGACTTCGAGGCCGACGAAAATCGTGATGAGTTCACGGCTCGTCGCCATCAGCATCGCGCCGGAGGTCGAGAACAGCAACAGCGCATAGTACTCGCCGAAGTTGATGTTCTTAACCTGGATGTACTTCTCGGAGAGCAGTATCGACAAGGCCGCAACGATCGTCAGGATTACCTGAAAGACAATCGCAAAGTTATCGGCGACGACGGCGCCACCGAAAGCCGTCTGGTGCTTGTCCCACAGGCTAATCGCCCATCCGGCCGTCCCGATCAGCCCAACGATCGAGATGAAGACCAACAAGCCCTTGCGGTCACGGGGCAGCCACAGGTCGACCATCAACACGATCATCGCGAAGATGCTGATCGTCAGAAGCGGAGAGATTGTCCAAAAGTCATTCGGTGTCATTGAGCGGCGCCTTTCAGACCAGGCGTGGTAGTATCAGTCTTAGCCAAAGCAGGTCGCGCCGTCGAGGTCGAAGCGCTGTTCTCGATGTCCGGCGGCATCGACGCCAGCACCGCGGTGACCGACTTGTTCAGCGGGTCAAGAGCGGGCTTGGGGTAGACGCCAAGGAAGAAGATGAGAAGCACGAGCGGTACGAGCGCTCCCTTCTCGAATCCGTTCCAGTCCGGCAGGTTCTCGTTTTCGGGCTTGTCGATCTTGCCGTACATCACGCGCTGGAACATCCAGAGCATGTAGACGACACTCCAGATCGCCGCGGTGGTGGCGAAGCCGGCCGCCCACGGATAGGTCTGGAATGCACCGATCAGCATCATGAACTCGCCGGTGAAGCCGGCGGTGGTCGGCAGTGCCACGGAGGAGAGGACGGCGATCAGGAAGACGACGGTAAATGCCGGCATCACCTTGGTGATACCACCGAAGTCGGCAATGGCGTAGGATCCTCGTCGCTCATAGAGCCCATAGACGATGATGAAGAGCGCACCCATCGTCACCGTGTGCGCGACCATCTGGATGACGGCCCCCGCGATCCCGATGCCGTTTAGCGCGAAGATCGCCAGCATGATGACGCCGACGTGCGAGATACTTGAATACGCCAGCAGACGCTTGAGGTCCGTCTGCATCGCCGCGATCCACGCCGCATAGATAACGCCGATCACGCTCAGCGTGATGATGACGGGCGCGGCATCGTGGACGGCATGCGGGAAGAGCGGCAGGCAGAAGCGGATGAAACCGTAGAGGCCCATCTTGAGGGCCACGAGCATAATCGTGCCGCCGGTCGGCGCTTCGGCGTATGCGTCGGGCACCCAGGTGTGGAATGGCCAGACCGGAGCCTTGATACCAAAGGCGAGGAAGAAGCCGACGAAAAGCAGCATCTCCTTCGTTCCGCCCATGCCGCCCGGAAGAGCGCGAAGTAGGTCGGGCAGGTCGAAGGTCGACGACCCGGCCGCGAAGTACAGCGCCAGGATCGACACCAGCATCACCATCGACCCGACCATCGTATACAGGAAGAACTTAACCGTGGCATAGATGCGCTTGGGTCCGCCCCAGATACCGATCACGAAGTACATCGGGATCAGCATCGCTTCCCAGAACACGTAGTACAGGACGAGGTCGAGCGAGGTGAAGACGCCGAGGACGGCGGTCTCCATCAGCAGCACCCAGAAGTAATACTGATGCTCCCTCTGCTTGATCTCCCGACCGGATACGCCCACGATGAACGGCCAGATGACCGTCGTCATGACGACCATCAGCAGCGAGATGCCGTCGATACCGAGCATGTAGTTGATATGGACCGATGGGATCCATGAGAACTTCTCGACAAACGTGTATCCGTCGGTTTGGTGGACCGGTTCGTGGCCGTAGCAATACCACACCATCACCGAGACCAATAGGGTCAGCAAAGTGCCACCCATCGTCAGTCCTTTAGCCGCCTGCGGATTATCCTTACCGACAGCCAGGACGATGATGCCGAACACGAGCGGCATAAAAACCAGTAATGACAACCATGGAGTATTATCCACGCGCAAATGCTCCTAAAATGCACCTCATGTGGGTGCGATACCGGACTATTGGCTAGTGGCCAATTCCGGCCAGACAGGCGATCAAGACGAAGATGATACCGATGACCATCGAGAAGGCGTAGTTGCGAACGTATCCGGTCTGGAGCTTTCGAAGCTGCGAGCCCGACCACGCCGTCAACACGGCGACCCCGTTGACGAGGCCGTCGATAACGCCTTCGTCGTAAGTCTTCCACAGCCAGTCGGCGATGATCTTCCCCTGCTTGACCCACAGCCAGTTGTTCGCCTCGTCGATATAGAACTTGTTGAGGAACCACTGATATCCAAACGCGTTGTTGGCCTTAGCCTCGCGGCTTAGCAACTCACCGTTCTTCGTCGCCAGGTATCGGTTCGCGCAGATGAAGATCACAACGACGATCAGCGCCAGCATCCCGTAAGCAATCACGTGCTCCGTGCCGGTGCCGGCCGTGTGCGGAGCATAGCCGGGCGTGACAACCGACGGCGCAAGGTAGTCCTGGAACTGTTCGAAAGACAGGATATGAAGGCCCGGAAAATCCCAGCCGGTGATGAAGGAAAGGACGGCCAGGATAATAAGCGGTATTGTCATCACTGCCGGGGATTCATGAGCATTCTTAGCGGCATCGGTGCGGGGCGCTCCGAAGAACGTCTTCATGATCATGCGGAACATGTAGAACGCCGTCAGTAGAGCGGTCACTGCGCCGACGCCAAATACTATCAGGTTAATGTGCGCCGGGATTTCGCCGGCATTGTAGTGGTCGTTGAAAAGTCGCCAAAGAATCTGGTCCTTCGACCAGTAACCGGCGAACGGGATAATGCCGCAGATCGCGAGGGTCGCGGCGAGCATCGTCTTGCCGGTGATCGGGAGCTTGCCCCAAAGGCCGCCCATGTTTCGCATGTCCTGCGGATCGTGCGGATCGGGACCGCCGGCAGGGATCTCATGTCCAGCATGCTCGGTGTCTTCCGGCGCGTCGTGGCCGTGATCCTTGTCATGCGCATGCATCCCATGCTCGATGGCGTGGATGACCGAGCCGGAGCAAAGGAAGAGGCAGGCCTTGAAGAAGGCGTGGGTCATCACGTGGAACATGCCCGCGGCGAAGACACCGGCACCGCAAGCGGCGAACATGTAGCCGAGCTGCGATACAGTCGAGTACGCAAGCACGCGCTTGATGTCGGTTTGGGCCAGGCCTATAAACGCGGCGAGAATGGCCGTCGCAACGCCGATGACGCAGACAATCGCCATGGCGTCGTCCGAATGCTCGAAGATGCCATGCATTCTCGAAACCATGTAGACACCGGCGGTAACCATCGTCGCGGCATGGATGAGAGCGGAAACAGGCGTCGGACCCTCCATCGCGTCGGGGAGCCACGTGTACAAGGGGATCTGAGCCGACTTGCCGGTCGCGCCGAAGAAGAGCATCAGGCACATAACCGTGATGACTGGCCCGGCCATCATCCCGGTGACCTGCGCGACATTGGCGATCTCGGTGATACCCGCAACACCGGCATAGCCCTTCACGAAGTCGAGGGTGCCGAAGTGCTGGAAGATCATGAACATGCCGATCAGCACGCCGACGTCGCCGATGCGGTTCATGATGAACGCTTTTTTAGCGGCGTCACCGGCCGATTGCTTCTCATAGAAGTAGCCGATCAGCAAGTAGGAACAGAGGCCGACACCTTCCCAGCCGATGAACAGGATGAGGAAGTTGTTCCCCATCACAAGCAGCAGCATGAAGAAGAGGAAGAGGTTCAGGTAGGTGAAAAACCGCGTGAAGTCCTTGTCCGCCGCCATGTAACCGATGGAGTACAGGTGGATCAAACCGCCGACACCGGTGATGATCAACATCATCAGGAGCGACAGCGGGTCGATCAACAGTTCCCAGTTGACCTGGAAGTTGCCGTACTGCAACCAGTGGGCCAGGTAGACGGGCTGTCGCTTCATCTCTTCCGGCGCTGCCCAGATCATCGAGAACAGGTAGCAGGTGATGCCGAACGATACAAAAACGAGTATCGTGGCAAGCCAGCCTGCCCCAGGATTCTTCGTGAACTTACCGCCCATACCGTTGATCATGAATCCAATCAACGGCAGGATCGGAACGAGCCACGCTAACATCAGCATATTATGGTCAGGCGCCATGCACAGTCACTCCAAACACAAAATCCAATAGGCTCAACATGCGCCGAGGCCGGCTGGTCGCCCAGTCCCGCTCCTCTCGCGCAACACCCCCCACGGGGAAGTGGTTAGCCTTTCATCAAATCGATCTCGTCGACATTGATCGACGTACGATTGCGGAATATCGAAACCAGGATGCCGAGGCCCACCGAGACTTCGGCGGCCGCAACGGCCATCACGAAAATTACCATCATCTGACCGTCGATCGCGTGCGACGGCGTCAGGCCCGTCGACGCGGCGACGGTCGACTGATAGCGCGAGAAGGCAACCAGTGTCAGGTTAACGGCGTTGAGCATCAACTCGACGCACATAAAGATGATGATCGGGTTGCGCTTGATCAGCACGCCGGTGACGCCGATCGTAAACAGGATCGCGCTGAGAATGAGATAAGAGTTCAGCGATACGCTGGGAACCATGTCGACTAAATCCTTTTCTTCGCCAGCATCACCGCACCGACCGCCGCAACCAGCAGCAGGATCGACACGACCTCAAACGGGAACAGCCACGGCTTTCCCGGATCGAACAGCGTCAGGCCGATCTCCTTCGCGCCGACTAAGTTGCTTGTGAGCGTCTCCCCCGTGGGCTGGTTGCCCACCAGCATCGACACCAGGACGCCCACGAGGATCAGGCCGGCAAAGATGCCCAGCAGTGTCTGCGGCTTCAGTTTGTTCGGCATCGGCTCAGGCGTTCCCAGGTTGAGAAGCATAATGACGAATATAAACAGAACCATGATGGCGCCTGCATAGACCACTACCTGCACCGCCGCGATAAACGCCGCGTTGAGTGTCAGGTAGAGCAGGGCCAGGCTGAACATGACCAGCACAAGGAACAGGGCGCTGCGGACGGGGTTTTCCTGCACGACCATTAAGATCCCGCAGACCACCGCTATCGTCGCCAGAAGCGCAAATAAGAGTGTCATTCGAAGTTACCTAGTGACCAAGATCCATCGGAACCATGCGTATAAAACACGTGGCTGACAGGTCTTCGGCCAAGCGCCCTCCGGGCGCAAGAACGCCGCTACGCGGCTTCGGTTCCAGATTACGACCTGGTCGGGTCGGGAACGAGCATCATTTCCTTGGTGTAGATGAGGTCCTTGCGCTCGTCGTCGGCCATCTCGCAGATATCCTTGAGCTGGATGGCCTGAACCGGGCACGCCTCTTCGCAGTAGCCGCAGAAGATACAGCGCAGCATGTTGATCTCGTACGTTTGGGCGAAGCGCTCACCTGGAGAGCGGCGATCTTCCTCGGTGTTCTCAGCGGCGACCACGAGGATCGCGTTCGCCGGACAGGCTCCCGCACACAGCGAGCATCCAATACACTTCTCAAGACCGTTCTCGTAGCGGTTGAGCACATGTCGCCACCGCGCGCGTCGCGGCATAGGCCGGCGGACGTCGGGATATTCGATCGTCACGCGGTCCTGATTGGCGTAGCCCTGCGTAATGCTGAGGCCCGTAAGCGGAGCTTTAACCTCGCGGCCGAGCGCTTTTATATCGTCCCAGAGACCCATGGGAATGTAACCTTTCTAAGACTTGAGCGCCTCGTCACCAGGATCGGCGGTGACGGTGGCCGTGGCAGAACCCGTGCCCCACGCAGCATCGCTGCCGGCCGTCGACTGAACCGGCACCGACGTACCACCACGGCCGATGTCAGTGGGCGAACCCTTGAACGGGACCGCGTTGCTGTGGAGGTCGACACTGCGGCGAGTGTTGTTCGCGAACTTCTGCGTCGGCTTCGTCTTGGCGAACCAGACCAGGCCGACTATGGCGAAGAATGCGAAGCCCGACAGCCAGGCAACCGGACCGTAGGTAATGCCCAGTGCGATAAGCAAAATCGTGAACAGCGAGATCGGCAGCAGGCCCTGCCATCCGAAGCGCATCAGCATGTCGTAACGCAGTCGAGGCATGGTGGCGCGGACCCAGATGAAGAAGTACAGTCCGATCAGAATTTTGATAGTGAACCAGCCAACCGAGAGGACGACACCCAGAACCTGACCACCAGTGCCAGGCATATGCTGGATCCAGTAGGACCCGTCGAGCCACGGGATCGGTCCATGGTAACCGCCAAAGAACAACGTCGCGCAGATTGCGCTCGTGATGATCATGTTCGCGTACTCACCCATGAAGAAGGTGGCGAACTTCATCGACGTGTACTCGGTGTGGTAACCGGCAACCAGCTCCGTTTCGGCCTCGGGGAGGTCGAAGGGAGCGCGGTTGGTTTCCGCCAGCATCGAGATGACATAGATGATCATCGCAATGAAGCCGAGCGGGAAGAACTGAAGCCAATGCCAGTTGTAGATCCAGTACCCCTGATCGTCGACGATGTCCTGCAGGTTCAGCGTGTGCGACATCAGCACGACCGCGATAACCGCAAGGCCCATCGCCAGTTCGTACGAGATCATCTGCGCCGACGATCGCAGGCCGCCAAGTAGCGAGTACTTATTGTTCGACGACCATCCCGCCATGACGATGCCGTAAACGGCAAGCGATGACCACGCCAAAAGATACAGAACGCCAATACTGTTTCCGGGGGAGACAGCGCCCCAGATCCGGCTCGGTCCCCACGGCAAAACACCAGGAATGACCAGCGACGGGATTAGGAACGCTATCGGCGCGAGAACGAACAGGACGGTGTCCACCTTCAGCGGGTTCATGTCCTCTTTGAACAGGAGCTTAACGCCGTCGGCAATTGTCTGCAGCAGGCCGAACGGACCAACGCGGTTTGGGCCCTGTCGCTGCTGCATCCAGCCAAGAAGGCGACGCTCCCACCACACGAGCGGCGGAACGGCCAGCAGCACCGAGAACAGACCGATCAGCACGCGGACGACCATGCGGACAAGGTCTAAAACCCAGTGGTTTGCCTGACTCGCCGCGCTGAGGTGCTCCCACGCGCCATGCGTATTAAAGAAAAGGTTCCAGTCAATCATTCAGTAATCCTAAATGTCGGGCGGCTATATCACCCGTTTGCCGCAACACGCGGCTCGGCCGGAGAGTGAACGCACCGCGGCGTCACGCCCAACGCTAGTTGGCCTCGACCTTCGCGATCTCGTTGGAGACATCGCGTGGCGAGAAGTACGGAACCGCCTTACCGAAGCGCGCGAGCATCTCGGCAAGGATCTGCCAGTCGGCCTTGCTCTGTCCGCGCGGCTCGATCGCCTTCTTGAACCGCTGCACGCGGCCTTCGATATTGGTGAAGCTTCCGTCCTTCTCGATATAGGAGCACGACGGCAGGAAGATATCCGCCTGATCGCCGGTCTCGTTCTTGAAGATGTCCTGAACCAGAAGGAACGGCACCTTGTTGAGAGCGCGGCGGGCGAGATCTTGATCCGGGAACTTCGCGATGATGTCGACACCCATCAGGTACAGCGCCTTGATCTTGCCGGACGCCGCGCCTTCGAGAATGCCGCGGGTGTCGAGGCCCGGTTCGGCCGGGATCGGTCCGCCCCAAAGAGATTCGAACTTGGGACGCGCGCCGTTGGTGACCGACGCCTGCGCCGGCAGCATGTCCGGAAGCACGCCGACCTTGATGGCGCCCCACGAGTTGGCGTCGGGCAGGAGCAAGTTCAGCTTCGCGCCGGACTTGGCGCACGCCTGTGTCAGGAACTCGATGTCGGCGGCGGGTGTCGTGTACCACGCGAGGACGATCGTCCCCTGCCCTGCCGCGACAGCATCCGCGACCGCCTGCGACTTGACGTCGTCGTTGCGGAAGTACTTCGCGCCCTTCGAGATCGCCTTGTAGATGCGCAGCCAGAGAACGGGAAGGCTATCGTCGACTTCGGTGCCGACCGCGACGATCGTCTTGGCCCGGCCGACGTCGGCGATGCTCGTCTGCATCGGCTGGATCGGGAAGGTCGACATGCGGTGGTCGATATTGTTCGTGCCGATCGCGCTTCGGAAGAGGCGCTGGAAGAGATAGAGGTCCTCGTTGCTGCAGCTCGCGGAGGCGATACCGGCGACACTGTTCGGGTCGATACCGGCGGCGTCCTTCAGGCCCTTGACGGCGGCCTTGAGGGCGTCATCCCAGCTCACCTTGACCATCTGCGACGCCATCCGAACCATCGGATCCTTCACGCGATCCGTGCTGTTGATCCAGTACTGCTCGAACTTGCCGCGGTCGCAGGTCCACTCTTCGTTGACATCCTCATTGAGGCGGCCGTTGATGCGCATCAGCTCGCCATTTCGGGTCTGAACCGCGATGGAGCATCCGACACCGCACGCGCCGCATGTGCTATCCTGGCTTTGGAACTCCCACGGCCGGGCGGCAAAGCGATAGGTGCGGGAGGTCAACGCGCCGACGGGGCAAAGCTCGATGGTATTGCCGCTGAACTTGCTCTTGAAGCCCTCGGGGCTGAACGGGGAGATGATTGCCGAATTGCCACGCTGCTCGATGGCGAGCTCGCCGTCACCGGAGACTTCCTCGGTGAAGCGGGTACAGCGGGCACACTGGATGCAGCGCTCACGGTCAAGAACGACGTACTGCGAAATCGGTACGGCCTTCGGGAAGTGGCGCTTCTCATCGATAAAGCGAGTGGTGCCGGGGCCATATTGGAAAGCCATGTTCTGCAGCGGGCACTCGCCGCCTCGGTCGCAGATCGGGCAGTCCAGCGGATGGTTGATCAACAGGAACTCGAGGATCGCGTTCTGCGCCTGCTTGATGTCCGGCGACGTCGTGTCCATGATCATGCCGTCGGTACATGGTGTCGTACACGCGGTCGACAGCACCGGCGCATTGTTGAAGCGCACGAGACACTGTCGACAAGCGCCGACCGGCTTCAATCGCGGGTGGTGACAGAAGTAGGGAACGTCGGCCCCAGCCATGAACGCGGCCGTAATCGCCAGCGTGCCCTTGGGGACGCTGATCGGGTTGCCGTCGATCGTCAGATTAACCATTTCCACCGCAGGCGCTTCGGCCGCGGTTGTCGTAGCATCAGCCATATTGTGCAGATTTCTCAAAAATAGACGCCGGCCAAATCCTGCGCGTCAACAAACTGTCGTGTTCCCCAGGATTGGGGGCTAGGGGGCCGAAGCCCCATGGATCGGCGTCCGCTAATGTGCGGCGGCGGCCATCGGCAGCGGCGAGAAGGCTCGCGGCCGGGCGGCAGCGCCCTTCAGGATCAGGTCTTCGTACTCGTGGCGGAAGTAATAGATCGCGCCCTTGCCCTGGGTCGCCGGGACATTGAGAAGGCCGGCGATCGGCCACGCCGCGGCGTCGCCAAGCGCGCAGAACGAGCGTCCCGAGATGTTGTTGCAGATCGACAGCAGGAGGTCGATATCCTCCATGCGGCCCGAGCCGGCCATGATTCGATCATGGATTTTGACCAGCCAACTCGTTCCCTCCCGGCACGGAGTACATTTGCCACAGGATTCGTGGGCGTAGAAGTGCATCAGTCGGGTCATCAAGGCGGGGACGCTAACGGTTTCGTCGAAGACCATGAACGCGCCGGACCCGAGCATCGACCCGGCCTTGCCGAGGGCCTCATAATCGTAGGGGAGGTCGAGGTGCTCCTCGATCATGACCGGTACCGACGATCCACCCGGGATGAAGAACTTCATCTTCTTGCCGTTTGGGATGCCGCCGCCAAGGTCGTAAATGATCTCACGGCAGGTCATGCCGAGGACGATCTCATAATTGCCCGGATTGTTGACGTGACCGCTGAGCGTGATCAGCTTGGTACCCTTGCTCGCCGGTCCGGGCGGTGCGCCGGTGCCGTAGCTGGAATAGGTAGCCGCGCCGACATTGATGATCGGAACGAGGGTCGCGATAGTCTCGACATTGTTGACGACCGTCGGGCAGCCCCAGATGCCGCTGATCATGGGCAGCGGAACGGCCGGCGGCTTGTGGCCCGGCATGCCGCGGTTGCCCTGCAGCGACGCCATCAGCGCGCGCTCTTCGCCGCACTCGTACGAACCGGCGCCCATGTGGACGTAGATGTCGCAGTCGAAGCCCGAGCCCAAAATATTCTTGCCGAGCATTCCCTTCGCGTACGCCTGGTCGATCGCCTTCTGCACCTGCTTCGCCGGCTCCATGTACTCGCCGCGAATATAGATGAAGCAAGTCTTCGCGCGGATGGCCCAGCAACTGATGATACACCCCTCGACAAGCAGGTGCGGCATCTTGTTCATCAGGTCGCGGTCCTTGGCGGTACCGGGCTCGCCTTCATCGGCGTTGATGACAAGGTAGTGCTCAGAATCCCAGTTCTTGGGGACGGCATTCCATTTGATGAAGGTCGGGAAGCCCGCGCCGCCGCGGCCTCGAAGCCCCGACGCCTTTAGCTCGTTGATGATGGCTTCCTGGTCCATCGCCAGGGACTTGCGCAGGGCGCTGTAGCCCTCGTGCTTCATGTAGACGTCGATATCGTCGTAGCCGGGCACGTCTCGATATTTCGTCAAAAAGAGTGGATTATCCGTTGGCATAATTGTTAATACTTAGTATCAGCGGGCAAGTATGTTTTCGGCGGTTATAAGCACGGGTCGAGACAAGCTCGACGCCCTGTAAGTCGACACCGCCTTTGACTATAAATCGAGCTTCGGCCGATTTACAGTAGGGCAAAGCTTGTCTTTGCCCAGCGTCCTGTGACATTAGGCCCGCGCGAGTTCGTCGAGGATCTTGTCCACCTTCTCGTGGGTCAGGTCCTCGAAGTACTTGTCATGAACCATCATGCACGGCGCATTGGCGCACGCGCCCAGACACTCCGCGGCATTCAAAGTGAACTTCTTGTCGGGCGTGGTCTCGCCGGTGCCGATCCCGAGCTTCTTGCCGATGTACTCGATCAGCTCGTCCGAGCCGCGCACCATGCAAACGATGTTGTGGCAGACCTCGACGTGGTGCTTGCCGACGGGCGCCTTGTTGTACATCGTGTAGAACGTGGCGACACCCTCGACAAACGCGGGCGCGAGTTCCAGATGCTCCGCAACCGACTTCATGGCCTCACGCGGAAGCCAGCCGTCGTTCTCCGCCTGCGCGATCCAGAGCGCCGGCAGCAGAGCAGCCTGCTTGGTGGGATACCGCGGCAGGAGCGCATCGATCTTCTTCTTGGATTCTTCTGTTAGCATATAATTGAAACCTATCCCAGCCCTCCGTAACGGAGGAGTAGAGATAGAGAGCGTCTTCGAATGTAACCCTTCCCTTTAGGGAGGGGTGGCGAGCCCGAGCGAGCCGGAGTAGGTTCCTACCGGTCGATGTCGCCAAGAACGATGTCGATCGACCCGATGACGGCCACGGTGTCGGCGATCATCAACCCCTTGATCATCTCGGGCAGCGCCTGAAGGTTGTTGAAGCTTGGCCCCTTGATCTTGACGCGGTACGGCAGGTTGCCGCCGTCGCTGTAGATGTAGTAGCCCTTTTCGCCGCGGGCGCTCTCGACCACGCCGTAGGCCTCGCCGATCGGCGGGCGGTAGCCCTCGGTGAATAGCTTGAAGTGGTGGATCAGGCTCTCCATCGATGTGTCGAGCTCGGCGCGCGGCGGTGGGGCCATCTTGCGGTCTTCGGTGATAACCGGGCCGCCGGGAATATTCTTCAGGGCCTGCACAAGGATGCGGTGGCTCTGCTTAAGCTCTTCCATGCGGCAGAGGAAGCGATCGTACACGTCGCCGTTCTTGCCGACCGGGATGTCGAATTGGAACTCCTCGTAGCCGCAGTACGGGTTTGCCTTGCGGATGTCCCACGCGACGCCGGAGCCACGCAGCGACGGACCGCTCATGCCCCACGCGATCGCGTCCTTGGCGGAGATCACTCCGATGCCCGAGAGGCGCTCGACCCAGATCGGGTTTTTGGAGACGAGCTTGTTGTACTCGTCGAGCTTCTTCGGGAAGCCGTCGACAAACTTCTGAACCTTGTAGAACCAGCCCGCGGGAGCGTCGCCGCGCAGACCGCCGGGGCAGATCCACGACGTCATCATGCGGACGCCCGAGAGCATCTCCTTCATGTCGAGGATCTGGTCGCGCTCGCGCCAGCAATAGAAGAAGAGGGTCATCGCGCCGATGTCGAGGGCATGCGTTCCCAGCCACAGGAGGTGCGACGCGATCCGCTCGAGTTCGTTGAGGATGACGCGCAGGCGCTGGGCGCGCGGCGGCACCTCGACATCCATCAGCTTCTCCACCGCCAGCGAGTAGGCGAGGTTGTTCATCAGGTTGGAGAGATAGTCCTCGCGGTCGGTGATGGTGAGGGCCTTGTAGTAGGTCATCGACTCCATCGTCTTCTCCAAACCGGTGTGGAGATAGCCGATGTGCGGGACCGCCTTCATCACGTTCTCGCCGTTCAGTTCGACGACCAGCCGAAGAACGCCGTGTGTCGACGGGTGCTGCGGCCCCATGTTGACGATCATCAGCTCATCGTCTTCGGGGTCCGTCTCGACCGTGACGCCAGGACCCAGGTCCGGCAGCGGCCTATTCTTTACTTCTCGCTCTATCGTTGACATAAACTATATCCAGTGAGTCCGCGAAGGCGGACTTCGCGCCCTTTTAGCCTCGACTTCAGTCGAAGGTCCTATTTCCCGCGGACGTTGTAGGTGAACTCGACCTCTTCGCCGCCCAGCGGATAGTCCTTGCGGAGCGGGTGGCCGATCCAGTCGTCCGCCATCAGGATGCGGCGCAGGTCAGTATGGTTGTTGAACGTAATCCCGAACATGTCGAAGATCTCGCGCTCGACCCAGTTGGCGTTCGGCCATACCGACTCGACCGTGTCGATCGTCTGATCGTCCTCGCTCACCTGAGCCTTCAGCCGGAAGCGCTGGAACGTCCCCATCGAGTAAATGTTGTAGACGATCTCGAACCGCGGCTCATCGTCCTTCATGAACTTGAGGCGGTCGACCGCGGTCATGTCCGACAGGTAGTTGTAGTTCGTCTCCGGGCTCTGATACAGGAGCTTGCAGATGGCGACAATGTTAGTCTTCTTCACAACGATCGTCTTCTCGCCCCGGAACAGGCGCGACGAAACGATGTCATCCGGAAAGTTCGCCTGAATCACGCGCAGTTCCGGACTGTCATCCGGGTTCAGCGGGACATACTCAGCCGGCCGCCGGATCTGCAACTCGCGCAACGCGAGGTCAGCCGGGGTCAATCCTAATCGAACGTCAAAATCTACCATAGCTCACTCATTTAGGAAGTGTTAACATGGATGTACAGGATATACAGGATTTCAGATTTCTGAATTATCCTGTCCATCCTGTTTATCCATGTTAAATTCTCTTTTCCTGTTTTCTATCTTCTGTCGCTAAAGTGCTCGCGGCGGATCTTCTTCTGCAACTGGTTGATGCCGTAGATGAGCGCATCCGGGTTCGGCGGGCAGCCGGGAACGTAGATGTCGACGGGGACGATCTGGTCGACACCCTGCAGGATGGCGTAGTTGTTGAACACGCCGCCGCAGGAGGCGCAGTCGCCCATCGAGATCACCCACTTAGGCTCAGGCATCTGATCGTAGATCGTGCGAAGGACCGGGGCCATCTTCTTCGACACGCGGCCGGCGACGATCATCAGGTCGGCCTGGCGCGGCGATGCCCTAAAAGCTTCGCTGCCGAAGCGAGCAAGGTCGTAGCGCGAGTTCGTCGACCCCATCATTTCGATGGCACAGC
>Ga0070658_10001128_pt1 | contig 22780 bp, 21 predicted proteins | sample KBSC13metaG_FD_64664 | JGI IMG/M metagenome (GOLD analysis project Ga0070658, IMG submission 64664) | Corn rhizosphere microbial communities from Kellogg Biological Station, Michigan, USA - KBS C1-3 metaG | ecosystem: Host-associated > Plants > Roots > Rhizosphere > Soil ...
ACGATGAGCCAGCCCGCCATCGGCTACCTCGACCCGGTCTTCGTCGAGATGATGGAGGAGCTCAAATCCCTGCTGCGCTACGTCTACCAGACGGACAACGCGCTCACGTTCCCGGTGTCGGGACCCGGCTCGGTCGGGATGGAGTACTGCTTCGTGAACCTCGTGGCGCCCGGCACGAAGGTGATCGTGTGCCGCAACGGCGTCTTCGGTGGCCGCATGCTCGAGAACGTCGAGCGCTGCGGCGGCACGCCGGTGATCGTGGACGACGAATGGGGCAAGCCCGTCGATCCGCAGAAGGTCGAGGACGCGTTCGCGAGGAACCCCGACGCGAAGCTGCTCGCGTTCGTGCATGCCGAAACGTCCACGGGCGCGCAATCGGACGCGAAGGCGCTCGCCGCCATCGCGAAGAAGCATGGCGCCATGGTGATCATGGACGCGGTGACCTCGCTCGGTGGCACGCCCGTGCTCGTCGACGCATGGGGCATCGACGCGGTGTATTCGGCAAGCCAGAAGTGCCTCTCATGCACGCCGGGGCTCTCCCCGGTGAGCTTCTCGCAGCGCGCGGTGGACTTCGTGAAGAACCGCAAGGACAAGATCCACAGCTGGTTCATGGACATGAACCTGCTCTCGAGCTACTGGGGCGCCACCACGCGCACGTATCACCACACGGCGCCGACCAACAGCCTCTTCGCGCTGCACGAGGCGCTGCTGCTCATCAAGGAAGAAGGCCTGGAGCAATGCTGGGCGCGCCACCATCGCCACCACGTGGCGCTCAAGGCCGGCCTCGAGGCGATGGGACTCGAGTTCCTCGTCGAGGAGAAATACCAGCTGCCGCAGATGAACGCGGTGCGCTGCGCGCAGGGCGTGGACGAAGAGCAGGTGAGGAAGACGCTGCTGAACGAATTCAGCCTCGAGATCGGCGCCGGACTCGGCCCCCTCAAGGGCAAGATCTGGCGCTTCGGCCTGATGGGCTACTCGTGCCGGCCGGACAACGTGATGCTCTGCCTCTCCGCGCTGGGCTCCGTGCTGATGGACATGGGTTACGCGATCAAGGTGGGCGAGGCGGAAGCCGCCGCGCACTCGGCCTACGCGAAGCTGCACGCCGCGGATGCGCAACACGCGAGGAAGAAGGTCGCGGCGTAGGGGATCGGGTCCCCGCGTTCGCGGGGATGACCCTCAACTGCGCTTGCCGGGGGTCACTTCACGTTCTGCTTGAAGCGTGCCTCGAGCAGCTGCGGCTGGCGCGCGTACTTTTCGACCGAGGGCACGAACGGCTCGAGATCGGCGATGCGCGCGCTCGCGGCCGGATGCGTGCTGAATAGCGAAGCGGCGTCCGCGTCTCCCTTGTACTGCGCGAGCATCTGCAGCGCGCCCACCAGGCCGTACGGGTCGTAACCGCTGCGAGTCGCGAGCACGACGGCAAGCTCGTCCGCCTCGGTCTCGAGGTTGCGATCCAGCGGCCGCAGGAAGAGCCCGTCCTTGATCACGTTTCCCGCCGCGTCGAGGATGTAGGGCTTGGCGATATTGCCCGCGATCTCTCCGACCCCGCGGCCGATCCGCACATTGTCCGCGACCACCGACGTTCCGATGGACTTCCAGTAGTCCGCGTCCATCGATGCCTGGATCGCCTTCAGCTGGTGCTTGCGAACCACGTGCGCGATCTCGTGCGCGAGGACTCCGGCCAGCTCGGACTCGTTCGACAGCCGCTTGACGAGCCCGCTCGACACCACGATCGATCCGCCCGGCATCGCGAAGGCATTGATGGTCTCCGTGTCGATCACGCTGAAGGTCCACGGCAGGTCGGGGCGATCGCTGTGCAGCGCAACCCACTTGCCCACGCGGTTCACGTAACGCTGCAGCGACTCGTCCTTGCTGAGCGGCGAGGCGCCGAGGAAGCTCGCCGTGAGCGCGTCTCCCAGCTGGATCTCGTCCTCCTGCGAAAACTCCTTGCTGGCCGGCTTGTCGAGCACCTTCTTGCCGAGGTCGAGCGCCTTGCCGATGTCGAGTCCGCCGAACTGCGCTTGCGCGCCCAGCGAGACGGCGAGGAATGCGCCGAGCAGAAGACGTTTCATTTGCGCCCCTCGTAATCGACGGAGACCGCGTTCAGCTTGCCCTCGCGCGCGAAGCGCTCCGCGGCCGGCTTGTCGGCGCGATACGTGTGCGCCTTCGCGAGCGCCTGCGCGTCCGGGCTCGCGTTCTTCAGGTCCTCCGGGGACAGGCCGCGCACGCCGGTGGTCGCGAGGTTCGCCTTCGCCTCGCCGCGACCGAAGCCGAGCGCGGAGCCCAGGCCGGCGAGCGAGCTGCCCGAGCTCGAGGTCGCGGCCGCGACCGTCGCGGGGAATCGCAGGTGGAACACGCGCACGAAGCCCTGCTTGCCGGATGCATCGACGCGCGTCCAGCCGCCCTGCCGCGCGAGCACCTTCACCGGCGTGCTCTCGGGCAGCGATGCGACCGTCTTCGCATCGGCCGATGCGCTTTCCTTCATCTCGGTGGAGCGATTCGTGAATGCCTGCTCCTGCGCGGCCACGCCGAGCGCCGCGCACGCGAGCAGGAGGAAAAGGAGGATTGCTTTCATGCGTGAATGATAAGTCAACGCACGAGCAGTGTCGCGAGCCCGAGCAGCAGCCCCATGCTCGCGACGTCGGTGGCCGTCGTCACGACGATGCTCGAGGCGGTCGCGGGATCCGCGCCGAGGCGCTTCAGGGCGAGCGGCACCATGGCGCCCGAGATGCCGCTGATGGCGCAGCTGCCGATCATGGCGATGCACGTCACGAAGCCCAGCGCGATCGCGTTCGGCGACGACTGCGACAGCGCCAGCAGGTACATCGCGATGCCGCACAGCACGCCGGTGACGGCGCCGTTGGCGAGGCCCAGCAGCGCCTCCTTGCCCACGAGCATCATGCCGTGGCCCGGCTTGATGTCGCCCAGCGTGATGCCGCGCACCGTCACCGCGAGCGCCTGGCAACCCGTGTTGCCCGATTGGCCGGCCAGCACCGGAAGGAATGTCGCCAGGATGACCAGCCGGTCCACCGTGCCCTGGAAGAGCGCCACCACGCCGCCCGCGGCGAATGCGGTGACGAGGTTGATCAGCAGCCAGGGATTGCGGAACTTGAAGCTCTGGCCGATGGGGGTCGCGACGCGCTCCTCCTTCTCCACGCCCACCATCGCGCCGGGCTGCGCGGTGATCTCGAAGGCTTCGAGCTCGAAGAGCGCCGCCCCGCGCACCACGCCCACGAGGCGTCCGTCCGCGTCGCACACGGGGTATTGCGGGTAATGCCGGTTCACCGTGGCACGCATCGCATCCGAGACGCTCATGTCCGGGCGCAGGTGGAAGGGATCGCGCAGCATGATCTCGTCCAGGCGCGCCACGCGCTCGCCGAAGAGCAGGTCGCGCATCGTGACGAGGCCGGCGAGCTTCCCGTCGGCGTCGACCACGTAGACGTACGTCACGAATGCGGACTGCACGATGGGACGCAGCACCTCGATCGCTTCGTCCACGGTCATCGACCGCCCCGCCGTGCTGAGCACCGGCTCCATCAGGTGGCCGATGGTCCCGCCCGGATACCGCGTGTTGCGCTTCCATTGCTCGGAGACCTGCGAGGGCGCCGTGGCCGCGATGAGGCGCCTCGCGCCCTTGTCCATGCCGTCCAGGATCGACTGCGCGATGGCCGGGTTGATCGCGAGCAGCGCGTCCACCGCCTGCGCGGGTGGCATGCGCTCGATCATCGCCGAGGCTTCGTCGGTCGGTAACGCCTTCAGCTGCGAGGCGAGTGCGGCGCGGGTCGTCGTGTCCAAGGCGCTCTCCAGGGGGAGTTGCGCCGATTGTATCTACAACCCCAGCCGATGCCAGATGGTGCTGGTGGGGCCCGCCATGTTGAGCGTGTAGAAATGCAGCCCCGGCGCGCCGCCCGCGAGCAGCTTCTCGCACAGCTCCGTGACCACGTCCAGGCCGAAGGACTTGACCGAGGCGATGTCGTCGCCGAAGCCCTCGAGCTTCAGGCGCATCCAGCGCGGGATCTCGGCGCCGCACGCGTCCGAGAAGCGCGCGAGCTGCGAGAAGTTGTTGATCGGCATGATGCCGGGCACCACCGGGATGCGAACGCCCATTGCCTGCACCTGCTCGACGAAGTGGAAATACGCGTCCGGGTTGTAGAAGTACTGCGTGATCGCGCCGTCCGCGCCGGCATCGACCTTCGCCTTGAACGCCGCGAGGTCGTTCTGCGGCTTGCGCGCCTGCGGGTGGTATTCCGGGTAGCACGCGACCTCGATGTGGAACCAGTCGCCGGTCTCTTCGCGGATGAACTGCACGAGCTCGGAGGCGTAGCGGAATTCGCCCGCCGAGGCGAGCCCCGACGGCAGGTCCCCGCGCAGCGCCACGATGTGCCGGATGCCGTTGCGCCGATATTCCTCGATCACCTCGCGCAGGCCCTCGCGCGTGGAGGCCACGCAGGAAAGGTGCGGCGCGGCGGCGTGGCCGTCCTTGCAGATCTCGAGCACCGTCGAGAGCGTGCCCTCGCGCGTCGAGCCGCCGGCGCCATAGGTGCAGGAGAAGAAATGCGGGTGCAGCTGGGCGAGCTGGCGGCGCGTGTTGCGCAGCTTCTCCATGCCCTCCCCCGTCTTGGGCGGGAAGAACTCGAAGCTGAACTGGCGGGCCGGCGCGTTCATCGCGCTGCCCCGATGCGCTGCAGGAAGGGCGCCACGCGCGGCACCCAGTCGTCCATCGCGCGCGCGAAATAGCCATGCCCGTCGATGCCGTACGCCGGCGCCTCGACGAACTCGGCCGCGCCGCCCGCACGCACGAACGCCTGGTACATGCGGCGGGCCAGGCGCGGCGGGAAGAAATGGTCGTTCGCGCTGTAGATCCAGAGCTCCGGCACCCGCGCCTGGGCGCCGTAGCGCGACATCGCCTCCACCAGGCGCGACTCGCCGCAGACGTTGTCGGGGCCCTGCGAGCCGCGCCCGCCCGCGAAATTCACGACGCCGACCACGCCCTGGATCGGCATCGTCGATGCGGCGACAGAGCCGAAGCCGCCGGCCGACTGGCCCGCGAGCACGATGCGGCTTGTGTCGGCCCACGGCTCGGCGCGCACGGCCTCGATCGCGGCACGCACGTCTCGCGCGCTCTCGAGGCCCGCGCGGTAGTAATCGGGGTTGGAGCACGGCCCGTAGCTCTCCGCCCACGAGCCTTCGGAATTGCCGTATCCGCGGCGCGTGGGCACGACCACCGCGAATCCCATCTTCACGAACTGCGCGCTCTGCGCGGCGAGCCGCTGCCGGCCTCCGGCGCGGCGCTCCTGCGCGTTGCGCGGGCTGCCGTGCGAGAGGACGACGAGCGGGAACGGTCCCGCGCCTTCCGGCTTGAAGATGGTGACCTCGATGTAGGCCTGCTCGCTGCCCGTGATCACTGGCACCCGCATCACGCTTTCCTGCGAAGCACCGGCCCAGGCCACGCCCGCCGACCCCATCGCGAGGCCGAACAGCCCCGCGATGGAGAGGCGATGAACGGCGCGACGCGTCCGTTCGATCGGTTTACGCACGACGATCAATAACGGTAATGGTCGGGCTTGAACGGGCCGGATTTGTCGACGCCGATGTACTTCGCCTGGTCGTCGCGCAGCTCGGTGAGCTTCGCGTTCAGCGTCTTCAACTGCAGGCGCGCCACCTTCTCGTCGAGATGCTTGGGCAGCGTGTACACGCCGATCGGATATTGCTTCGTGTTGGTGAACAGCTCGATCTGCGCGATCGTCTGGTTGGCGAACGACGAGCTCATCACGTACGACGGGTGTCCCGTGCCGCAGCCCAGGTTCACGAGCCGCCCCTGCGCCAGCAGGATGATGCGCTTGCCGTCCGGGAAGATCACGTGGTCGACCTGGGGCTTGATCTCCTCCCACTCGTACTGCTTGAGCGCCGCCACGTCGATCTCGTTGTCGAAGTGGCCGATGTTGCACACGATCGCGTTGTTCTTCATGCGCTTCATGTGCTCGTGCGTGATCACGTGGAAGTTGCCCGTGGCGGTCACGAAGATGTCCGCCTTGTCGCAGGCATCGTCCATGGTGACCACGCGGTAGCCTTCCATCGCGGCCTGCAGCGCGCAGATGGGATCGATCTCGGTCACCCACACCTGGGCCGAGAGCGCACGCAGCGCCTGGGCGCTGCCCTTGCCCACGTCGCCGTAGCCCGCGACGAGCGCCACCTTGCCCGCGACCATCACGTCCGTCGCGCGCTTGATGCCGTCGACGAGCGACTCGCGGCAGCCGTACAGGTTGTCGAACTTGCTCTTGGTGACGGAATCGTTCACGTTGATCGCGGGGAAGCGCAGCGAGCCGTCCTTGGCCATCTGGTAGAGGCGCTTCACGCCCGTCGTCGTCTCTTCCGTCACGCCCTTGATCTGCGCCAGGCGCGCGGAATACCACCTCGGGTCCTTCGCGAGCTGCGCCTTGATCGCGGCGAAGAGGACCTCTTCCTCCTCGCTGCTGTGCTTCTGGATGCACGCCTGGTCCTTCTCGGCGCGCGCGCCGAGGTGCAGGAGCAGCGTGGCATCGCCGCCGTCGTCGAGGATCATGTTGGCGTTCTTGCCCTCGCCCCACTCGAAGATCTTGTGGGTGTATTCCCAGTACTCGACGAGCGATTCGCCCTTGTAGGCGAACACCGGAACGCCGGTCGCCGCGATGGCGGCCGCGGCGTGGTCCTGCGTGGAGAAGATGTTGCAAGAGGCCCAGCGGATCTCCGCGCCCAGCGTCTCGAGCGTCTCGATCAGCACGGCGGTCTGGATGGTCATGTGCAGCGAGCCCGCGATGCGCGCGCCGGCGAGCGGCCGCGATGCGGCGTACTCCTCGCGGATCGCCATCAAGCCGGGCATCTCGGTCTCGGCGATCTGGATTTCCTTGCGGCCCCACGCGGCGAGCGCGAGGTCCGCCACGCGGAAGTCGGTGAAGTTCTCGGGTTTGATGCGTGCGTTCATGCGGGCGGTCCTTTCGTCAAGGCGGCCGGAAATGGGGAGGGAATGGGCGGGCTGGGTGGTCCGCTCGTCTCCTCCGCGTCCTGAAGCCGCGGATCAACGAGCGCCGTTTTGGAAAGTTCGAGCCTGGCGCGGAGCGGGTCCCGGGAGGGACTCGATGGACCGCGTTGCAACGCTCCTCGAACGCCGACATTGTACCAATTTAGAATGGCGCCATGGACAAGCATCTTCTGCTGGGCTGCAAGGGTTGCGGCAACGTGATCGTCGAGTCGGCGTTCGCGCTGGCCGGCATTCCGCTCGACACCGAAGAGGTGGATTACTCGGCCGGCAGTCCCACGCGCGGCCGCCTGCTGGAGGTGAACCCGCTGGGCCAGGTGCCGACGCTCGTCCTCCCCGACGGCTCGGTCATGACCGAGAGCCTCGCGATGATCCACTACGTGGACGACCTCGCCCCGCAGGCGCGGCTGGTGCCGCGTGCGGGCACGGCCGAGCGCGCGCCTTTCCTGCGCTGGTCCACCTTCCTCGTGGCGGCGATCTATCCCACGTACACGTATGGCGACGAGCCCGCGAAATGGGTGGAGGAACCCGCGGGCGCCAAGCAGTTGCGCGAGAGCACCGATCGCCATCGCGAGAAGCTGTGGCTGCAGGTGGAGGCGCAAGTGGGAGAGCCGTGGTTCCTCGGCGAGACGCGTACCGCGCTCGATCTCTACGTCGCGGCGATGACGCGATGGCGCCCCGGCATCCTCTGGTTCGCGAAGAAGACGCCGAAGCTCACGGCGATCGCACAAAAGACAACGGCGATCGCACAGGTGGCCGACGTGATGTCCCGGAACTTCGGGTAAGCGGTCAAATCGGCTTCGCGCCCTCGCCCAGGATTGCGTAATAGCGCTCGTAGACCCACAGACGATTGCGACGCTGACCCGTCATCTCGTTCAGAATTCCCAACTCCGTGAGCGCCGCGAGCTGAGAGAAAATGGTCGGCCTGGACATGTCCAGCCGCTTCTCAAGCTGTGCGCTACCCAGAATCGGTCGACGGGTGAATTCATCAAGCACTTGTCTTGCACTACCTGCCCTGCGTCCGAGCGACGACAGTTTGCTTCGATCCTCTTCAAACGTACGCAGTGTGCGTTGAACCGCCGCAACCGCCGCGTTCGACGTCTGCTCCACGCCCGAGAGGAAGAATTTCAGCCAGGATTCCCAGTCGCCATCTTCGCGTACCGCATTGAGGTGCTTGTAATACTGCGCGCGATTCGACTTGAAGTAGAGACTGAGATATAGCGAAGGCTCTCGCAAGACGCCATCCTGGACCAACAGCAACGCAATCAGCAGACGCCCTACGCGCCCGTTTCCGTCAAGAAAAGGATGAATGGTTTCGAACTGCACGTGCGCGAGCGCGGCCTTGATCAATGCGGGCGCTTCATCGGCCGATGCATGCAAAAACCTTTCGAAATCGGACAAGCATTCCTGAAGCTTGTCCGGTGGCGGCGGGACGAATGTCGCCGTAGCAGGCGATCGCCCCCCGATCCAGTTCTGTGTTCGTCGAAAGTGTCCGGGGTCCTTTTTCGAACCCCGACCCTTGCTCAACAGAGACTCGTGCATCTCGCGGATCAATCGCAAGGACATGGGAAATCCGCTTTTCATGCGCGACACACCGTGAGTCAAGGCCGAGACGTAATTCGAAACTTCCACGACATCGTCTATTGGGACGCCAGGAAGCTCATCCAATTCGAACAGCATCAGGTCGGAAAGTGAGGACTGCGTACCTTCAATCTGCGAAGAGAGCACCGCCTCCTTGCGGATGTATTGATAAAGGAACAGGTCCGGGTCAGGCAGCATCAGCGTAATTCCATCGAAGCGGCCAAGAGCTTGGTTCGCGCGCTCCAGCTTCGCTATCAACTCCCCGTCGAAGTCGACGCCTGGCTCAGGGGGGAGAGGGTTTGGAACGAACGCCATGTACCGAGCGTCTGCAATGCTCGCTCTCACATATTCCCCGGTGCGACGCGGCGGGCGGCTGGCCATTCAACGAGGATACTTTAGTTAAATTTCGGCTGCAATTTTAACTAAAAAGGGTATCCTACACGGCATGCTTAAGCTGGCGTACGCGTCAAGCCGACCCAAAGAAAAACGGCCACCGGGGGTGGCCGTTGTAATGAACCGACTCGAGTTCAGCGTTACGCGAGGACCGTCGCGCGCTTGTGCTCGCCCTTGAGGCCGGCGGCGTCGCGAAGGAGCGCGGCCTTGTCCGTGGCCTCCCACGAGAACTCCGGCTCCTCGCGGCCGAAGTGGCCGTAGGCGGCGCTCTTCTGGTAGATGGGACGCAGGAGGTCCAGCATCTTCACGATGCCTTTCGGGCGCAGGTCGAAGTGCTGCTGGATGAGCTGCGCGATCTTCTCGTCGGGGATGACGCCCGTGCCCTCGGTGTAGACGGTCACGTTGATGGGCTTGGCCACGCCGATGGCGTAGCTCACCTGGATCTGGCACTGGCGCGCGAGGCCCGCGGCCACGACGTTCTTGGCGACGTAACGTGCGGCGTACGCAGCGGAGCGATCGACCTTCGACGGATCCTTCCCGGAGAACGCGCCGCCGCCATGCGGGCAGGCGCCGCCGTACGTATCGACGATGATCTTGCGGCCCGTGAGGCCGCAATCGCCCTGCGGACCGCCGACGACGAAGCGCCCGGTCGGGTTCACGAGGTACTTGGTGTTCTTCAGCAGCTCCTTGGGCAACACCGGCTTGATGATCTGCTCGATCACCGCGTCGACGAATTCCTTCTTCATGTGCTGGCCGTCGGACATCTCGGGCGAATGCTGCGAGGAGAGCACGACGGTATCGATCTCGGAGGGCTTGCCGTCGACATACTTCATCGTGACCTGGCTCTTGGCATCCGGGCGCAGGAACGGCATGCGGCCGTCCTTGCGCAGCATCGCCTGGCGCTCGACGAGGCGATGCGCGTAATAGATCGGCGCGGGCATGAGCACCGGCGTCTCGTCGCACGCGTAGCCGAACATGAGGCCCTGGTCTCCGGCGCCCTGGTTCAGCGGGTCGTCCTGCGCGTGATCGACGCCCTGCGCGATGTCCGGGCTCTGCTTGTCGTACGCGACCATCACCGCGCAGCCCTTGTAGTCGATGCCGTAATCGGTGTTGTCGTAGCCGATGCGCTTGATGGTCTCGCGCGCCACGCCGATGTAATCCACGTTGGCGTGCGTGGTGATCTCACCGGCGAGAACCACGAGACCGGTGTTGCACAAGGTCTCCGCGGCGACTCGGCTCTTGGGGTCCTGGGCTAGAATGGCGTCGAGAACCGCGTCGGAAATCTGGTCCGAGACCTTGTCCGGATGGCCTTCGGAAACCGACTCGGACGTGAACAGAAATTCGCTTTTCATTGCCTGGATAGCCCCCTGATCGCTGAGCCGGACATTTTAGCAAAGCCCAGCGCGGGCAGTCCCATCCTTTGAGGTTCCTGCTGCGAATTTTGTCGCGCCTTCCGCTGGGGATGAACCACGCGGCGGGCGCGCTCATGGGCCGTTTGGTCTACATGGTGTCGCCTCGATACCGCAGCCGGCTTCTGGACAACCTCACCGCGAGCGGCGTGTGCTCGGGCAGCGAGGCGGTGAGGCGGCTGGCGCGCACCAACGCCTCCGAGGTGGGCAAGGGAGCCACGGAGCTGGCCTGGGCGCTCTTCCGGCCGCTCGACGAGGTGGCGGGGCAGGTGCACGAGGTGATCGGCTGGGAGGCCGTGGAGACGCTGCGCGCGGCGAATACGCCGATCATCTTCGTCACACCCCACCTGGGCGCCTACGACGTCGCCGGGCGCTACCTGTGGACGCGCCTGCCCATCCTCGCGATGTACCGCCCGCACAAGATCTTCTGGCTGGACCAGGTGCTGCGCGAGGGGCGCAATCGGGGAGCCGCGCCCGACGGCACCAACGTGGCGCCGGCAACGATGGCGGGCGTGCGCATGGTGCTCAAGCACCTGAAACGCGGCGGCTGCAGCGTCGTGCTGCCGGACCAGGTCCCGGGACTGGGTGAAGGCGAGTGGGCCGAGTTCTTCGGCCGTCCCGCGTACACGATGACGCTGCTCGGCCGATTGCAGGAAGCCAGCGGTGCGGCGCTCGTGTTCTGCTTCGCGGAGCGATTGCCCAAAGGCGCGGGCTACCGCCTGCATCTGGAGCCTGCCGAGGAGCCGCTGCCCGCGGAGCGCAACGAGGCGGCGCGGCAGGTGAACGCGAGGGTGGAGCGCCTGGTGCGCGCATGCCCCTCGCAATATCTGTGGGGATACAACCGCTACAAGCGCCCGGCGGGCGCGCCACCGCCGCCGGCCTCGCCACGCCGGGCCGGCGCGTGAAGAAGCTCCTCAGCCGCGCGGGCTCCGAGCTGGGCGTGCTCGTGCTGTGGCTCGTGCATTTCCTCCCGATGCGCTGGATCGCGATACTCGGCGCGGCGCTGGGCTCCGCCATCTATCTCTTCGGCCGCGGGCGCGTCACGCGCATCAACCTCGCGCTGTGCTTCCCGGAGATGCCGGAGCGCGAACGCAACGCGCTCGCGCGCAGGCATTTCCGCATGCTGGGACGCAACGCGCTCGAGCTGGGGATCATGGTGTGGGGCTCGGAGAAGCAGCTGCTGCGGCTCATCCGCGTCGAGAACCTCGACTACCTGAAGGCGCTCATCGGCAAGCCGATCATCGTGCTGGCTCCGCATTTCATCGGCCTCAACATGGGCGGCATCCGCACGGGCTACGAGGTGCCGCGGCATTCCGCGAGCATCTACAGCCGGCAGAAGAATCCCGTGCTCGATCGCATCTTCCTGCGCGCGCGCACGCGCTTCGGCGATCCGGTCCTCGTGAGCCGGCAGGAAGGCCTGCGAGGCGCGATCCGCATCATCCGCTCGGGCAAGGCGTTCTACTTCCTCCCCGACATGGATTTCGGCGCGCGCGACGCGATCTTCTCGCCCTTCTTCGGCGTGCAGGCCGCCACCATCACCGCGCTGCCGCGCATCGCGAAGCTCACCGGCGCCACGGTGCTGCCGATCGTGACGCGCCAGGAAGGCGACGGCTATGTCGCGCGCTTCTATCCGCCATGGGAGAACTATCCGACGGGCGACGTCGAGGCCGACGTGCGGCGCATGAACGCGTTCATCGAGGAGCGCGTACGCGAGATTCCCGAGCAGTATTTCTGGGCGCACAAGCGCTTCAAGACGCGCCCGCCGGGCGAGCCCTCGCCCTACCGCAAGCGCTAGGTGCCCAGCTGCCCCACGACGTCGCGAAGCTGCGCGGGATCCACGGGCTTCACCAGGTGCATGTCGAAGCCCGCTTCGAGGGATCGCGCGCGATCCTTCGCCTGCCCGTATCCCGTCACCGCGACCAGGTGGGCCGCCTGCGTCTCCGGCGCATCGCGCAGCCGCCGCGCGAGCTCGTAGCCGTTCACGCCCGGCAGGCCGATGTCGAGCAGCACGAGGTCCGGCCGCATCTCGGAGGCCACGCGCAGCGCGTCCGCGCCGTCATTGACCACCGTGACCGAGTGGCCCATGCCTTCGAGCAGCAGCTGCATGGCCTCGGCGGCGTCGACGTTGTCTTCCACGACCAGGATGCGGCGCGGCTGCGCTTGCGTGACCACCGCGGAGCGCGGTGCCACGACGCGGCGCTGGCTGCGCACCGACGCGGGCAGCCACACGCGGAAACGGCTGCCGTGGCCAGGACCTTCGCTCTCGGCGGTCACGGAGCCGCCATGCATCTCGATCATCCCCTTCACGAGCGACAGGCCGATGCCGAGCCCGCCCTGCGCCCGGTCCAGCGATTGGCTTCCCTGGGTGAAGAGCTCGAACACGGTGGGCAGCACGTCCGCGCCCATGCCGACGCCGTTGTCCTCGACCACGATCTCCATCCCGTCGTCGACCGCACGCGCGCGCAGCGTGATCTGGCCGCCCGCGGGCGTGAACTTGGCCGCGTTGTGCAGCAGGTTGCTCACCACTTGCGAGAGGCGTACCGGATCCACCTCGAGCCAGAGCTCGTCCGCGTCGAACGCGAAATCGGTCTTGAGCTGGTGGCGCTGCGCCTCGAGGTAGGGCGATGCGGTGTCGATGGCCGTGTCGAGCACGTCCTTCAGGCGCACCGTCTTGCGTTGCAGGACGACCTTGCCCTGCGTGATGCGCGAGACCTCGAGCAAATCGTCCACCAGGCGAGCCAGGTGCGTCACCTGCCGGCCGATGAGCACGCGCGCACGCTCGCGATGGGCCGGGTCGTCCACCTTGAGGATCTCGACCGCGTTGCGGATGGGCGCCAGCGGGTTGCGCAGCTCGTGCGCGAGCATCGCGAGGAACTCGTCCTTGCGGCGGTCCGCCTCGCGCAGCGCCTCGAGCGCGGCCTGGCGCTCGCCCTCCGCCTGCCGCATGCGAAGCAGCGCCTTCACGTTGGCCACGAGCTCCTCGGGCTCCATCGGCTCCACCAGGTAGCCGTCCGCGCCCGCCTCCAGCGAGGCCACGCGATGGCGCGACTCCACGTGGGAGGCGGAGGTCTGCAGCACCACGATGCTCGCGGTCGAGGCGTGGCTCTTGATCTCCGCGCAGATGGATCGGCCGTTCATGTCCGGCAGCTTCACGTCCAGCAGCACGAGGGTCGGATTGCGCTCGCGGATGAGGCGCAGCGCCTCGGTTCCGGTGGCCGCCTCCACCACCTCGTAGCCCGCGCGCTGCATGATGCGCGTCTTCACGTAGCGGTTGGTGTCGTTGTCGTCGACGTTGAGGATGAGGACGCCGGCGGTCATTGCATCGGACCCATCGGAATGCCGTCGAGCGCGCGGGCGAGCGCCTCGACGGAGATGTCGCGCTTCTGCACGATGGCCCGCGCGTTGGTCGCGAGGCGCGTGCGCATCGGCGCATCCAGGTCCTGCGACGTCACCACGATCACCGGGATGTCCGAGGTCGCGGGGTCCGCCTTGAGGCGGTCGAGCACCTCGTCGCCGCGCATGCCGGGCATCGAGAGGTCCAGGAAGATCACGCGGGGATGCATCGAGCTCGCGAGCTCCAGGCCCCGCTCGCCGTCGGTGGCTTCCTCGAAGCGCATCGGCTGGCGCACGCAGCGGCGGATCACGTAGCGCGCGGCCTCGTCGTCGTCGATGATGAGGGCCACCTGGTCCGCGCGGCGCGGCACGACGCGATCGAGGGTGGCGATCAGCAGGTCGCGCGACACGGGCTTGGCGAGGTACGCATCCGCGCCCAGCGACAACGCCTTGCGCTCGTCGCGCGCGTCGCTCGCCACGAGCACGGGCAGGAACGGGTCCTGCGCCTTGGACTGCGAGAGCCAGCGCCAGGTGTCGCGCTCCTCGCCCGGCAGCATGATGTCCAGGATGACCGCCGCGGGACGGCTCGCCTTGATCACCTCGCGGGCCGCGGCGAGCGTGGGGATGCCGAGCGGGCGGTACGGCGAGCCCTTCAGGTACTTCTCGTAGAGCACGCGCGTGGCCTCGTCGTCTTCCACGATGATGACGAGGGCGCCCGGCGTTTGCGCGCTCTCGCGCGCCTCCTCGAAGGGCGGTTGCGCCGCCGGCGTGCCCGCGTAATTCACGGGGATCACCGCCGTGAACGTGGACCCCTCCCCCGGCACGCTCGTGACCGCGACGTCGCCGCCCAGCAGGGCCGCGAGGCGCCGGCACAGCGGAAGGCCCAGGCCCGTCCCCTTCACCTTGCGCTGCAGCGCGTTGGGGACTTGCGTGAACTCCTCGAAGATCATGTCCTGGTCTTCGGGTGCGATGCCGATCCCGGTATCCGCGACCGAGAAAGCGATGCACGGCCCGGGCCGCGATTCGGCGCGCACCGTGACGCTGCCGGCCTCGGTGAACTTGAGCGCGTTGGAGATGAAGTTGCGCACGATCTGCGAGACCTTGCTCTCGTCGGTGTGCATCTTTGGCAGGTCGGTCGCGTCCTCGAACACGAGCGCGACCTTGTCGGTCACGAGCAGCGGGCGCAGCATGCCGCGCAGCGCGCTGAAGAGCTCGTCGACCTCGAACTCCGCGGGCCGCACCTCCGTCTTGCCCGCCTCGATCTTCGCGAGATCGAGCAGGTCGTTCACCAGCTCGGTGAGCCCCTCGGCCGCCTTCGCGATGAAGCGGATCTGCGTCTCCTGCTCGGAGGTGAGCGGGCCGTCCCCGCGGCTGAGCAACAGGCTGCACAGCGCGCGCACCGAATTGAGCGGCGTGCGGAACTCGTGGCTCATGTTCGACAGGAAGCGGCTCTTCATCTCGTCGGCGTGCCGCAGGTGCGCGGCCTTCTCGTCGAGCTCCGCGTAGAGCGCCACGACGCCGCGGTTGGTGTCCTCCAGCTCGCGCGCCATCTCGAGGAGGCGCTCCTGCTTTTCCTGCAGCTCGGCGAGCGCGCCCAGGAGCTCCGCGTTCTGCGATTGCACTTCCGCGATCGAAGTCGGGTGCGGCATGGCCGCCAGGCGCGTCACCAGGATTCCCGCCGCGAGCGGCGTGATCACTGGCGCTTCCGGCGGCAGCAGCTTGCCCAGGGTGACCGTGGTGCCGCGGCCGGGCGTGGAATGCACGTCCCAGCGATCCATCAGGCGGCGCGAGCCGATGAGCCCGATCCCCATGCCGGTCGTCGAGCGATACGTCCCCTCGAGGACCTCCTCGAGCTGCGCGATGCCCGGACCGTCGTCGCTCACGCGCACGACGAGCAGCTGCGGCGCGGTCTCGCCCTCGATCTCGAACTCGACCCTGCCGCCGCCCGCGTACCGGAAGGCGTTGCGCGCGATCTCGGACACGGAGGTGGCGATGCGCGTCTGCTCGCGCCCGTCGAAGCCGATGAGCTCGGCGATCTGGCGCGCGCGCTGGCGTGCGCCCACGACATCCGCCTGCACATGGAGCGAATACGTGAGGAGGCGAATGGTCAAACGACCTCCCGCGCCACCATGACCACCACGTCGTCGCGCTTGCGTGTATGGCGGCGGAAGAGCGCCGCGGCGATGACCGACGGATGCGCGCGCGCGATCCCGGGGATCGCCGCCAGGTCCCATTGCGTCTCGAGGCCGTCGGAGTGCGCCACGAGAAGCGAGCCGCGCGGCCAGCCGTAGCGGTATTCCTGCGACTTCGTCATGTTGTGTCCCACGATGCCGTTATGGGACACCATGGCGCGCCGCGTGTCACCTTCGATGACGGTGGCCGCGATATTGCCCACGCCCGCATAGGCGATCTCGCCGCTCTCGCGCTCGTGGCGCATCACGGCCACGGCCGCCCCCCGCGTGGGCCGCAGCTTCGAATGCGCGAGGTCCAGCAGGCGCGTCGCGCCGTAATCCGGGTAGCGCTGCAACACCTCCATCGCCATTGCGGAGGCCCGGCTCGCATCGGGCCCATGGCCCAGGCCGTCGGCCATCATGAACGTCGCACCCTGCGCGTGATACTCGACCGCCCACGCGTCCCCGCAGGCGGTCTCGCCGCTCTTGGGCACGAGAACCGCGCCGACCTGGTAGCGCTCCGCCGCGGCGGGGCGCTTGTCCCAGATCACCATGCGCAGGATGGTCCCGTGGCCGGTCGCCGTCTGCACCTCGAACTCGTCGCTGAGGCGCCGGATCGCGCCCAGGCCCGTGCCCGGCGTGCTGCCGGTGGTCACGCCGTCGGTCGCGCTGTGCGCGAAATCGCGCATACCGGGCCCGGAGTCGATCGCCATCATCTCGATGCCGAGGCTGCCCTGCGTGGCGAGCGGCCGTGCCACGAAGGTACCGCCTCCGCCGTGGCGCACCATGTTGGTCACCGCCTCGGTCGCCACCAGCGCCACGCGGCCGGCGAGTGTGTCCCCGAACTCCAGCTCGCGGGCGAGCCGCGACATGGCGAGCCGCACCTCCGAGACGTGGCTCGGGTCCAGCACCGTCACCGAGATCGGGCCCATCAGTACGGCTTCCAGCGCACGATGGCGATCCGGGTGCCCTTGCCGGGCGCGGAATCGATCTCGAACTGGTCCGAGAGCCGCTTGGCGCCGGACAGGCCCAGGCCGAGGCCTCCGCCGGTGGTGTATCCGTCTTTCATCGCGAGGCCGATGTCGGCGATGCCGGGGCCCTGGTCGACGAACTCCAGGCGCAGGCCGCGGCGGCTGCCATTGGCCACGGTCTCGATGCTCACCGTTCCCCCGCCGCCATACTGGATGGTGTTGCGCCCGAGCTCGCTCGCGGCGGTGACGATCTTGGTCTGGTCCACGAGCGAGAGGCCCACGGCGATGGCCCGTTCGCGCACGCCCTGCCGCAACCGCACTACGTCTTCGCCGGTACGCAATGCGAGCTCGTCGCGTGACTCGACGCGAATGCCCTCGGCGGATGCCATGACCGGATTCAGGGAGCGGCGCCTTGCAGCAGCGCCATTCCCTTTTCCACGTTGAGCGCGGTGCGCACGCCCGCGAGATTGAGGCCCAGCTCCACGAGCGTGATGGCGACCGCGGGGCGCATGCCGACCACGACCGTTTGCGCATCCAGCACGCGCGACATGCCCGCGATGTTGCTGATCATGCGGCCGATGAACGAATCGACCACGTCCAGCGACGAGATGTCGATGAGCACGCCCTTGGCGCGCTCCTTCACGATCCGCTCGGTGAGGTCGTCCTGCAGTGTGAGCGCCAGCTGGTCGTGCATGTCCACCTGGATCGTGACCAGCAGGAAACGCCCCATGCGCAGGATCGGGATTCGCTCCATCAGGCCGCCGCGCCGTTCGTGACCACCGCGCCGCCGTTCGCGACGGGCGTGCCCACCTCGATGCGCGAGCCGGTGCGCTTGAGCGCCACGATGAACGCGTCCGCGAGGCTCGATTTGGTGGTTACCTGCGAAAGGTCGACGCCCAGGTGCACGATGGTCTGCGCGATCTGCGGGCGGATGCCGCTGATGATGCAGTCCGCGCCCATGAGGCGCGCCGCGGCTACCGTCTTCATCAAGTGCTGCGCGACCAGCGTGTCCACCGTGGGCACACCGGTGATGTCGATGATCGCGAGCTCGGCACCCGAGGACACGATCTTCTCGAGCAGGCTCTCCATCACCACCTGGGTGCGGCTGCTGTCGAGCGTGCCGATGAGCGGAAGCGCGAGGATCCCCTCCCACAGCTCGACCACGGGCGTGGACAGCTCGAGCAGCTCGCGCTGCTGGCGCGAGATCACGTCCTCGCGGCTCTTCTGGTAGGCCTCGGTCGTATAGAGGCCGAGCGCGTCGATGAGCATTGTGGCCGACCAGAATTCGTCGGCGAGCTTGGCCGGATCGGTGATCTCGGCGCGCAGGCGCGCGAACAGCGGCTGCTTCAGCGAGAACACGAAGGTCGCGGTCTCGGAAGGCGAATAGCCCTGGCGCGCGCGGGCCGCCGAAAGCTCGCCCAGCAGCTCACGCACCCTCGACCAGCTGGCACCGCGGATGTCGACGTCTCCCTCGGCGCCGAGGGCCTGGACCATGCCGGTAAGAAATTCCCGCGACACGGTGCGCTGCTCGGCGTCCTGCGCGGGATCCCGCCGGCTTGAAGCGGCCGATTGCAGGCGGCTCCATTCGGCGAGGATGTCGCCCTCGTGCTTGCGGATGATCGCGGAGAGCGAGCTTTTCTGTGTTTCCTTCATCGGCGGACCCCCAATGCCCGGATTGGATGCGCGGTTGCCCGCGCGGCGAATCGATAATTATAAGGGGCTGCTCGGGCCCTCAAGACGACGATACGCGTTGCCCCGTGCGCTGCAGCGCGGTCGCGAAGGCATCGTGCATGCTCGCCTTCGTGGTGACCATCGCGAGGTCCACGCCCAGGTGCACGATGGTCTGCGCGATCTGCGGGCGGATGCCGCTGATGATGCAGTCCGCGCCCATGAGGCGCGCGGCCGCGACCGTCTTCATGAGGTGCTGCGCCACGAGCGTGTCCACCGTGGGCACGCCGGTGATGTCGATGATCGCGATGGACGCGCGCGATTCCACGATCTTCTCCAGCAGGCTCTCCATGACGACCTGCGTGCGGTTGCTGTCGAGCGTGCCGATGAGCGGCAGCGCCAGGATCCCGGTCCAGAGCTCGACCACCGGCGTGGACAGCTCGAGCAGCTCCCGCTGCTGGCGGGCGATCACCTGCTCGCGCGACTTCTGGAAGGCCTCCGTGGTGTAGAGGCCGAGGCGGTCGATCACCGTGGTCGCGAGCCAGAGCGCGTCGGCGAGGCCCTCGCCTTCGCCCACCTCGGTGCGCAGCCGCGTGAACACCGGCTGCTTGAGCGAGAACACGAAGGTCGCCGTATCCGCAGGCGAGAAACCCTGCACCGCGCGTGTGCTGGAGAAGCCGCCGAGAATGTCGCGAACGTTGTTCCACTCGGCGGTGGCGGTATCCACGTTGCTTTGCAGCGATTCCCGCATCGCGCCGAGGAATTCGCGCGAGATGTTGCGTTGCTCGAGCTGCTGCAGCGGGTTGCGCTGCTCGTTTCCCTGCTCGCGCAGCCAGTCGGCGAGGATCTCGCTCTCGTGCGTGCGCACGACGCGCGCGAGCACGGCGTTATCGCTCTTGCCCATGGAAATTCCTTTCGGTGCCCGGCGAGCGGGCTGCGGGGGGATTGCTTGGAGGGAATGCGATTATGCGCCAGCCGGGCCGGTAGAATCGCCTCATGTCGCGAGCCAAGACGCATTTCTCGAAGATGCACGGGCAGGGCAACGATTTCGTCGTGATCGACGGCGTGCGCCAGTCGGTGTCGCTCGACGCGGAGCAGGTGCGCCGGATCGCCGATCGCCATACGGGCGTGGGCTGCGACCAGCTGCTGGTGGTGGAGCGGCCCGCCTCGCCCGAAAACGATTTCCGGTATCGCATCTTCAATGCCGACGGCGGCGAGGTCGAGCAGTGCGGCAACGGCGCGCGCTGCTTCGCGCGCTTCGTGCTCGACGAAGGGCTCACCTCGAAGCGCGAGATCCGTGTGGAGACCGCCGCGGGAGTCATCGTGCCGCGCGTTGAGGATTCGGGCCGGGTGACCGTGGACATGGGCGCCCCCCGCTTCGATCCGCGCGAGGTCCCGTTCCTCGCCGAGCACGAGCAGCTCACCTACCCGCTGCGCGTCGCCGGATTTCCCGTCGAGCTTTCCGTGCTGTCGATGGGCAATCCGCACGCGGTGCAGCTGGTGTCCGACGTCGAACGCGCGCCGGTGACCGAGCAGGGGCCGCTGATCGAGCGGCATCCCGCGTTCCCGCGCCGCGTGAATGCGGGATACATGCAGATCCTCTCGCGGGACCATATCCGCCTGCGGGTGTGGGAGCGCGGCGCCGGCGAGACGCTCGCCTGCGGAACGGGTGCTTGCGCGGCGGTGGTCGCGGGTGTGCGGCGCGGGCTCCTGGATGCCAGCGTGCGCGTGACCACCCGCGGCGGCGACCTCGTGATTCGCTGGCCCGGGGACGGTGCGCCCGTTATGATGACGGGCGATGCGGTGCGTGTGTTCGACGGAGAAATCGAGCTTTGACCCTGAGCGCTGAGCAAGTCGCCGAGTTCCTGCGGCAGAACCCGGGATTCTTCGAGTCCCACGTGGACATCCTGATGAATCTGCAGATCCCGCACCCGCATGGCGGACGCGCGGTGTCCATCGGCGAGAGGCAGCTGGTCGCGGTGCGCGAGAAGTCGAAGCTGCTCGAGGACAAGCTGCGCGAGCTGATCCAGTTCGGCGAGGAGAACGACGCGGTGAGCGAGAAGGTGCATCGCCTCTCCTGCCGCCTGATCGAGGCGCCGAGCCTCAACGCGGTCCTCGACACGCTCTACCTGGACCTGCTCGACCATTTCGCGGTCCCGCACGTCGCCGTGCGCCTCTGGCGCGTGGCCGAGGAAAATCCGGATACCAAGGAATTCGGCGCGACCGCGCCGGAGATGCGCGAGTTCGTGGAGAAGATGGCCACGCCCTATTGCGGACATCACGCGGTGTACGAGAGCCAGTCCTGGTTCGGCGAGGCCGCGCCGCACCTCAAGTCCTTCGCGCTGGTGAAGCTCGAGCGCGACGGCGTGGATTTCGGCGTCGTGGCGCTCGCCTCCGAGGATCCGAAGCGCTTCTATCCCGAGATGGGCACGCTCTACCTGCAGCGCATCGGCGAGCTGGTGAGCCATGCGCTGTGGCGTTTCGTGACCCCGGTCCGTGAGCCCGCCTAGCGCCGTCGAGCGCTACCTCGATCACCTGCGCCATGAGCGGCGCCTCGCGACGCACACGCTGAAAGCCTACGCGCAGGATGCATCGCTGCTGTCTTCCCTTTGCGCGGGCCGCGCGCTCGATTCGGTCGGGCTGCACGACGTGCGCCGCTTCGTGGCGACCCTGCATTCGCGCGGCCAGTCGCCGCGCTCGCTCGCTCGCATTCTTTCCAGCTGGCGGGGGCTGTACGAGTGGATGGTGCGCAACGGGCTCGCGCGTGCGAATCCCTGCCAGGGCGTGAAGCCGCCGCGCGCACCGAAGCGCCTGCCCGATGCGCTCTCGCCCGACGACGCCGTGCGGCTGGTCTCCCACCAGGACGACTCCGGCACCGGCATCCGCGAGCGCGCGCTTTTCGAGCTCGCGTATTCGTGCGGCTTGCGCGTATCGGAGCTCACCGGGCTCGATATCGACTCGATCGACATGCGTGCCGCGGAAGTGCGCGTGCTCGGCAAGGGCTCCAAGACGCGCATCGTTCCCGTGGGCAAGCCCGCGCTCGCCGCCGTGAAGGCGTGGCTCGCGCAGCGCGCGGCGTGCGCGAAGCCGGGTGAGCGTGCGTTGTTCGTGGGGCGCTCGGGACAACGCCTCTCGCCGCGGGAAGTGCAGCGTCGCATCAAGCGCAGCGCGAGCGCCGCGGGGCTCGCCGTCGACGTGCACCCGCACATGCTGCGCCACTCGTTCGCCTCGCACGTGCTGCAGTCCTCGGGCGATCTGAGAGCGGTGCAGGAGATGCTCGGGCACGCGAGCATCGCCTCGACGCAGGTTTACACGCACCTGGATTTCCAGCACCTGGCGAAGGTGTACGACGCCGCGCATCCGCGCGCTCGGCGCTCGAAGGCGAAGAGCAAGGCCTGAGGTGGCCGGCTCCGGTGTCACGCCGGTGACGGTGCTCACCGGCTTCCTCGGCAGCGGCAAGAGCACCCTGCTCAACCGCTGGCTGCGCGATCCGCGGCTCGCAAGCACGGCCGTGCTGGTCAACGAGTGGGGCGACATCGCGATCGACCATGCGCTCGTGCGCGAGTCGAGCGAGCGCATCGTCGTGATGGCGGGCGGATGCATCTGTTGCCGGGCCGCGGGCGACATCGTGCGCGCGCTTCGCGAGCTGCACTTCCAGCGCGTCGAGGGCGCGATCCCGGATTACCGGCGCGTGATCATCGAGACCTCGGGCCTCGCCGATCCGGCGCCGCTCATGGCCACGCTGGTCGAGATGCCCATCATGGCAGCGCGCCACGCACTGGGTGGCGTGGTGACGACGGTGGATGGCCACTACGGCGTGCGCGAGATGGACGCGCACCCCGAAGCGGTGAAGCAGGTCGCGATGGCCGACCGGCTCGTCGTCACGAAGGCGGACCTCGCGAGCGCCGCCTCGCTCGAGGCGCTCGAGGCGCGCCTTGCCGCCGTCAATCCGGCGGCACTGCGCGTTCGATCGGCTCAGGGCGCCGCGGATGCATCCGTCGTGCTCGATGCGGGCCTGCATCGCGCCGACTCGCGCTTGCCGGACGCGAGTGGCTGGCTGAATGCCGGCGCCTACCGACTCGTCGGCGCGCCGGGCGCGCGGCACACCGCCGGGATCGTGTCCTTTGCCTGGCAGCGGGAGGAACCCTGCGCGTGGGCCGACGTCGAATCCGCGTTGGAGACCTTGATAGACCTTCGTGGCGACCGCATCTTGCGCATGAAGGGCCTGGTGAACGTGGT
>Ga0070658_10001129_pt1 | contig 22769 bp, 21 predicted proteins | sample KBSC13metaG_FD_64664 | JGI IMG/M metagenome (GOLD analysis project Ga0070658, IMG submission 64664) | Corn rhizosphere microbial communities from Kellogg Biological Station, Michigan, USA - KBS C1-3 metaG | ecosystem: Host-associated > Plants > Roots > Rhizosphere > Soil ...
GTCTCGTAGAACCCGCCGCCCTTGAAGATGATCCCCGCCCCGCCGCTGATCTTGCGGCGGGCCTGTTCCTTGCCGCAGTTCGGGCAAACCTTGATCGGCTCGGCCGTGATGGATTGGAACTTCTCGAACTCTTCGCCGCAGGCGTCGCAGATGTATTCGTACGTGGGCATAGGAATAAGTCGATAGTCAATAGTTGATAGTCGATAGTTTAGAATCGCGGTTGATCGTCTTTCTATCGACTATCAACCGTCGACTATCGACTACTTGGCCTTGGCAACAACGACCAAAGCGCTGCGCACCAGCTTACCGTTCAGCGCATAACCCGTCTGGGCCGTGCGCGAGACGGTGCCTTCGGGCAGATCGCTCGGCTCGTGCATGACGGCCTGGTGAACGTGCGGGTCGAAGGCGTCGCCGGGCTTGGGAGAAATGGTTTCGACGCCGAAACGCTTAAGCAGATCGAGCCACTGGTCATGAACCAGTTGCACGCCCTTGAGGATGTTCGCCGGATCAGCGCCGGACGGGTCGACGGCGACCACGCGCTCGAGGTTGTCGACCAGCGGCAGCTGGCTTTCGATCAGCTTGCTGAGCTGATACTGCACGCGCGCTTCCAGGTCGGCCTCCAAGCGCTTGCGGCTGTTCTGGAAGTCGGCCTGTGCACGGGCGAGCTTTTCGTACAGCGCGTTCTTTTCGCTGCGCAGGTTCTCGATCTCGGCGTTGCTGTTGCCGCCGGCCTTGGAGGATTCGTCGGCGGGCGGATTTTGAATGTCTTCGCTCATGGTAGTACTCGGTTCTTCAGCATTCTTCGATTTGCGATTCCAGAGCGGCATACGGTCCCCTTTGCGAAATCGAAAATCTGTTCAAGTCTCTTAATTTAGCCACAGAGAACACGGAGGACACAGAGAAGTTTCTGAAAAGCGGTATTGCTCTCTGTGTACTCCGTGGTCTCTGTGGCTTTTTCCTTCTTATCTTTCAGTCGCCCGTGACGGCCTCTTTCAGCTTCTCCCAGAAACCTTTTTTCTGCGGCATCGGCATCGAATCTTCGGTGTCGGCGAACTCGCGCAGCAACTGCTTCTGCTTTTCGTTCAGCTTTTTCGGGATCTCGATGACGATCTGCACGATCTCGTCGCCGCTGCGATGGCTGCGCACGTCGGGCAGGCCGCGGCCCTTGATCTTGAAGACTTCGCCGTGCTGTGTGCCAGCGGGGACGTCGATCATCTCGTTCTGCTTCAGCGTCGGGACTTCGATCTGCGCGCCAAGGGCCGCCTGCGTGAAGCTGATCGGCACCTGGCAGACGATGTCATTGCCGTGGCGGGTGAAGACCGGGTGTTCTTTGACATTGATGTAGCAGTGCAGATCGCCGGCCGGGCCGCCGTTCTCGCCGGGCTCGCCTTCGCCGGCGATGCGGACGGCTTGGCCCTCGTGTACGCCGGCGGGGATACGGACGGTGACCGTGCGCTTCCGCGCCACCCGACCGCTGCCGGCGCAGTTGTTGCACTTGTCCTTGATCACCTGGCCGCGCCCGCGGCACTGCGGGCAGGCGGTGACCATTCGGAACATCCCGCCGAAGCCGGCCTGCGCGACACGGCCCTGGCCCTGGCAGGTCGGGCACGTCACCGGGCCGCTGCCCTTTTTGGCACCGCTGCCGAGGCAGACGTCGCAGATGTCCTGTTTTTCAAATTCGATGGTTTTTTCGGCACCCAGCGCCACTTCCGCCAACGTCAGCTCGACCTGCGTTTCCAGGTCGAACCCGCGCGTCGGCCGGTTCCCCGCCGGGCCGGCCTGGCGACCGCCGCCGCCACCGCCGAAGCCGCCGAAGATGTCGTTGAACATCGAGAAGATGTCGCCGACGTCCATGCCGCTGAAATCGTGCGCCTGCCCCTGCACGCCCTGGTGGCCGTACTGGTCGTAGCGGGCGCGCTTCTGCGGGTCGCTGAGCACTTCGTACGCTTCGGCGCACTCCTTGAACGTCACCTCGGCCTGGGCGTCGCCCGGGTTGCGGTCGGGGTGATACTTCATGGCGAGCTTGCGGTAGCTGCGCTTGATCTCGTCGTCGTCCGACGTGCGCGTCACCTGCAGGACTTCGTAATAATCGCGCTTAACGGCCACTGTCGTCCTTCGTCGAAGTTTGGGTCGAGGTTTGGCTGGAGGTCTGCGTCGTCGCCGGCAGCGTCGCTGGCATGGTTGCCGGCACGGCGGGCGGGGTGATGTCCTTCAGATGATACGTCGCATCGGCGCTCTGCAACATCAGGCCACCCTGTTCGTACGTCGCGGTGAACTGAAACGGATTACCGCCAACGCGAAATGTCCCGGCGATGCCGCTGTCCTTCGGCGAAGCGACGGCCTCGTAGGTTTTGCCGTCGAGTGTAATCGTGCCGACATACTCGCCCTGCTTGGCCTTCTCCGGCGGCGCGACGCCGAGCACCACCGTCAGCCGGCCGTCGGAAAACGTGCCGGCGTAGGAGGCGGTGGTGGTGGCCGGCGCTGTCGCGGGTGCCGACGCAGGAACACTTGTAGCCGTCGGCCCATCGGCCGCGATCACGGCAGATGTTGCCAGTGTCATCCCTAACACGACTTGCAACAGACGATTCATCGGTACATCCATTCAACGATGACGCAGTGCCGAAACGAATACCAAAACGACGAATACCACTATCCCCAAGATCACCAAAACTGCCAGTCCCGCCGCTACCGTCAGCACAGCGGATCGCAGGTAACCGCCGATCGCAACCACGAACGGGTGCGACGGCCCCTGCAGCACGAACGGCTTGGGTGGCTGATACGGCAACACCTTTCGCACCGGTGGAGGCGGAGCGCTGCCGCCCGGGCGATAGTCGAGCCGGTGACCGTCGAACGAATCGTCCAAGTCCGCCCCGTAAACGCCGCCGGCACGGGGCGAGGCAGTTGGCCGCCCCGCCCCGTGCCGCGACGAAATCATTCTTCCGGGTGGCAAGGTTTGTACTCAAACCTTGTTCCTCGGTCTTACGAGCGGAAGACAAGGTTTGAGTACAAACCTTGCCACCCGTCGTCATTCTTCGATTACGCTACCGAACCGGCGACCAGGTTCTCGGCCTTGCCGTCTTTTTCCTTCAGCTCAGTGATCAGCACGTCGGTCGTCAGAGCCAGGCCTGCCACGCTCGCGGCGTTCTGCAGGGCGGTCTTGTTGACCTTGGCCGGGTCGATGATGCCGGCCTCGAACATGTCGAGGAACTGGCCGGTCGCGGCGTTGAAGCCGTACGTGGCCGACTTGTTCTCGAGGATCTGGGCGACGATCACTTCGCCGTCTTCGCCGGCGTTGTCGGCGATCTGGCGGGCCGGGGCCTTGAGGGCTTCGGCGACGATCTCGTAGCCAACCTTCTCGTCACCCTTGGCCTTCTTACCCGCGGCGACGACCGCGTCAATCGCACGAAGGAAGCTCACGCCACCGCCCGGCACGATGCCTTCGGCGGCGGCGGCCTTCACGGCGTGCAGGGCGTCGTCGATCAGGTCCTTGCGTTCCTTCATCTCGACTTCGGTGTTCGCCCCCGCCCGTACGACGGCCACCCCGCCGGTGAGCTTGGCGAGGCGCTCCTGCAGCTTCTCGCGGTCGTAATCGCTGGTCGTCTTGTCGATCTGCAGACGAATCTGGTCGGCCCGGGCGGTGATTTCCTTCTTTGTGCCCGCGCCTTCGACGACGAGCGTCGAATCCTTGTCCACCACCACGCGCTTCGCCCGGCCGAGCTGATCAAGCTCGATGTCTTCGAGCTTCTGGCCGAGGTCTTCGCTGATGAACGTGCCGCCGGTGACGACGGCCAGGTCGCCCATCATCGCCTTGCGGCGATCACCGAAGCCCGGGGCCTTCACGGCCGCGATCTTCAGGATGCCACGGAGCTTGTTGACGACCAGGGCCGCCAGGGCTTCCGATTCAACGTCTTCGGCGACGATCAGCAGCGGCTTGCTCGTCGCGACAACCTTGTTCAGCAGCGGCAGCAGGTCGGCCAGGTTGCTGATCTTCTTTTCGTGCAGAAGGATGTAGGCGTCTTCCAGCACGCACTCGAGCGTGGTCGGGTTCGTGAGGAAGTACGGGCTGAGGTAGCCCTTATCGAACTGCATGCCTTCGGTGTATTCGAGGGCCGACTCTGTGCCTTTGCCTTCGTCGACGGTGATGACGCCTTCCTTGCCGACCTTCTCGAACGCGTCGGCCATCAGGCCCCCGATCACGCCGTCGCCGTTGGCGCTGATCGTGGCGACCTTCTTGATATCGTCATGACCCTTCACCGGCTTGGCGAGCTTGCTGATCGCCTCGGCCGCGACTTCGGTGGCCTTCAGGATGCCGCGCTGCACGGTGACGGGGTTGATGCTGCCGCCGGTGACGTAGCGCAGGCCTTCCAGGTAGATCGCTTCGGCGAGAACGACAGAGGTCGTCGTGCCGTCGCCGGCCTTATCGCCGGTCTTGCTGGCGACGGTGTTGACGAGCTTGGCGCCCATGTTCTCGAACGGCTGCGGCAGCTCCACTTCCTTGCTGACCGACACGCCGTCCTTGGTGATCCGCGGCGAGCCGAACGACTTCTGCAACACCACGTTGCGGCCCTTGGGCCCGAGCGTCGCCTTAACGGCGCGAGCCAATTGCGAAAGGCCGGCGGCGATTTCCTGCCGGGCGGCGTTTTCGAACATCATTTGTTTAGCAGCCATGATCAAACTCCAGATTTAAATTAGCCGCGGATAAACGCGGATGAACGCGGATGGAAGAGATAAAGCGGCATTTCTTATCCGCGTTTATCTGCGTGCATCCGCGGCTAAAAACTACTCAGCGACGCCAAGCAGATCCGATTCCTTCACGATGACCAGCTTCTCGCCGTCCACTTCGACTTCGGTGCCCGACCACTTGCCGTAGTACACCTCGTCGCCGGCCTTGACCGACAGGGCCGTGACCTTGCCGTTTTCCTTGTTCACCCGGCCGCTGCCGATGGCGACGATCTTGCCGCGCGTGGGCTTTTCCTTGGCCGAATCCGGCAGGATGATCCCGCTGGCCGTCTTTTCGTCGGCGGTGGCGGGCTTGACTACGACGCGATCGTGAAGGGGTTTCAGTTTCATTGTTTTTCTCTCGTAGGGCGGGATGCAATCCCGCCGTCTTCCTGTCCTCGCGGCGGGATTTCATCCCGCCCTACAAAAATTCTCTAACTCATCTGCCGGCACTTGAACCGGTCGCGAATCTGCCGGCTGAAAAACTTCCCGGCCGAACTCGCCAGCATCAGGCCTTCGACGGTGCTGAACGGCACGTTGAAGTACCGATACACGTGGCCGTTCTTGAACTCGACCTCCAGCGTCAGCGTCCCGCCGTCATAGCCGACGCTGGCCAGCACTGAAGATTCGATCCATTGGCGTTGCAAGACCGCCTCACTTACATCATGTCATCCATGCCATCGCCATGGTCGTGGTCATGCCCGCCGCCCTTCTTCTTCGGGGCTTCGACGACAATGCAATCCGTCGTCAGCAGCAGGATGGCCACTTCCGACGCGTTCTGCAGCGCGGTGCGTTCGACCTTCGTCGGGGTGATGACGCCGGCCTTGAACATGTCGGTGAACTCGCCGGTGAGGGCGTTGTAGCCCTGGCTGTCTTCGCTATCGAGCACACGGCGGACGACGACTGCGCCGCTGGTGCCGGCGTTTTCGGCGATCTGTTTCAGCGGGGCCATCAGGGCCTGGCGGACGATCTTGGCGCCGGCGGCTTCGTCGCCGGTGAGATTGAGGTTGCCGTTGCAGACCTTGGTGGCGCGGATCATCGCGACGCCGCCGCCCGCGACAACGCCTTCCTCGACGGCCGCGCGGGTCGCCTGGAGAGCGTCTTCGATGCGGGCTTTCTTTTCCTTCATCTCGGTTTCGGTGGCGGCACCGACGTTCACCTGGGCGACGCCGCCGGCGAGCTTGGCGAGGCGTTCCTGCAGCTTCTCGCGGTCGTAGTCGCTGGTGGTGATACCGATTTCGCGGCGGATCTGCTCGATCCGGCCCTGGATATCCTTCGTCTCGCCGGCGCCTTCGATGATCGTGGTGTTGTCGTTATCGATCGTGACCTTCTTGGCGGTGCCGAGGTGCTCGAGTTCGACCTTGTCGAGCTCGATGCCAAGGTCCTTCATGATCGCCTTGCCGCCCGTCAACACGGCGATGTCTTCGAGCATGGCCTTGCGGCGGTCGCCGTAGCCGGGGGCCTTGACGGCCGCGACGTTGAGGATGCCGCGGAGCTTGTTGACGACCAGCGTCTGCAGGGCTTCGCCTTCGATGTCTTCGGCGATGATCAGCAGCGGCTTCTTGGCGCTCTGGGCCTTCTCCAGGATCGGCAGCAGCTTCTGGATGCTGCTGATTTTGTCTTCGTAGATCAGGATCAGGGGCTTTTCGAACTCGACGGTGAGTTCTTCGGTGTCGGTGATGAAGTTCGGGCTGATGTAGCCGCGGTCAAACTGCATGCCTTCGACGACGTCGACGAGGGTTTCAAGGCTCTTGCCTTCTTCGACGGTGATGACGCCGTCCTTACCGACCTTCTCGAACGCGTCGGCCATGATCTTGCCGATCTCGGGGTCGTTGTTGGCCGAGATGGTGGCGACGGCTTCGATGTCCTTCTTGCCGTTGACGTTCTTCGACTGACGCTTCAGGTCTTCACGAACCGCTTCGACGGCCTTGCGGATGCCGCGGGCCAGCGCGTTGGCGTCGACGCCGCTGGCGACGGCCTTATAGCCTTCCTTGAAGATGGCTTCGGCCAGCACCGTGGCAGTCGTCGTGCCGTCGCCGGCGACGTCGCTGGTCTTGCTGGCGGCTTCTTTGACGAGCTTGGCGCCGATGTTCTCGAACTTGTCCTTCAGCTCGACTTCTTCTGCGACGGTCACGCCGTCCTTGGTGATGGTGGGCGAGCCCCAGCCCTTGTCGATCACGGCATTGCGGCCACGCGGCCCGAGGGTGACTTTGACGGCCCGGGCGAGCTTGGTCACGCCTTCGAGCAGGTTTTTGCGGGCATCAACATCAAACGAAAGGACTTTGGCGGCCATCGGGTGAACTCCTTCAAATCTTTCTGTGTCGTTTCCTTCAAAATCGGGCTACGCCGCGAGCGGCAGAGCCCGGTTGTCAGGTGCGTGTAACAAGGGGCGTGCCAAGCGTGGCCCGTCCTTGGGTTCGCGATAAAAGCATCGACCGCAAGCACTTACAGTCGAGCACCGTCGTTCGCCGCTTGCGGCGGCTCCTGTCACGCTGACAGGTCGGATACGGGGACTGCCAAAAGTGACAACGCACGATGCCTAACCCAAAAGACGCCGCGACGTGAGTCGCGGATCCATCGCGTCGCAACGACAGCTCGTTCGACGCGGAATCCGCGACTTACGTCGCGGCGTCCGGGAGGCTCTATCTTTAGAACCGGAACTGCCCTTCCAGGCGCACGTACGGTCCGTCCTGAATCTTGGTGATCTCGTGGTCGTCACGCGTGTCGAAGCCGTAGCGGAAGTCCTGCCCGAAGGTGTAGCCGAGCGCGCCGAGGATGGTGAACTTGTCGTTGATGCTCGCCCGCAGACCCGCTTCTACGTACTTCTGGTAGAAGATCACGCGGTCGCTGCTGTTTTCCAGATCAGGGTCGTGATACGCATCGATCCGCTCGGCCAGGCTGGCGAATACGCCGACGCCTTTGACGATGTCGTAAGACGCGCGGGCACCGACGAAATCGGGGAAGGTGAAGTTCACTTCCAGCAGCAACGGCTCGATCGGACGCCAGCGGCCGTAGGTGAAGGGAAAACCAATGGAGGCCTCGAAGTTGTATTCCGGGAACTTCGTGTGGACGACGACACCCGGCAGCGGCGTATCGGGCATGAAGGTGCGGTTGCCGTTGTAATCGAGCGCGAAACCGATATCGAAATTCTCGCTGAAGGTGCGGCCGACGAGCAGCGTGGCGGTGCCGAAATAGGCGTTCCCGTCGCCGAACGCGTTGCTGCCCGCATAACCCGCTCCAAACACCAGCCCGGCCACCCAGCCTTGGTATTTCGCGATGCCGGTGCCGGCGGACAGTTCCAGGTCGTCGTACTGCCGCTGCAGACCGGTCACATTGCGACCGAGATCGAGCTTCGAATAGGTGACGCCGATGCGCGGATCGGCTTCCCAATCCGGGTAGAGCCGGACACGCCCGTCGAAATTGTATCGCTGAAGCTGTACCGATTCGCCGTCGAACTTCTGCGTGTCGCGCTGGAAGAAGAACCCGGCCCGCGCGTTGGCGTCGAAGCGCAGCCCCTTTTCCATCGGCGACAGCAATAATTCCGGCCCGGCCTGTGCCCAGGAGAGGGTAGGAACAACGACCGCCAGTGCGCCCGCAGCGAGAAACGGAGTCAACTTCATGGGCGGAGGTTGTACCGCCCGGTCCGAAGCATGCCAACGCACCGGCGGCGATTAATTTCCGCTCATCGACAGTTCCCGCTGTATCCGTAGAATCGGATTCGCCGCGCCGCATCGCACACCTATGAAGACATACGACTGCATCGTCATCGGATCCGGTCCTGCAGGTCAGAAAGCCGCCATCCAGGCCGCCAAGCTCGGGCGGCGGGTGTGCGTCATCGAGAAAAACGCCGTGCTCGGCGGTGCGGCGATCAACACCGGCACGATCCCGTCAAAAGCGCTGCGCGAGGCCGTCCTACACCTCACCGGGGCGAGCAAGGCCGGGCTGTTCGGCGAGAACGCGCGGGTCAAAAAGCACATCACGATCCAGGACCTGATCTACGTCAGCCAGCGCGTGATTCATCACGAGCTGCAGCTGGTGCGAGAGTATTTCGATCGCAACGAGATCGATCTTTCTTGGGGCAACGCCGCGTTCTTATCTCCGAATACCATCGAGGTGACACACGGCACGGAAACCGAGCAGCTGACGGCAGAGAAATTCATTCTCGCCATTGGCACTCGCCCGGCGCGTCCGACGACCGTACCTTTTGACGATCAGACCATTTTTTCGAGCGACGAACTGCTCAAGATCGGCATCCTGCCCAAGAGCCTGATCGTCGTCGGCGGCGGCGTGATCGGCACCGAATACGCCTGCATGATGGCGGCACTGGGTGTGAAGGTGATTCTGGTTGAAGGCCGCAACGAGGTGCTCGGATTCCTCGATCGCGAAATTGCCGAAGCGCTGATGTACCAGATGCGCCGCGCCGGCATCACGCTGCGCCTCGGCGAAAAGGTGCACAAGATCGACCGCCTGACCAGCACCGCGACCGCGTACAACGAGCCGCTGGTGCAGGCGGTGCTCGAAAGCGGCAAGACACTGCGGGCCCAGACGCTGCTCTATGCCGTCGGCCGACAAGGGACGACCGGTGCGCTGAAGCTCGAAAACGCCGGTCTTTCCGCCGACGACCGTGAGCGTCTGCACGTGAACGAGCATTACCAGACGGCCGTGCCGCACATCTACGCCGTGGGCGACGTGATCGGCTTCCCCGCCCTCGCCTCAACCGCGATGGAGCAAGGCCGACTCGCCGCGTGTCATGCGTACAACGTGCCGACGAGCAGCGTGCCGGAGTTGTTCCCGTACGGTGTATATGCGATCCCCGAAGTGAGCATGGTCGGCAAGACCGAAGCTCAACTAACGGCCGCCGGCATTCCGTACGAAGCCGGCATCGCCGAATACCGCGAGCTCGCCCGCGGCCAACTCCTCGGCGACGAAGACGGGTTGCTCAAGCTCCTGATTCACCAGGAGACGCATGAAATCCTTGGCGTCCACGCGATCGGCAGCGGTGCGACGGAACTGATCCACATCGGCCAGGCCGTGATGGCGTTCAAGGGGACCGTGGAGTTCTTCATCAACAACGTCTTCAACTATCCGACACTGGCCGAGGCGTACAAGGTGGCGGCGCTGAACGGGTTGAACAAGATCCGGCACGTTTGAACGACGTTACGGCACGGTGTTCGCCTGCGGCGACTCGATTTGGTCGACCGGAGCGTCGCTCGGCGTCGAGGGCGGGAGGTTAACCGGCGTTTCCGGCGGCGTGCCGCGGAACAGGCTCACCCAGGCGCCCACAATCAACAGCACGAAGGAACCGACCAGTGCAACGGCGCCCCACTGCCGCTGCGTTTTCGGCACGAGCGCGACCAGGCGTTCCCACGCCCAGTTGCCGACGAGCGATGACGTTTCCGAAATCGTCGCCAACGTCGGCCCGAACAGGTAAGCGAGTCCCGCCGCTACACCGGCCGGGATGGCGACGAATGCGTAGCGAATGACGAAGCAGTAGACCGCAACGAGGTACGCCGCAATGACCGTGAGGGCGGTGCTGCTCACCGCCAGTGATCCGATGATCGAATTGATGCGGAATCCGGGATTCAGGGCACAGAGTACTGCCGCCAGGATCAGCAGACCCGACACCATTCGCTGCTCCGCCCGCTTGGCCGCCACGACCACGGGAATGCTCGTCAGCAACATGGCCAAGCCCAGCAGCGACGGCGACAGATCGATCGCGTGGAACGGCACGGCGAAGACCCAATGCGTCGTTCCCAGATGCGCGATCAGTGATGCCAGCGGCAGCACAAGGAACGTGTTCGCGATGCCCCGCGCGGCCTTGGCGTAAGGTTTATTACTGACATCGACCGGCCCGAACCGTGTCACGATCGCCGCCGCGGCCATCAGGCCGGCGATCAGCCACCAGCAGACGTAAAGTGTTGGGGCGTGCAGGGCGCCGTTGTGTTCCAGGCTCAGCCGTTTCAACACGCCGGGCATGAACAGCAGCGATGCCAGTTCCAGCAGCGTTACGACGAACCGCGCACTGAGAACCGGCAGGCCCAACGTCCGGAAAATCAGCCATAGTTTACCGGCGATGACGGTCAATAGAATTGCGTTTGCGATTTCACCGAGGAACTGACTCTGCTGATAGACCTCACTGTTCAGGAAGCCGACGTCGACCACGAAGAAGGCTTCGAACACCAGCAGCATCACGCCGTCGCGGACGAGCCCGCGCCGGGTGATCAAGTACAGGCCCAGCCCCACCAGCAACAACTCATACACGTTCAGCACGGCAATCAGCGTCAGGATGCGATCGACACCGATGGGACTCCAAGTCATCGTGTTGCCGAGCAACAAACACGCCAGGAGCATCAGCAGCGCACTGAGTAGATAGAACGGGTTGTGATCGACGATGAAACGCACGAAAGACCCGCGCGGACGGGGAAGCGGCGTGGCCATACTTTTCCTCCAGCGACGTGAACGATCTGCACATGATCGTAGGCGCGATGCCTCGCGAGCAAGCAAAATCGTTGGAGGATTATGCGCCGTGTCCAGCGGCGAATACCGACCGGTTTTCCTCCCGATTTATTTGCGCCGAGCCGTGATCTGCAGATGCCCCGCCGCCGCGGCGGCTGAGGGGTCGCGGGCGAGGGATTGTTCTAACCGGATCAATCGTTGGACGGCATCCGGCGCTTCCAGCAGCTTACGATTCTGCCGTACCGGCAGGATAGTTTTTCCCATCACGTCGAGCACTTCGAAGCCAACCGATTCGAACAATTTCTGCAGCGTGTGTGGCGTAAATGTCGTCAGTTCGAACTTCTCCCGTTCGTCCTGCGTCAGCCATTGGGTTTTGCTCGACTGGAGGAACTCCTCGAGCGGATCGAGGCTGCCGCGCTCGATGAAGTGGGCAATGGCCGCCAGCTTGTTGTCGGCCGTCGCGATGACGATGCCGCCGGGCTTGGTGACGCGGGCAAACTCTCGCGCTGCCTTGTACGGATCGCTGCAAATCGACAGCGGATCGCCCATGGCGACGACGAGGCCGAACGCGTCCGACGGCACCTGCGGCATCGAAACGATGTCGCCGACGACCAGCGTCGCCTTCTTCGCCCGCGGGCCCATTTCGTCGACCTTTTCCCGCGTCCGCTCGATCATGGCGGCCGATGAATCGAGGAAGGTCGTCGGGAAGCCGCTCTTGAGCAGCTTCAGCCCCCACTTGCCGGTGCCGCAGCCGAGGTCGGCACATTGGGCGGTCGCGTCGCGCGGCAGGTGCGGCTTGATCGCCCGCCAGGTGATCTCGTCGTGAAAGGCCCAGTACGGGTCGTCGTAGATGGCGTCGTACTGGCGGGCGACGCGGTTGTGGTAACGCTCAGAGGCCTTGCGCATGGAGAGAGGATAAGGTCTTGTTCCCTCTCCCGGTACTCCGGGAGAGGGTTTGGGGGGGCAGAGCGTTGAATGGCAATGAATGCATCACTCGCTCGGCTCTCACCCCAGCCCTCTCAGGAGTACCGGGAGAGGGAGTCAGAGGCGCGCGCAGCGCGCGAAATCTTCGCCGCGTTTTTCGAAGTTGGGATATTGGTCGTAGCTCGCCGTGCCCGGCGACAGCAGCACGACATCACCCGGCCGAGCGAGCTCTTTCGCCCGCGCAACCGCGGCGGCCATGGTTTCCATGTATTCGCCGTTCGAACACTTCGCCCCGAGTGATTGACCGATCTGGCCAATTGTCAGCACGCGTATGCAGCGCTGTGACAGGTGGTCGCACATCGCCTCGTAGACCAGTCCCTCTTTCGGCGCGCCGCCGACGATTTGAATCACAGTCTGCGGCAGGAACGCATCACACGCGATGATGGCGGCCTCGGGGATCGTGGCGATCGAATCGTCGATGAATTGAACGCCGCCGACCTCATGGACCAGTTCCAGCCGGTGCGGCAGCCCTGCGAAGTTAGCTACGCGACGCAACGCCTCGGCGCCGTTCGATTCGATCATCATGCACGCCAGAAACGCCGCCTGCGCGTTGTCCTGATTGTGCCGGCCGGGGACACGCAGCGGAATCTGTGGAAAATCAGGCTCGGGGTAGATGATCGTTTTCACGCCCGCTGGCGGCTCGAACCTGCGCGACAGCGCATCATCTCGACGGATCAGCACGCTGCCGGGCTGCATGAAGCGGACGATATTCCGCTTCGCGTCGATGTACGCGTCGGCCGACCCGTGCCATTCGAAATGGTCGCTGCCAAGCATCGTCAGCACGGCCACGTCTGGCGACCAGTGAATCTTGCCCAGCCAGTGCAGCATGTAGCTGGAGAGTTCGAGCACCACGACACTGCGCTCGTTCATCTCCGGCAAACTCGGCAACAATGATCCGCCAATATTGCCGCCCAGAAACGCGCCCGGGCCAAGCATCAGGTGGGTGAGCTTTGATGTGGTGGATTTTCCCTTCGTGCCAGTGATACCGATCACTCTGCCGGGACATCGCTCGGCGAACAGGCAGATCTCCGTCGTCACCGGTACGCCGGCCGCCTCGGCGGCGGCGAGCATCGGGCTCTTCGGCTTCACCGCGGGCGAGGCGACGACCAGATCGGTATCCGTGAAGTCATTCTCGCGCTGCTCGCCGAGGCGGAACTCGATCGGCAGCCCGGCCAGCTTCTGCACCGATTCGGCGAGCGAATCGGCCGGTGCCTGGTCGGTCACCAGCACCTTCGCCCCCTGCCCGCACAGCCAGCGCGCGACCGCGATCCCCCCGCCGAATCGGCCGAGGCCGAGGACGGTGACGCGCTTGCCGGCAGGAGATTGAGACTTGGTCAGCATCGCCCAGCCTTTTGGAGGAGCGACGCATGCGTCCCCCCGGTTGATTGTTCAATACGCTCGACGGGCGACGCGTGCGTCGCCCCTACAAAAATCAGCCGACGACGTTCCGCAATTGATCCCGCATCGCCGTCGCCGCCCGGCGAACCGCGTTCTGCCACGGCTCGCCCGCTTCACGCGGCGGATAGAGCACACTGCGGCTGGCGCTGACGATCGCGCCGAGGCCATTTTGATCAAATGCCGCTCGAGTCATTTCAGCCGTCGCGCCCTGCGTGCCGTAGCCGGGTAGTAAGAACACGCTCTTCGGCAGGCGTTTGCGGAGTGATTCAATCGTGTGAGTCTGCGTCGCGCCGACAACGGCACCGATGCTCGAATAGCCGAACTTTCCGACGAGGCCTGCTTCCGTGGCAATGCCGGTCACCTTGTCGGCGATGAGCTCGCTGAGCGTCGCGCCGCTTTCGGTGCGAAGATCCTGCAAATCGCCCGATCCGGGGTTGCTGGTGCGAACGAGCACGAACAAGCCTTTCTGCTGTGCCTTGCAGACGTCGACGAACGGTTTCAACGTATCGAAGCCAAGGAACGGATTGACCGTAATCGCATCAGGGGTGTCGGCCGGTGGGTGATCTTCGAAGTTCATCGCCTCCAGGTGCGCCGCGGCGTAGGCCTCGCTCGTGGCGCCGATATCGCCCCGCTTCACGTCACCGATGACGAGCAGGCCCTTCGAGTGGGCATAGCGGATGAGTTCGTAATACGTCTGCACGCCGGGCCAGACGAGGCGTTCGAAATAGGCGCTCTGCAGCTTGACGATCGGCGCCACGTCCGCCACCGCGTCGATCACGCCGCGGCCGAAAGCGTCGATGGCGGCGACGACCGCGTCACGGTCGCGCAGGTTCCCCGGTCGCAGTTCGGCGGGGAATTTGTCGGGCATCGGGTCGATGCCGACGCAGATCGGCGAGTTCTTGGCGCGGATCGCTTCGATCAGGCGGTCGATGAACGGTTCAGGCATGCTGCAGTTGTACGCCAGACCGCGCCGCGTTCAATGGCGGCACCCGCGCGGCCTTGAGGTATTGCTGCATCAACCGCTCCTGCGTGTCGTCGACCGAACCATCGGCAAAGGCCGGGGGCTTGCGCCACGAGCCGTCGGGCTGAAGCTGCCAGCCGTGCCGAGGGCAGTTCAGCGCGCTTTCGACCATCTCCAGCAATTGCTGGCGGTACGCCGGGTCGTCGACGGGCGTGATGACTTCGACGCGGTAATCGAGATTCCGCACCATCCAGTCGGCCGATCCGATGTAGACCTCGGGCCGGCCGTTGTTGTGGAAGTGATAAACGCGGCTGTGCTCGAGGAATCGGCCCAGCACGCTGACGACGCGGATGTTCTCGCTCAGCCCCGGCACACCCGGCCGCAGGCAGCAGAAGCCGCGGACGACGAGGTCGACCGTCACGCCGGCCTGGCTGGCTTCGTAGAGCGCGGCGATGAGGCGATCGTCCTGCAGCGCGTTCATCTTGGCGACGATGCGGGCGGGCTTGCCGTTCGTCGCGTGGCCGATTTCGCGGCGGATCATCTCCAGAAACCGCGGCCGCATCGTTACGGGGGCGACAAGCAGCTTGGCGTAATCCTTCTTGATGCTCCGTCCCGTCAGGTGGTGGAACAGCTCGATTACTTCCGAGGTGATCAGCGGGTTGCTCGTGAACAGGCCGACGTCGGTGTAGAGCTGGGCCGTTTTGCTGTTGTAATTGCCGGTGCCGATGTGGCAGTAGGTACGCAGGCCGTCGGCTTCTTCACGCACGACCATGGCCAGCTTGCAGTGCGTCTTCAACCCGACGAGGCCGTAGACGACGTGCACTCCGGCCTTTTCAAGCTGGTTCGCGAGCTCCACGTTCCGCTGCTCGTCGAAGCGGGCCTTGATCTCCACCAGCACGGCCACTTGCTTGCCTTGCTCGGCGGCTTTCACGAGTGCGGGCACGAACGGGCTGTCGCTGCTGGTTCGATAGAGCGTCTGCTTAATCGCCAGCACCTTCGGATCAGCGGCGGCGGCCTTGATGAACCGTTCGACGCTGGCGCCGAACGATTCGTAGGGGTGATGCACGAGCAGGTCGCCGGCGCGGATGGCGCTGAAGATGTCCGTGTCTTCGTCGGCCAGGCGCGGCGGAACGAGCGGAAGCCATGGCTTGTACTTCAGGTCGGGCCGATCGATGGAGGACAGGGCCATCAGGTCGTCCATGTCCACCGGACCAGGAACCAGGTACACGTCCTCGGCCTCGGCCTCGGTGCCTTCGATGATGAGGTGGCGCATCTCATCGCTCATCACGGCCGGCAGTTCCAGCCGCACCACGCCGGCGAGGCGGCGGCGGCGGAGCTCCTCGGTCACCATGGCCAGCAGGTCGTCGGCGTCTTCCTCGTCGAGTTCGAGATCAGCGTTGCGCGTCAGGCGGAACAAGTGATGTTCCAGCACCTTCATCCCCGGGAACAGCGTGTGCAGGTTCGCGGCGATCACGGCTTCGAGCGGGACGAATGTTCCGCCGGTCGGCAGCGGCACCCAGCGCGGCAAATTCTCGGGCAGCTTAAGCCGGCAGAAGGCACGCGTGGAGTCTGGCGCTTCGAGCATGATGCCCATGCTGCGGCTGAGATTGCTGATGAACGGGAACGGGTGGCCCGGGTCGACGGCCAGCGGCGTGAGGATCGCAAAAACGTGCTTGCGGAAGAAATCGTCGGCCACGGCGGCTTCTTCGTCGCTCAGGTCGTCGTACCGGCAGACGGTGACGCCTTGAAGCTTCAGTTCCGGATGCAGTTCCTCGAACCAGACGCGGTACATCTCGTCGATCGTCGGGCGCACTCGCTTGTGGATGGCGAGCAATTGCTCGTCGACGGTCATGCCGTCGAGGCTGCGCTCGGCCAGCTTGTCGGCGCGCTGCCGTTGCAGGCCGCCGACGCGTTTCATGAAGAATTCGTCGAGATTGCTGGCGAAGATGGCGAGATATTTCACCCGCTCCAGCAGCGGGAGCGACGGCTCGCGGGCCAGTTGCAGCACGCGGTCGTTGAAATCGAGCCAGGACAGCTCGCGGTTGAAGAACCGCGGCTCGGCCGGGGCGGCAGGCAGGTCGGGGAGCGGGGGCAGCGGCGCGGCGTTATCCATCACGTCCTTCCACAAGCATCTTATCAATCGGCAGGACACCCTGGACGCGTGAAGACGTGAAAACGTGAAAAGGGAGACCCTTGCTCACGATTACACGTCTCCACTCTTCCGGAGTGTCTTTATGCGACGCAGCAGCGGACAGGCCGATTGCCTGTCCGCTGCGCAGTGAAGCATAAGGTGCCGTGTTAAGACGCGATGAAGGGCGCGGCGGCGCGGCGCGGAAAAATTTTTCCGCGGGCCGATTTCCCCATCGCGGAGCGCTTAGCGCTTGCGACGGTCACGGCGGGCTTTGCGTTTTTTCGAGCCGATCTTGCGGCGGCGACGGGGTTTAGCCAACTTTCGCTCCTTTCATGCGAGCCGGGCACTGTAGCGAGAGCGGCGAATTTGTCCAGCAATCGCCAGTTAATTCTGGCATGGCGGCATCGTCATTGCTAAGGTTTCGTTTGGGAATCCCGGACTGTCGGAGGCTGCTTGATGGAGCAATGACCTGACGACTTTCTACACCGCGGCGTAAGCCGCGGATCCGCGACTGACGTCGCGGCGTCGGGTGCACCCCTTCGCCTCAATCTCACCGTCCCACCTAACTTTCGGCATCGACTCAGCGCTCTTGTTCTCCCTTGTCGCCTTACATGGAGGCCTTGCGATGATTTCTTTGACTGCCGCGAACGTTTCTTTGAAGCCCTCTCAGAAAAAGCAGCTACTCGCTCGGCTGCGACGCTCGATCCGCCTGGGGCAACGCCTCGGCAACTTCCTCCTCAATATCACGATCAAAGGCTGCGGCCGGCACGTGGAAGTGACCGCCAAAGGCCGCGACCGCTTCGGCGAATTCACCTGCCGCACTCGGCAGATGACCCTTGAAGACGCGGTCCACGAGCTGGCCCGCCGCCTGTTCTCGTGGCTGCACGGGCATTCGGTCGAACGTGCGATGTTGCGCGTCGCATAGACGGTTAAACAGCACCACTTTCCCATTTTGTCTGACCAGCGCTGGATAGAGGTGCGCGAGCTAAGCCGACAGTGGCTTAGCTCGCGCCACCGCTTGCCGCCCCGCTCCGCTAAAGCTACATTCGTCCGACGGTCGATCCATGTATACGGATTGACGGATGAATAGCCTTTTGCAGGAGCCGGCGTGAAAGCAGGAAATTATTTCTTCACCAGTGAATCGGTCTCGATGGGCCACCCCGACAAGGTGTCGGACGCGATCAGCGATGCCGTCCTCGACAGCCTGCTGGCTGAGGACCCGATGGCCCGCGTGGCCTGCGAAACGCTCTGCACCACCGGCCTGGTCGTCCTGGCGGGCGAAATCACCGTCCACAACGACAACGCCACCAAGGCCCTCGACAAGGCCGAGGAAACGGCCCGCGGCGCGATCAAGAAGATCGGCTACCGCGACGACCTCGGCATGAAGTTCGACTGGGACACCTGCGCCGTCATCCGCAGCCTGCACGGCCAGTCGGCCGACATCTCGATGGGCGTCGGCCGCAAGACCGAAGAAGAACAAGGCGCCGGCGACCAGGGCCTGATGTTCGGCTTCGCCTGCAAAGAGACGCCCGACCTGATGCCCCTGCCGATCGACCTGAGCCACAAGCTCGTCGAACAGCACGCCAAGGTCCGCGAGGCCGGCACGATCAAGGGCCTGCGTCCCGACGCGAAGAGCCAAGTCACCGTCGAATACGACGCCCACGGCAAGCCCGTCCGCATCGACACGATCGTGCTCAGCACGCAGCACAAGCCCGAGTGGTCGTCGCCGGACGCGCAGCTCAAGCTCCGCAACGAAGTCATCAAGCACATCATTGAGCCGGTGCTGCCGAAGGAAATGTTCGATAGCAAGACGGCCAAGATCCACGTGAACCCGACGGGCAACTTCGAAATCGGCGGCCCGCACGGCGACACCGGTTTGACCGGTCGCAAGATCATCGTCGACACCTACGGCGGTCGCGGCCGCCACGGTGGCGGCGCTTTCAGCGGCAAAGACCCGAGCAAGGTCGACCGTTCGGCCGCCTACATGGCCCGCTACATCGCCAAGAACGTCGTCGCCGCCGGCCTCGCCGACGAATGCGAAGTGCAGCTCAGCTACGCCATTGGCGTGGCCAAGCCGACGAGCGTTCACGTCGATTGCCACGGCACCGCGAAGGCCGACGAGAACAAGATCTCGGCCGCCATCGCCAAGCTCTTCCCGCTGACGCCCGCCGGCATCCTGCGGCATCTGAAGCTTCGCGCCCCGATCTACAGCCCGACGGCAAGCCACGGCCACTTCGGCCGCAAACCGACAACGGTGAAGTACAAGAGCGCGGTCACCGGCAAGGAATCGGAACACGAAGCGTTCACTTGGGAAAAGACCGACATGGCCGAGAAGCTCAAGGCCGAAGTCGGCTGAGGCTCGGACGCTATTTCGAATCAAAAAGGGCTGGCCTACTTCGCGTGGGCCAGCCCTTTGCTTTGGGTCTTCCTCACTTCGGAGGGGTTCCGCCCGTGAGGCCGCATGGGCGAAGAAGAAGCGTCACGGAGTGACGCCCTCCACTCCGCCCATCAGGCGTTGCGCGTGTACGTGAGCGAATAGGCGCCGCCCGTATCGGTCGTGCCATTGAGCAGCACCAGGTAATAGATGCCGCTGACCGTGCCGGTAGCGCTGATCTGCGTCGAGGAGTCGTTGCTGGCGTCCGTCGAGGAAGCGATGACGTTGCCGTTCGGATCGACCAGCGTAAAGGCCGGCGTGGTCGTGCTGCTCGTGCGGTGCGCGCTGAAGCTCACCTTGTCCCCCCGGCCGATGGCGACTTGGAACACGTCCTGATCGCCGCTAGGCAGATCGCCCGTGCGCGTGACGCCGGCCTTGAGCGGCGTCTGCGTGTCGGGGTCTTCGGTCGTCTGCGTCCCGGGGGCGACGGCCACGCTGATGCCGTATCGGCCGCTGGCATTGGCACCGGGCTCGTAGGCGATGGCGTAATACGTGCCGGTCTGCGTGGCGGTGATCGGCACCGAAACGCCCTGCTCACTTTCTGCCGACTTCACGCCGCTGCCGTCGGGAGCGACCAGCAGGATGCCGGCACCGACCGATGCGCCGTTGTCGTTCTCGTTCTCAACAACATTGATGAAGGCCCCCTTCGTCGCAGGGATGGCCCAGACGTCCAGATCGCCCGGCGAAATGCTCGCCGCGAAGCGTCGACCGCTCGACATTGTTCCGGCGTCGTCGCTGTCGGTGATCGTGCCGCCCCCGGTGTAGAACGCTGTCAGCGTCACGCTGGCCGTGCCGTTGTTGTTCACGTCGCGCACGCGGATGCGGTATTGGCCGGTCACGGGAATTACCTTGCCGATGAACGACCCGTCCGCGCTGACCGATCGCGCGATGGCCCGGCCATTGGGTGCGTAGAGATCGACTTCCGATGTGTAATTAGTGCTCCCATTGTCCCCGGCGGCGATGACGAAGGCCTGGCCCTTCGTCAGGTTGATAAAGTAGTTCTTCTGCACGCCGGCCGTGTGAATGCCGGTGGTGACGCTTTGGCCCGCAACGAGCGTGGCGGCGAGCAATTGGCGGGATTCAAGCGGTTCGAATGTCATAGTTTCCTTCTTTCATCAAACAGACGCCGGCCGAACGTTTTTCACTCGATGATTTCGTTCGACTTCGCGAAAATGCCCCGGACCCACCACACGAAAATGATGAGCCAAAGAGCCGCGAGGCCCAAAAGCGCCAGATAATGCACGATGTGCTCGACCGTCCAAAGCTGGGGACTGCGGGTGAAGTCAGAGTAAACGTACGGATCGAGAGCGATGCCAGCCAGCACCGCAATGGCGATTCCGATGATCAGCATCAACTCCACGCCCATTACGATCGCCGGCCAAGTTCGTTGCTTGCGCGGGCGGTAGTAATCGACCTGCAGCATGATGCTTCAGTGCTTGATCCAGATCTGCGTGACGTAAACCCACGTCAGCAGCGCCACCCAGATCGCGAACACGATCAGCAGTGCGATCAGCAGCTTAGGCCGCGGCTTCAGGTTGGGGCGAGGGAGGGCCGGCATCAGTCATGCACCACGGCGGCGGGGAAACGGTAACCGCGCTCGAAGGCTGCTTTGAAGTCGTACACGTTGCGAAAGTCGTCCAGCGAATCTTCGGCCGTCTTGGCCATGAAACCGGCGTCGATCATCGCGTAGACGATCCGGCCGAAATCGAGGGTGCTGTAGATGCCCCAGCGGTTCAACACCACCCCGGCGAGTTGGCCCCACGTCTCATGGGCGACATCGCGGAGGCCCGTCGACAACTGCTGACCCGAGACATGGCGGTTGGCGGCCTTGGGCTTGGCCCCGTGGATGCGCTCGGCCACGATGCCCAGGCTCTGCTGGACGAAAATGAACGCTTCCGGCGCGAATCCGGTCTCGGCAGCGAGTTGTTCCACCGTTTTGGGCGGCACGGTCGACGGCATGGCCGTAATGTAGCAACGGGCGAGCAGTGCTTCCACTGCCTAACGAACGAAGCAACCCAGCGCGGGACGGGGCGACGTAGCCTGGTCGCTTAAGCGACCAGGCCGCCAAGTCCTTCGACGGCCGCAGTCTCTATGTCCCGCGCCAACTGCGATTTAAGCGAATCCAGCGACGGAAACTTCCACTGATCCCGCAGCCAGCGCGTGATCCGCAGCCGGATTTCCCGCCCGTACAGGTCGCCACTGTAGCCGACGAGGTGGGCCTCCACCTGGTATCGCCGCTGGCTGAATGTAGGGGTTGTGCCGATGCTGAGGGCAACGGGATAGGCTTGTCCATCGACTTCGCAGGTGCCCGCATAGACGCCGTCGGCGGGTACGAGTTGGTCGCCGCATTCAAGATTGGCCGTCGGCACGCCGATCGTTCGGCCGCGCTGGAAGCCCCGAATGACCGTCCCCACCAACTCGTACGGTCGGCCGAGGCAAATCGCGGCATCTTCCACCCGGCCATAACCGAGCAGCCAGCGGGTGATCGAACTGCTGACGTTGACGATCGTCCGGTCGTTCAACACGCATTCGCGGCTCGGCGTGCGGTGCACGCGCACGCTGGTATCGGCCGACCATTCGATGAGGCGTTCGATCGTGCCGCCGCGGTCTTTGCCGAAGTTGAAGCTCTCGCCCTCGACGACGTGGGCCGGGCCGACGTCGTCGCGCAGGATGTGCCAAAATTCCATCGCCGTGAGGCCGAGCGTGTCGGGCGTGGGAGTGAGCGCGACGAGGTGCATGATTCCAGCTCTTTCGACCAGTTCGCGGCGCTGCGCCACCGTCGTCAGCCGCGGCGGCGCGTGGCCGGGGCGGAGGACGGTCAGCGGATGCGGCTCGAAGGTCACCAGTGCCGTCGGCCCCCCGCCGGCGAGTCGCCGCACTTCGGCAAGGATCGCTTGGTGGCCGACGTGGACGCCGTCATAGTTGCCGATCGTCATCGCGCAGCCCGCTGGCAGCGATCGGAGGCCGGCAAGTCCCTGCAGGTCGAGCATTCGATCGGAGTGTAAGGCTTTGCGCCCTGTCCGGGTACTCCGTCAGTGCGAGACGAGGTACATCAGCACGTTCACGCCGAGCTTGAGCGAATCGGCATCACTGTAGCCGACGTTGTAAGCGCGCGGCAGCTGTTCCCACCCCGCGCTGAGCGACAGGTGCGAATACACCACCGGCAACAGGCCGTCCGATTCAATCGCTTCCATCGCCGGCTGGTGCAAGCCGGGGAACAGTTGCTGCCCCAGCGCCGCCAGCTGAACCTGCCGGGCGTCGCTGACGAAGCTATACATCGGATGGTCGGCCGGCAGGATTTTCAGGGCCTTGTCGGGGTACAACTTTTTGATCTCGCGCCGGAATGCGTGGTCGAATTCGCTGGCCCCCACCGCGTCATCCACCCAAAGCACCCCGCCGTTATCGAGATACTGCCGCAGGCGCTTGGCCGCCTCATCTGACCATTGAAAATCGCGCTGGCCGATCATGACCAGGACCGGGAAGCGGAAAATGTCGTCCTTGGCTGGGTCGACGGGGATGCGCTTGAACTGCACGTTCAGCGTGGTGCTCTCGTCGATCGTTTTGAGCAGATTCGGGATGCCGTGCGGCGTGCAATCCCAGTCGCCGTTGTGCACGACTTGGCCGAGCACGAGCTGGTCGCGCGTCGCCTGGTCATTCTGGTGGTAAATCTTCTCGTGGCTGAAGAA
>Ga0070658_10001130_pt1 | contig 22743 bp, 23 predicted proteins | sample KBSC13metaG_FD_64664 | JGI IMG/M metagenome (GOLD analysis project Ga0070658, IMG submission 64664) | Corn rhizosphere microbial communities from Kellogg Biological Station, Michigan, USA - KBS C1-3 metaG | ecosystem: Host-associated > Plants > Roots > Rhizosphere > Soil ...
TGGCCGCGTTCGGCGCCGGGCTCGGCGTTGCCGCAGACGAGGTGCGCATCTTCTTGGCGTTGCGCGAGGCGGCACACCACCGCCTGTTCGGGCACGTGCCCTGGCTCGCGACGCGGTTGTTCGACATCGTGCGCGACTGCGCCGAGGCCGTGACGATCGACATGTCGCAGATCGAGGAGCTGTCCCGCGGCATCGACCCCACCAACCTCGAGTCGCTGCAGGATCTGACCCAGGGCATGTTCAGCCCGGAGCCGTCGCCGCAGCAGCAAGCGGCGCTGGCGCGGCTGGAAACGCTGCTGGCGCTGATCGAAGGCTGGGTCGACTCGGTAACACTCGCCGCGGCCACGCCGAATCTGCCGTCGATCTCCGCCCTCAACGAGACGATGCGCCGCCGCCGCGCGACCGGCGCCCCGTCGGAGCAGGCGCTCGCCTCCCTGGTGGGGCTGCAGATGCGGCCGCGCCGGTTGCGGGACGCGGCGGCGCTGTGGGCGCTGCTAGCGGACCGCCGAGGCACCGCGCGCCGCGACGCGTTGTGGTCTCATCCCGACCTGATGCCGACCGCTGACGACTTGGACGACCCGTTCGCGTTCGTCGACCGAGACTCCGGCCCCGAGCTCGACATCTCCGCGCTCGAGTAGCTGCTCAGCACCTCTGCTCACAAACCGAGCACGGCGCGGGTCGCCTCCCACCCTTCCAGGCCAGGATCGAGCCGACCCACGTCGTCGCCGGAACGAACCCGGTGCCAGCCGGGTCCGCTGACGAATGACCGTGGCGGCGCCGCGAGCCGCAGCCGGGCCAGCGCGTCAGCGTCGTCGAGCGACGTCGCCGCGCCGCGCAACCACTCCGGCACCGGCAATCGTGTGGCCAGAGCGACCAGACCGCCGCCGTCGGCGGGGCACACCGCGACCTCCGCCGCGGTGAGCGCGCTGTGCAGCTTGCCGATCAGCAGCGCCGGCAGGTCCGGGGCGTCCGGGCACACGGCGGTGCCTTCGGTCGCGCCCAACTCGGCCAGCGCGACAAGGACTCCGAGCAGGTCCGGGCCGGCGTCGACCACGGGCATCCCCGGCCACGTCACGCTCCGGGCCGCGGCGACGGCGCCGGGCGGAACGGCGAGCGCGGCCTCCACCTCCCGCATCGAGGCGACCAGGTCGACGACGTCCTCGAGCATCGCGAGCGAGAGCGCCGAGTCGTCGGTCGCCGCGACGACAGCGACGACGCGCCGTTGCCGCGCAGTGGACGTCACTGCCGCGCCGTCGCGTCCATTGCCTCGAGATAGCCCTCGGCGCGTTCGTGCTTCGGGTACGACGCGACCAGCGCGCGGAACGCGGTGCCGTGCCCTGGCTCGAGCAAGTGCGCAAGCTCGTGCAGCAACACGTAGTCGATGACGTAGTCCGGCATCGCGGCAAGTCGCCGCGAGAGCCGGATCGTGCGGTCAGCCGGTGTGCACGAGCCCCACCGTCGCTGCTGGTTGTCGACCCAGCGCACCGCGAGCGGTTCGACCCGACCGTGCAGGTGTTCGGCGGCGAGCCGACGGGCGCGCGCGAGCAGGTCGGCGTCGGTGCATCCACGGCGACGCTCGCCGGCCAGGACCCGACGCACCATCTTCTCGACCCAGAGCGCCTCTTCGGCCCGGCTCATCCGGGCCGGCACCTGGACGACGATCCGGTCACCGGATCGATAGGCCGAGATGGTGCGGCGGCGGCGGGCGCTGCGCACGATGTCGATCGGGGGTGGGTCGACCGGGAGTGGGTCGACCGGCGGCGCGTCGGATTGCACGGGTGCGAACCGTAGCCGACTACACGATGAACTTTCTTCCACACACACGCGGTGAACAACGTTTGTGCAGGTCAGGTTGCGTGTTTCGCGATCATCAACAGCGACGTCCACAGCTGTGTGCAACCGACGTCCACAGCGACACCCCGCACTGTCCCCACCGCATCCCCATCGCTGTCCACAGGCAGACACGGCGCAACGTTGACGGGCCGCACACGGGATCCCTAACGTCGTCGACGACGAAGCCCCCGCCGGGGAGCCGAGGTCGTTCGCAAGGGGAAGGCGAGCGACCAAGGGGACCCGGTCGGGGGCTTCGTGATTCCGCCGAAGGTCTCTCCGCCGCAGGCGCGAGCGTGCGCATGAGGCGAGCCCGCGAACCGTAGCGCCAGCGCGCGACCTGAGCGACGCTCATCGACTTCGACGAAAGTGCAGTGAAACCGCGCCAGTTACAGCACATTCGTGCAGGTCGACGTTGCCGGGGCGAGCGACCCCTTAGCGGCCGGCGAAGTTCGGCGTACGACGTTCCCGCGTCGCCGCGAGGCCCTCCCGCAGGTCCTCGGTCGCGAACGTGACCGGCTGGGCCAGCGACTCGTACTGCAGCGCCTCCTCGAGGCTGCCGTGTCCCGCGCGCAGGCCGGCCTTGGTCAGGCGGGTCGCAATCGGCCCGGCACCAGCGATCCGCGCCGCGGCGGCGAGCGAGGAGTCGAGCACCTGCTCCGCGTCGTAGACCGCGCTCACCAGTCCGAGCCGCAATGCCTCTTCGCCGTCGACGGTGCGGCCGGTGAGCAGCAGGTCGCGTGCGGCCGCGGCGCCGACCGCCTCGGGAAGCAGATACGTCGCAGCCATCCCCGCGTGCATGCCGAGCTGGGTGAACGGCGCCGACATCTTCGCGGTGCGGGCGGCGTAGCGGATGTCGCAGGCGAGCGCGAGGCACAGGCCCGCGCCGACGGCATGCCCGTTGATCGCCGCGATCGACGGCGCCTCGAGTTCGCGGATGGACAGCCAGGTTCGGTAGAAGGGCAGCATCCGGTCGCGGATCGTGTCCACGCTGAGGTCGGGCGACTCCGCGAGCCACGACAGGTCGCCGCCCGCGCAGAACGCCGAGCCTTCGCCGGTGACGACGACGCAGCGCACCGACCGGTCGCCGCGCATGGCCGCGATCGTCTGGCCCCAAGCGGCCGTCAGCTCGCCGGTCATGGCGTTGCGGCGGTCCGGAAGGGCCAGGGTCAGGACGACCACACCGTCATCGCGTCTGTCAACCCGCAGGGGTTCCTCGCTCATGCCGCGGACGCTATCCGACACCCCAGAGGGGCGCTTCCGGGGCTATTCACGCTCAGAACGCTAGGCTTGAGCGCGGTTCGGCCGGCCCCCCGGCCGGAACTCGACCGAGGGAGGACTAGTGGCCGAGACCTATGAGGGCTACTGCGTCAAGTGCAAGGAGAAGCGGCAGTTCCAGGGCGAAGTGAAGGTCAGTGACTCCGGTCGCCGGATGGCACAGGGCACCTGCCCGGTCTGCGGCACCAAGATGAACCGGATCCTGGGCAAGGCCTGACCACCGAGACAGACTGATCCGAGGCGGCTTCGGGGGCGTCCCCGAGGTCGCCTCGGCGTCTGTCACGGCGGTTGTGAACAGCGCCGCCACCGGGCAGCCAGGGCCCTCGTTCTGTGGACATCGAGCGCAGAGCGGGGCAAACGCTGCCACGCTGCGCACGTGCCGCTGCCAGCTCGCCCTGTCCTGAAGCCCGCACTGCGGCGGGTGTGGCGCGACGCCGCGACCCTGCAGCTCGGCCTCGAGCCGGGCCGGGCGGTCGTGCTCGAGGGCCTGCAGCCGCCTGACGCGCAGCTGCTGGCGCTGCTCGACGGCAGCCGCAACGTCGCCGATGTGTTCGGCGAGGCGGACCGGGCCGGCTGCGCGCCCGAGCGCGCGGTGCGGGTGATGGAGCTGCTCGCTGCCGCCGACGCCCTCGACGACGCTCCCCCGGACGACCCACGCCTGGCACCGGACCTGCTGTCGCTGTCGCTGCAGCACGCCGGCGCCGGGGCCGCGACCCGCACGCTGCTGCGCCGCCGTGCGGCAAGGGTGGTGGTGCAAGGCGCGGGCCGGGTCGGCGCCACCCTCACCGGGCTGCTCGCCGCCGCGGGCGTCGGGAGTCTTGTCGTCGTCGACGACGCGCCGGTGCGCCCGGCGGACCTCGCTCCGGGCGGCATCCGCGACCCGGGCAGCGGCGACCGCGCGACCGCGGCCGTCCAGCCGCTGCGCCGCCGCGCTCCCTGGCAGAAGGTGACGACCGGCCGCGTCGTCGGCGCCGCCGCGGCGGCTGACCTCGCGATCGTGGCACCGGCAGGGAGCGTGCCGGCGCCGGAGGTGCTCGCCGGCGTACGACACCTGCCGCACCTGCTCGTCGTCGTCCGCGAGACGACGGCCTACGTCGGACCGCTGGTGCTGCCCGGCGTCAGTGCGTGCCTGCGCTGCTTGCACCTGGCGCGCACCGATCGGGATCCGCGCTGGGCGGAGGTGTCGGCGCAGCTCGCCGGGTCCGGACGCGACGTCGACGCGTGCGACGTGACGCTTGCTTCGTTCGCCGCGTCGACCGCCGCGATGCAGGTGCTCGCCCACGTCGACGGCGGCAGCCGACGCGCGACGACCATCGGCGGCGTGCTCGAGTTCGACCTCGCGCACGGCCGGTTGCGGCGCAGATCAGTTCTGCCTCATCCGGCGTGCGGCTGCGGCGCGGCACACAGCGAGGCGACAATGGAACCGTGAGTGATATCCCCCGGTGGGCGTTCTCGCGTGGCGCCAAGCTCGCGAGCCTCCCACTGGGGGTCGCCGGCCGCGCCACGATCGGGCTGGGCAAGCGCATCGGCGGTCGCCCGGCCGAGCTCGTCGCGAGCGAGCTGCAGGCGCGCACCGCCGAGCAGCTGTTCCGCGTGCTCGGCGAGCTCAAGGGCGGCGCGATGAAGTTCGGCCAGGCGCTGTCCGTCTTCGAGGCCGCGCTGCCGGAGGACCTCGCCGCCCCCTATCGCGGCGCACTCACCAAGCTGCAGGAGGCGGCGCCGCCGATGCCGGCGTCAACCGTGCACGGCGTGCTGAAGTCCGGGCTCGGCACCGACTGGCGCGAGCTGTTCCAGGAGTGGAACGACCGCCCGGCCGCGGCCGCGTCGATCGGCCAGGTGCACCGCGCCCGCTGGCACGACGGCCGCGAGGTCGCGGTGAAGCTGCAATACCCAGGCGCCGGCCCGGCGTTGCTGTCCGACCTCAACCAGATCGCCCGGGTCGCGCGGCTGTTCGCCGTCATCAACCCCGGCCTCGACGTCAAGCCGTTGCTGGCCGAGCTGCGGGCACGGGTGGCCGAGGAGCTGGACTACGAGTTGGAAGCCGAGTCGCAGGCGGCGTTCGCCGCCGCGTACGACGGCGACCCCGACATCGTCGTGCCGCACGTCGTGCACGTGGGCGAGCGCGCACTCGTGACCGAATGGCGCGACGGTACGCCGCTGTCGAGCATCATCCGCGACGGCAGCCAGGAGCAACGCGACCGCGCCGGGCTGCTGCTCGTGCGGTTCCTGTTCTCCGGACCGGCGCGGGCCGGACTACTGCACGCCGACCCACATCCGGGCAACTTCCGGATCACCGACGACGGCCGACTCGCCGTACTCGACTACGGCGCGATCAACCGGCTGCCCGGCGGGCTGCCCGCGACGATCGGCCCGCTGGTGCGGCTCGCGCTGGAAGGCAAGGCCGACGAGGTGCTCGCCGGGATGCGCGAGGAGGGCTTCGTCCGGCCGGAGTTCGACGTCGACGCTGCCGGCGTGCTCGACTACCTGAACCCGATGCTCGAGCCGGTGCGCGCCGAGACGTTCCACTTCACCCGCGCCTGGTTGCGCCATGAGGCCGCCCGGGTCGCGGACCCGCGCTCGCCGGCCACGCAGCTCGGTCGCCAGCTCAACCTGCCACCCACCTACATGCTCATCCACCGGGTGACGCTGGGCGGCATCGGCGTGCTGTGCCAGCTCGGCGCGGAAGCGCCGTTCCGCGCGGAGATGGAGCGCTGGCTGCCCGGCTTCGCGGAATAGGACCTGGGTCACCAGTACTCGGTCGGGAGACTGCCTTCGATCTTTCGCACGTTGTCGCGGGTGCAGCCCTCGCAGAGGTACTCGAGGCCGCGCGCACTCGACTGCACGGTCCACGTGACCGGCGGCGACTCGACCGACGTGCCGCACCAGGTGCAGCTCACGCGGTCCGGTTCTGGCGACTCGCCCACGACGTCAAGTGTGGCGTGTCCCAGAATGCCTGTCGTGACCAACCGCGAGTGGAACACGGGCGTCGCCACCGGCCTGCTGCGTCTCGTCGTCGGCGCCGTGCTGTTGCGCTGGCGACGCCCACTGGCGCAGCATCTGGCCGGCGCGGGTCCGGACGACAAGCTGCTGCCGCTGATCTTCGGCTACTTCGGCCTGCGTGACATGACCGTCGGAGCGATGACGCTGGCCGCCACCCGCCCGGACGGCGACATTCCGAAGCAGGTGACCCAACAGGGTCTCGCCGACACCACCGACGCGCTGCTCATCGGTGCGGTGATGTCGCGCGGCTACATCTCACGCCCGCGTGGCGTTGCCGGCATCGTGCTCGCCGGCGGCACGGCGGTCGGCGAGTTCGCGACCGCCATCCAGCTGCGCCGCTCCCGCTAGCTCGCGGGTTCGCGCCACATCCGGTAGATCGACGGGCCCACGCCGAGGCACTTGATCTCCTCGACCACGCGGAAACCATGCCGCTCGTACAGGGTGAGGTTGCGCTCGTTCGACGACTCGAGGTACGCCGGCACCCGCTTGGCGTCGGCTTCGTCCAGCGCGCCGCGCAGCATGGCGCCGCCGAGGCCCTTCCCTTGCGCGTCGCAGCGTGTGCCGAGGTAGCCGAGGTACCAGTGCTTGGGGTCGTTCGGGTGCAGCCCTTCGACCTGGTTGAGCAGGCGCAGCGCCCGCGGCAGGTGGCGGCCGAATGCCTTGACTGCCGCCGCCGTCTCCCGAGCGATCTCCGCCGGCGGCAGCCGCCACTGGCCCGGCTGCGACCACAACGCTGCGCCGAGGACGTCGCCAGGACCAGCCCCAGACGGCTCAGCTCCCGCGACGAGCACGTGCTTGTCCCGGCGCAGATAGCTGCGGGCCATGCTGCCGAAGAACGCCTTGAAGCGCTCTTCCCGCGCGCTCATCCCCGGCGGGATCAGCCAACCGATGACAGGGTCGTCGCGGAAGGCGTCAGCCAGCGCGGCGGCGATCAACGGGGCCTCGCCCGGCAGCGCCCGGCGTACCTGAATCTGCGCGGTCGTCATGCGGGCGCACGCTACCCGCCGGAGGACTCCACGTCAGCGCCGGCTGGTGGCGTCGGGTCGTCGGCACACTCGCGCCAGCCCTGCGGCAGCGTCACCGGCTTCGGGCCGTGCAGGTGGCCGCGCGGCAGATGCTCTGACCCCGCCGGCAGCGTCACGGACGGATCCAGCTCGGCCAGCAGCTCGTCGAGCTCGGCGAACGACGACGCCTGGCCGAGCCGCCGGCGACGCTCGGGACCGGCCGCGTAGCCGGTGAGGTACCACCCGACGTGCTTGCGGAAGTCACGCACACCGAGGAACTCACTGTTGTCCGGGTCGACAGTGGCTTTGAGCTCGGCGAGCAAGCGCGCGTGCCGCTTCATCACCCCGGCGACCACGCCGAGCGAAGGCGGCGCACCCACCTCACGGCCGGCGAACGCATCGGCGAGGTCGCGGAACAGCCAGGGCCGGCCGAGGCAGCCCCGACCGACGACGACACCGTCGCAACCGGTCTCCCGCATCATGCGCACCGCGTCGGGCGCGGCCCAGATGTCGCCGTTGCCGAGCACCGGGATCGATGTGACGGCCTGCTTCAACGTCGCAATGGCGGTCCAGTCGGCTCGGCCGCTGTAGAGCTGTTCCGCCGTACGCGCGTGCAGCGCGATGGCCGCGCCACCCTCGCCCTCGACGATGCGGCCGGCCTCGAGAAAGGTGAGCGTCGCATCGTCGACACCCTTGCGCATCTTCACCGTCAGCGGCACAGTGCCTGCGGCTCTTACCGCCGCGCGCACGATGTCGCGCAGCAGCACGCGGTGCACGGGCAGCGCCGCGCCGCCGCCGAGCCTGGTCACCTTCGGCACCGGGCAGCCCATGTTGAGGTCGACGTGGTCGGCGCCGAAGTCTTCGACGGCGATGCGCACCGCCGCGCCGACGACGGCCGGGTCGACACCCGACAGCTGCACACTGTGCACCGGCGCGTCGCCCTCTCGCTCCATCATGCGGCGGGTCTTGGCGTTGCCTTCGACCAGCGCCCGCGACGACACCATCTCGGTGACGTAGAGGCCCGGACCGTAGGACCGGCACAGGTGGCGGAACGCCGGGTTGGTCACGCCGGCCATCGGCGCGAGCACGACCGGCGGGTCGACGGCGATCGGCCCAATCTTCAGGACCACAGCGACACCGCCTCGATGTCGAGCTGCGCGAGCAGGCGGCGAAGCGCTGGGAGGCTGAGGCCGATGACGTTGCCGGCATCACCTTCGATGCCGTCGACGAACAACGCGGCTCGCCCATCGATGGTGAACGGTCCGGCGACGGCGAGCGCCTCGTCGGTCTCGGCGTACGCCGCGATCTCGGGGTTGGTCGGGTTGCCGAACCGCACCACCGTGTCGGCAACCTCTTGCGCGGTGCGCCCCGTGGTCGTGTCGATGACGCAGTGCCCGGTCAGCAGCACGCCCGTGCGTCCGCGCATGCGCTGCCAGCGCTCGACGACCTCGCTCGGGGTGGATGCCTTGCCCAGCAGGTCGCCGTCCATCAGCAGCATCGAGTCGCATCCGACAACCGCGAACCCGGGCCCGCATTGGCCGGCTACGGCCGTAGCCTTGGCCGTCGCGATCTCCTGCACGGCGTCCCACGGCTCGTCGCCGCGGAAGCCGGTCTCGTCGACCCCGCTGACGATGACCTTCGGGTCGAAGCCGGCGTCGCGCAGCAGCCGCAATCGCCCGGACGACGCGGAAGCGAGCACAAGGGAGCGATCCGGCACGCCTCCGAGGCTACGGTGCGGCGTGCTCCCGGCCGGCGAGCACGCGTACGAGCAGCGCGATCGCGACGGCGAGCATCAGCGCCGCGACGAACATCGCCGGCGCCAGCACCTGCACGCCGTGCGCGTTGGCGAGCAGGCCCTCGATCAGCACCGCCGCCGGGCCACCAATGGCTGCCGCGGCGATGGCGAGGCCGATGGTGCGCTCGGCCGCGGCCGACCCGACGATCGCGGGTGTCACGTTGACCAGCACCGGAAACACCGCGGCCGAGGCAAGCCCGCCGAGAGCCATCGCGACGAATGCCAAGCCGGTCGCTGCGCCGGCCCAGAACAGCGCCAGGGCAGCGACCAGACCAACACCGCTGGCGACGAGGATGCGCCGGGCGTCAGCATGCTGTCCGAACGCGCCCAGTGCGACCCGACCGGCGGTGAGCGCAATCCAGAACACGGCCACAGCGGCAGCAGCTGCCCCGTTCGACAACCCGCGATGGTCGGTCAGGTAGACGTAGCCCCACGCAATCGGTCCGATCTCGGCCGCGGTGTAGGTCGCGAACGCGATGAGCACGACCGCCGCACGCAGATGCGGCAGCGTTGCCGGCCGCTCGTGGTGCGTCGTCGGTGCACCGTCGTACGTCGAGAGCCGCGCGGTGTAGGCGGCCACGACGCTGACGCAAGCAGTCGCGACGGCAATCAGCGCAACCGGTAGCCGCCATGACGCGACTCCGGCCAGCCCGGCGACCAGCAGCGGACCCAGGGCGCCGCCGACGGACCAACCCGCGTGCAGCCAACCGAGCCGCTTGATCTGGTGCGCCGCGTCTGCGTTGACCGCCGCGTCCAGCGCACCGCGGCCGATCCCAAACAGACCGAAACCGATGAGCAGCAGAGCCCACGTGCCGGCAGCGGCCCACACCGCGGCCGATACGGCGGAGGCCGCGCAGGAGGCGAAGATGAGCAATCCGTTGGACGCGCGACCGGCCAACCATGCGTAGGCGATGCCGCCGAACAGATAGAGGACGGTGCCGGCGATCGCGACGTAGCCCAGGTCGCCGATGGCACGGTGAAACGTGCCGCGCATGCCCGGCCAGAGCACGCCCAGCGCACCGTCCGGGATCCCGAGCACGACCACGAAGGCCGTGAACTCGACCGCGAACACCGCTCGGCGCACGCGGTTGACGCTACGGGTCGCTACGGCATGTGCGTGACTAGTCACAGTGTTGGCCAATTTCAACGGACCAGTCGTACGAAGTCCACTACGCGTCCGGCGTCGGGTTTTTAGTGTTCTGCACGATCTCAGGCAAAACTTCTCACGGGGGGCTCCATGATCGCCGGTTCGCATGTCCGCACGACCTCGAAGGTCCGGCGGCCTTTCCGCAGCCGGTCCGCGGTCGTCCTGTGCAGCACTGTGGTGCTGCTCACCGCCACCACCGTCGATACGTTCGCCTCGGTCTCGACCGATGGCTATTTCTTCAACGCGGGCGACACCGTCCCGATCCGCGGCGACGGTATGGCCGCCGGTGAATCCGTGCGGGTCGACGTGGTCAACCCCGGCGGCACGCTCGCCCAGGAGCACTTCGTCGCTGCCGACGCCGGCGGCAACTTCGCCGACACCTACACGCTGCCGGCAGACGCCGCGGATGGCATCTACGGCGTACTAGCGGTCGGGCAGCAGTCGCACCAGATCTTCCGTACGACGTTCGACCCGTCAGTCCAGGCCGACTGCCTCCAGTTCACCTCCGGCGGGGCCGACCCGACGCACACTGCCGTGACGCCCACCGCGACATCGGTGGCCACAGGCATCCAGGTCTCGTGGTACGACTCGTGCACCGACGAAGACAACTTCGTCGTCCAGCGCCGAGCGACCTCGTCTGACCCCTGGAGCACGATCCCCGGCGCCATCACGTCCGGCGTACACCACAGCACAGAGACGCTCCTCTACCTGGACAAGAGCACTGCGTGCGGCGGCAATACGTACCAGTACCAGGTCGTGGCGACTCGGTCCGACCCGAAGTACACGTCGTTCAGCAACCCATCGTTGCCCGCGACGACCACGGCATGCTCGTCGCCGACCCCCACGGGTGGACCGGCCACGACCACGATCTCGACAACGCCGTACTCGGACTCTGCCGACACCGTCACGACCCCCTTCGGCCTCGGGTCCACGGTGCATGACAGCGCGACGCTGACCGCCTCGGACGGGTCTACGCCGCAGGGAACTGTCAGCTTCGACTTCTACGTCGGCTCGACCTGCGCCGACCAGGCCGGCACCGAGGTCCCGGGGATGAGCGAGTCCCCTTCGGTCCCGACAACCGGAACGATCGACTCCGCCAACGTGACCGCCCCCCTGCACGCCGGCAGCTATTACTACCTCGTGTCGTTCGCGTCCGCCGACAAGACCATGTGGTCTAACGCGGGCCCGGAGTGCGAGGACGTCACGGTTAACAAGGCGGACCCGGTCCTCACCACCGAGGTGCACGTCGGCGCAACCGACGACCCCGACCACGGACCGACGATTGTCAGCACCACCAGCGAACCGCTGGGGACGACGGTGCACGACTCGGCCCAGGTGAACCCGGCGACGGACGCCACTGGGTTCACCCCGGATGGCACGGTCTCGTTCACCTTCTTCGGTTCCAACACCGAGGGCAACTCCAACACCGGTGACTGCACGGATCCGCAGGCACACGCCGCCGGCGGTCCAACTCTCCCGGACGCGAACGGACTGGTCGATCCTTCGACACTCGAGGGCCCGCTGCACCGTGGTGGTTTCGCCTTCGTCGCGACGTTCACGCCGTCGGCAGACGACACCGACTACAACACCGTCGACAGTCCGTGCGAGCCGTTCACAATCGCGCCGGCGACGCCCACCGTCTCAACTGCTGTGCACCTCGGCGCCAATGACAGCAACGGCACAAGCGTGGTTACGTCTTCGCTTCCGCTCGGCTCAACGGTGCACGACAGCGCCACCGTCAGCCCCACCGTTTCCGGCTTCCCCGCGACCGGCACGGTCGCGTTCACCTTCTTCGGTAGCAACACCAACCCCAACCAGAACACCGGCGATTGCACGGACACGACCCACAATTCCGCCGGCAGCGGCGGCGTCGGTGACGGGTCCGAGAGCCTCGACCCGTCGATGCCAGAAGCCGGGCTGCACCACGGCGGCTACGCGTTCCAGGCCACCTTCACCCCGACCGACACCAAGGGCGGCGACTACACGGCCGCGACCAGCGCATGCGAGCCGTTCTCGGTGGACATGGCCGCCACGTCGACGACGACCACGCTTGCCACGGATAGCAACGGAACCTTGTCCGGCAACTTCGCGATCGCCGGCTCCGTGATCCACGACACGGCGCAGACGACCTCGACCAATACGTCCTTCAGCGTCGGAGACAACAACCCGACGACCAGCTTCGCTTTCTACAAGAACGCAACATGCACGGGGACTGCGTCCTCGACAAGCCCGCCAGAACCCGTGGATGGCAACGGCAAGGCCACCGAAGAAACCACTCACAAGTTGGACGTGGGCTCCTACTGCTGGAACGCGACCTACACCGGGAACGGCGACTACGCCGCGAGCACCGCACCGAACGAGCCGCTAACGGTCCTGCCACACGGCACCGTCACCGACAGCTCGCTGTGCACCTTCGACACCGACGGCAACGCCAAGAACGGCCGGCAGTTCGATCTTGTCTACACCCCGGACACCACCGGCAGCGGCTACAAGCTCAACGCCAGCAACCCGGGCCAGTTCTACTACAACGTGTTCTCACTCGGGAATGCGGCACGATCAGTCACGATCACCATTCCTGGCCCGTTCGTGACACAGGGCGCCGTACCTGTGCACGTCTACAGCGGCGTGTCGTTGTCGTCGACCGGCCCGCTCTGCTTCACCCCGGGCACGGACATCACCAGCGGCAGCTCGGTGCAAGGCGCGCCATACACGACGACCAGCGGCGGACAGATCACCGTGAACGTGCCCGCGACGCCGGATGGTTTCGCGTACATCAACGTGCATCTCGACTACGGCTTCAAGGGGGCCGACCCGTGCACCGCGACGGCGACAGGTGGCGCCACCTGCGGCACCCAGACGATCGCGCAAGGCACTGCGTACCCGTTTAGCTCCAGTGAGGACAGCACCGGCGACACCGTCTACAACAACAACGTGTTCAAGAAGGACCCGGGTATCGGCGGTCTCGTCACGCACAAGACAGACTCCAACCCGGTAAGCGGATCGCCTGTGTCGATCTACGACAGCAGCAACCACTTGCTCACAACCGCCACGACTGACTCCGACGGTTGGTTCATGTGGTCCTACAAGTACACGGGCAAAGCCGCCAGCTTCGTTGTGAAGAACGGCACGCAGTCCCAGACCGTGACACTCAAGGCCAACGGATTCCTGGTTGTCGCCTTCTCGGTGTAGCGCAGGCCGAGGCGTCAGGCGGTGCCGGCCACTGGCCGGCACCGCCTGACATATGAACTGTCAGCGAACCCGTGCCGCCAGCCGTTGGGCGTTCTTGGCCGCACCGATGATGCCGGCGAGGTTGCCGAGGCGTGCGACCTCGACCGGCGCTCGAGTCTGTAGCAGAGGCAGCCAGTCCTGCGCAGCCTTGTCGATGCCGCCGCCGATCACGAAGAGATCGGGCGAGAACAGGGCATCGACACTCGCGAGGTAGTTGTTCGCGCGCTTCGCCCATTGCTTCCAGGACCAGTTGTTCTTCTCGCGAACGCTCTCCGCGACGTGCCGCTCCGCGTCCTTGCCGTCGAGCTCGAGGTGGCCGAGTTCGGTGTTGGGGACCAGACGTTCGTCCATGACCAGGCCGCTGCCCACCCCGGTCCCGAACGTCAGCAGGATCACCACACCCTTGACGTTCTTTGCGGCACCGTGCGCGGTCTCGGCGATCGCAGCTGCGTCGGCGTCGTTCACGGCGACCGCGTCCACGTCGAGTTTGGTCTTCAGCAAGGCCGGCAGGTCGGTGCCGATCCACGACTTGTCCACGTTGGCGGCCGTCTCCACGACGCCATTGCGGACCACTCCCGGGAACGTCACACCGACAAGCCCGTTGTAGGAGAAGTGCGCAACGATCTGACCGACGACATCCGCGACGGCGTCGGGCGTCGATGGGCGCGGAGTCTTGATCCGGAAGCGCTCCGCCGTCACCGCACCCCGGCGTACGTCGACCGGTGCCCCCTTGATGCCCGTGCCTCCGATATCAATCCCAAGGACAGCCACGCGCACACCGTACGCGTGGCGTTTAGCCCGCGCATGCCGCTGGCCGCGATGCCCGGTGGCTGTCGCGGTGGGTTTGCTGGCGGTGGGTGGGGGTGGCGGTCCTGGGGGTGGGGTCAGGCCGCCGGTAGATGTCGGGTGCGGTGTTGGCCGTTGGGGCCAGTCCATCGGTAGCTGCCGTCGGTGGGTTGGCGGTGCAGGGTCCAGCCGCCTTCGTGGGCGAGCCAGTGATGGTAGGGGCAGACCCAGGCGGCGTTGGCCAGGCTGGTCGCCCCGCCATGGCGGCGGAAGCGGATGTGGTGCAGTTCGCCGGGGCGGTTGCGGCAGTCCGGGAAGGCGCACCGGCCGCCGTCGCGGACCCAGGCGGCGCGGCGGATCGCGGCGGTGAACTCGTGGTCGACCTGGCCGATGTCGAGCACCTCGCTGGGTGCGCCGAGCACGACCGGGATGATCGCCGCGTCGCAGGCCAGCCGCCGCGCGGTCGCGGCGCTGATCCGGGCGCCGGACGGCAGCGCGATCCAGGCCTGGCGGAGCTGGTCTTCCAGCGTGTCCAGGTCCATCGTGACGATCACCGCGCGGGGGGCGCCGGTGAAGTTCGGCGTGCCGGCGGCGTGCCCGGCCAGGTAGGCATCGGCGATGTCGCCCAGCGCGTCGTGCTGGCGCTGCGTGCGGGTGCGGTTGTCGGCGGGTCCGGCCGGCTTCCCGGCCAGCGCGAGCGCCTGTGCCAGCCGTTCACCAACCTCTGGGGTCAGGCTGCCGGCGGCCGAACGGTGCCCCCGTCCAGGGTCTTGGCCAGGTCGAACCCGCGCTGGCCGTAGCGGCGTTCCCGCCGCACGTCGCTGGCCTTGTCCAGGCCGAGCCGCTCCAGCAGCTCCTCGACGAAGCCGGCGATGTCTTCCGGCGGGTAGTGCCGGGCCCGGTCGACCAGATGCGGCTCGACCGTGCCCCGCAGCTCAAGAGGCAGGGTGGCCAGCGCGGTCAGGATCGCGGCCCGCCTCGGCCGCCGGCAGCAACTGCTCCTCGATCAGCCATCCCCGGGTGCTGCGGCCACACTCCGCGCTGGTCGCGTCCGCCTCCACCACATCGGCCAACCGCCGCACCAGCACCGCCTGCACGACCGTCACCGACTCAAGGATCGCCTCGATGTCCCCCAGCATCGCCGCCGGCGAGGTCAACACCGGATCATCGGCACGCAGCTTCGCCGCGGCCGCGACCAGATCGGCCACCGCATCCGAGCAGATCGCCGGCACCAGGACCACACGCCTTCCGCACGGGCAGGGAACAGGAACAGCTACGTGGCCCAGACGCGGAAACAGACAAGACAGTCAGTCGACGTGGTCGGTGTTCGAACATATGTTCGCATACCGGATGGGCTCTGTCAAGCCGGAGAGCCCGTTGCTGTGCAAAGAAACTCGGTCGAGTCCCGCAGGTTTGCGTCGCTCCGAGCAGCTCGGCGATCGCGTCAGCTGACAAGTCGCTGAAAGAATGCCGCCATGGCGATTGTCGAGGTCACCGCATTCACGCTGGCCGGCGACGAGAACGACTTCCTCGCCGCGGACAAGCGCATGCAGACCGACTTCGCCTACCAGCAGCCCGGGCTGCTTCGCCGTACGACGGCACGCGGCGACGACCGGCAGTGGCTCGTGCTGACGTTGTGGGCCGACATGGCCAGCGCCGAGGCGTCCGAACGACGTGCAGGGGACGACGAAATCGCGCGCGACTTTGCGTCCTACATCGAGCCGAACAGCCTTCGTACCAAGCGGTTCGCGACTCTCGAGTAGTCGGTCACTGCTGCACGAGCATCAGTGCGTTGTCCTCCGGGTCGGCGATCCCGGCCAGCCGCGGACCGCCGGGCACGTCGAACGGCTCGATCGTCACCCGGCCACCGAGCTCTTGGGCGCGCTGCGACGACTCCGCGACGTCGCGCACCTGCACGTAGAGGTTGACGCGACTCTTGTCGCCGGCACGGATATGCCCCGCGGGCCCGACCTCCGGTGCGCCGATACCCGGCGCGATGTTCATGATCGGGCCGTCGCCGATGTCCCAGTGGAACAGCTCGCGGTAGAACCCGCGCAGCTTGTCAGGGTCGCGCGCCTCGATCTCCCAGTGCACGACCGGCCGCGCCCAGTCCGGACTACGTGTGCTCACTGACCTCGTAGATTTCGTCGGCGACCAAGCCGTGCGCCTCGCGGTGCACGGTGTTCGCTGCGTCGGCGGTTGGTGCCTCGACGAGGCAGAAGATCTTGCCCGCCTTCTCGTCCACCCAGTACTTCTTGTACTCGACGCCATGTGCGCCCTGCGTCGCGAGGTCGGCCTCGTGCGCCTTCGCGACATCCCCGGCGCTGACGCCGCCATCCATGTTGTGCACGTCCATGTAGAGCGGCACTGCAGCTCCCCCCGGTCGATGGTGACCACGGGAGCCTGACATGAATCGACTCTGTTGTCACCGGGGTCGTCGCAACCGCCACCGGCGTCGTGGCGGATCGATGCCGGCCGCGGGAACGTCGTTCTCGTCCGCCTCTTGGTCTGCACTCAACGGGTCCTCGGCAGGCAGCGTCATCCGCCACCGCGCCACGACGTCGTCAACATCGAGAGGCATCAACGTCGTCGGCGGACCACTGATGACGCGCCGGTTGACTTCTCGAATCCGCTGGTTGATGGCTTCGACGAGGGAGCGCACTTCTGCCTCGTCCGTCGATCGCGCAATCTGCGCGCGTGTGAGCTCCAGCTCCCTGCGCACTGCGAGTGCGGGCGGCAGGAACGACACGCCTTCATCACGCAGCTTCTTCTTGACCCACCACAAGTCGTCGAGCGGCTCGTCCAGACCGGCGATCGGTCGTCCCTTGCCGGGGAGGTTGGCGAAGTCGCCGCGCAGCTCCGCGTCGTGGATCTGCTTGTCGATCCACGTCTCCCACCGCACGCCCGGAGGCTTGCGCTCCGACATAGTTCAAGCGTAGGCGGCGCACTCGTCGACGAGTCATGGCGGCCATTTCGGGATCTACGGCGGGAGTTCCTGACCCGAGCCTGGCTCCGACAGGTCCGGCCCGGGCCGGATTGTCAGCGCCACACGCCGCTAGAGGGGCAGGAGGCGCTGACAAGTCTGTCGAACTCCTGAACCGTGTGCCAGAGCAACCTGACGCGCCGCCAGCTGCTCCGCTATGCCGCGCTGGTCGGCGCCACCTTCCCGGTGGCGACGGCGATCGACCGCGGATGGGCGCTGTCCGACCAGACGGCTGACGGTGTCGCCGCGCCGATCAACCTGGAGCTCGTCACGGTCACCGACACCGAGGCCGCGATCACCTGGTTCACCGGCGACCCCAACCAGCTCGACGTGTTTGGCCGACCCACACCCGTGGCCGCGCCCGGCCGGGTGCTGATCGGCACGTCACCCGATCCGTCGACCTGGGTCGAGGTCGGCAAGCACGGACCAACGGCCTACCACTACGTCGAGGTCCACGGGCTGCGGCCCGGCACGACGTACTTCTGGCGTGCCGAGTCCAACGGTGTGCCGGCGATCCCGACGGTCGTCCCCAAGACCAACCCTGCGGTCGGCTCCGCACCACCGGTCTTCACGACGATGGTGCCGCCTCCCGGTCGCGAGATCGGCCGGGTCGCCTGGCTCAACGACATGCACTACGGCGAGCAGGTCGCCGGGCTGGCGTACAGCAACTCGAGCCTGCCGTACGGCGGGCTGCCGCCGGGTTTCCCGGTCGACCCGAAGCACCCGTACTGGCGCATCATGGGCCGCGCAGCGGTCACCGAAGCCCACCAACGCGGTTGCACCTTCCTCCTTGTCAACGGCGACCTCTCGAACGCCGCGGAGCCGGCCGCTCTGGACGAATGCAAGAGCGTGCTCGACTCCTTCGGTCAGCTCGGCGGAACCACCCACGTCACACCGGGCGGCAAGAGGCACTACTTCGTCACCCGCGGCAACCACGACCGGTGGGAAAGCGGCGCGCTCTATTCGAAATGCGTGGTCGAGCCCGGCGGGCTGCGGGACTGCTTCGACAGCTCGTTCAACGCAGGCTTCGTGCCCGGCACGCAGCATTTCTCGGTGACGTTCGGCACCGACCGCGCGCGCTACCGCTTCGTCGGCCTCGACTCCAATGACGGCTCGACCACCGGGGTGCTCCGCCAGGGCGAGCTCGACTTCCTCGCCCACGAGCTGTCGCATGGCGACGCGACCATCCCACTTTTCCACCATCCGGCCAGTGCGACGGCGAGCCTGTCCGGCATCCCACCGGTCGACGACGGGCTCGACGTCCAGGACGCCCAGAAGTTCCGGCAGCTGCTCAGTGCCCATGACAACGTCGCCGGCGTCTACGCGGGGCACACCCACCGCAACAACTTCTCCACCAACCCCGAGACCGGCGCCGTTCCCTACTTCGAAGGCGGCGCGGTGAAGGAATACCCGGGCGGCTACACCGTCGTACGCCTCTTCGAGGGCGGTTACATGACCAACTTCTGGAAGACCAAGGCCGCCGACGCGCGGGCGTGGTCGGAACGGTCACGGGGTGAATACCTGGGCCTGTCGCCCGACTACCAGCTCGGTGCGCTGGCGGACCGCAACTGGACCTACGACGTCAACGCCCGCCGGCGCACACACGTGGAGCTGGCCGCTCACTAGCGCGTATCAATGTCCGGCCTCGGCCGCTCTGCCGGAAGAGCCCAATCCGTCCGATCTCGGCAAGGGAGCTTCCATGCGCATGAGCACACGGCTGTCGGCAGGCCTGGTGACGCTGGCGGCGGCATCAGCCGGCATAGCCGCACTGCCCGCAACATCGGCGCTGGCCGATCCGACCAATGCACCGAATGTCACGACGGGGACAGCTGACTGCGGCTCGGCCGGAATGTTCACGTTCGTCGCAACCGGCAACAGCGGGCAAGGTACGTCGTGGAACCCGGCCTTCGTGATGTCGAGCACCGGCGGACGGGCTCTGTTCCACCCGACCACCTTCAACTTCACGATCACGACACCGCAGGGCACATTCTCGGAGGTCGCCTCCAAGAACAAAGCACCGGGACCAGTGAGCTGCACGGTCGCGAGCACGCCCAACCCGGACTTCAGCCTCACCGGAACCGTCACCGGGTCGCTCACCTGGCGCGGCTGATCGGGCATCAACCGATTCGGGTGATGCCGGGCCGATCCGCACCGAACCATCGTCGGTGCGGTCGACCCGGCGGAGGTGTCACCCGTGAACGCATACCCACCCATCGCTGAACACGGACTGATCGGCGACCTGCAAACCAGCGCCCTGATCGCAGCCGACGGAACGATCGACTGGTTCTGCGCTCCGCGGTTCGACTCACCGAGCATCTTCGCGTCGTTGCTCGATGCGAAGCACGGAGGTCACTTCTCCGTCCGCCCGGAAAGCAACGACTACGTCAGCAAGCAGCTCTATTTGCCGGGCACCGCGATCCTCGTCACGCGCTTCCTGAGCGCGGACGGCGTCGGTGAAGTCGTCGACTTCATGCCGGTCATCGAGGGTGCGGCGACGAACCGGCACCGGATCGTCCGGCTCATGCGCGTCGTGCGCGGGCAGATGCGATTCGTCGTCGACTTCCAGCCCCGCTTCGACTACGCCCGGCAACCGCACAAGACGGAGCTGACCGGGCATGGCGGCATGTTCGTCGGTGACGAAGGATTCGAAATTGCGGTGCACGTCGTACGCCGTCAGAACGTGCCGCCCGAAGAGCGACCCGTGCCCACCCACCACGACGAGGGACTAACCGCGGCATTTACCGCCAAGGCCGGTGACATCGGTGGTCTGATCCTGGAGACGTCCCCGGAAGGACCTCCGCGCGAAGTCCCGCCGGACGAGGTGCAGGAGCTGTTCCTGCAGACGCGGGACTTCTGGCGCACATGGATTGGCAAGTCGACGTACACCGGACGTTGGCGGGAGCAGGTCGAGCGGTCGGCAATGACGCTGAAGCTGATGACCTACAAGCCGACCGGAGCGCTCGTTGCCGCACCCACTGCGGGCCTGCCCGAGCAGCCGGGTGGCGAGCGCAACTGGGACTACCGCTACACCTGGGTGCGCGACGCGTCGTTCTCCGTCCATGCGCTGCTCAGCCTCGGCTACACCGAGGAGGCCGAGGGCTTTCTCAGGTGGCTCAACGACCGCTTCAACAAGTCGCCGAACCTCGATGGTCACCGGGCACCGCTGCAGATCATGTATCGCATCGACGGTTCCGGCGACATTCCCGAGGAAGAGCTTTCACATCTCGAAGGCTGGCGCGAATCCCGGCCGGTGCGCATCGGCAACGGCGCGGCGACGCAGTTGCAGCTGGACATCTACGGTGAGGCGCTCGACTCGATCCGGCTCGGCGACGAGCACGGGGTGCCGTTGACTCACACCGGCTGGCAAGGCATCTCGCGACTGATGGACTGGCTGTGCGACCACTGGGACCAGCCCGACGACGGGATCTGGGAGACCCGGGGCGGGCGACAGGACTTCACCTATGGCCGGCTCATGTCCTGGGTCGCCCTGGACCGGGCCATCGCGCTGGCCCGTTCACGCGCCCGTCCCGCCGACATCAACCGCTGGACGACCGTGCGCGACATGATCTACCGGCAGGTGATGGACCGTGGGTGGAGCGAGAAGCGACAAGCCTTCGTGCAGCACTACCGCACGGACGTTCTCGACGCATCGCTGCTCTACATGCCGCTCGTCGGATTCATCGCCCCACGCGACCCGATGTGGCAGTCCACCCTGCGCGCGATGGACGACGAGCTCGTCTCCGACAGTCTGGTCTACCGCTATGACCCGGCAGCGTCGCCGGACGGGCTGCGCGGGTCCGAGGGAACGTTCTCGATGTGCACGTTCTGGTACGTCGATGCGCTCGCGCGCGCCGGTCGGCTCGACGACGCGCGGCTGACGTTCGAAAAGATGCTGACCTACGGCAACCACTTGACCCTCTTTGCCGAAGAGATCGGCCCGACCGGCGAGCAGCTCGGCAACTTCCCGCAAGCGTTCAGCCACCTCGCCCTCATCAGCGCCGCGGTGAACCTCGACTACCAACTCGACCACGGCGCCGTGAGCGACGTGCTCACCGTAGCCCGCTGACAGGAGCAGGCGATGACCGAGCAGGCGCATACCGCTCATACAACGCGTGAGCTCCGGCGCATCTTGATGCCGCTGGCGCTGGCGCAGTTCATCTGCAGCTTTGCCGGCTCCAACATGAACGTGATGATCAACGACATCAGCAAGGACCTGAACACCACGGTGAAGGGTGTGCAGGTCGCGATCACCCTGTTCTTGCTGGTGATGGCCGCATTGATGATCCCGGGTGGCAAGCTCACCGACCTCTACGGTCGGACGCGGCTGTTTCGGCTCGGTCTCGTCATCTATGCCGTCGGTGCGATCCTGAGCGCGGCGTCACCTGGCCTCGGTGTGCTCATCCTCGGCAACTCGATTCTGGAAGGCGTCGGCACCGCTCTGCTGATCCCACCGGTCTACATCCTGACGACGTTGTTCTTCACGCAGACAACAACGCGGGCCCGTGCGTTCGGCGCCATCAGTGGGATGGGCGGCATCGGCGCGGCGGCCGGGCCGCTCATCGGCGGTGTCATCACGACCACGATCAGCTGGCGTGCGTCGTTCGTTTTCCAGGCGCTGGTCATCGTGTTCATCGTCATTCTCAGCCGGCGCATCGAGGACCCGATCCCGGCCGACCCCAGCCGCCCGTTCGACATCCGCGGCAGTGTCCTGTCCGCCGTCGGTCTCGTGCTGTTCGTCATGGGCATCATGGCGATCGAGACGAGCGGCTGGCTGGCGCTCGGCCTGATGCTGGCGGGCGCATTGGTGCTCTTCGGGTTCTACCTGTCCATCCGGTCCGAAGAGCGGCACGGCAAGGAACCGCTGCTGTCGACGGCTGTGTTGAAGATCCGGACCGCCAACCTCGGCCTCGTCACGCAATGCGCGCAGTGGTTGCTGCTGCTCGGCATGTCGTTCACCGTCGCGACGTTCCTGCAGGTCGTCCGCGGCTACGACGCGATTCAAACCGGTGTCATCTTCACTGCCACAACCGCGGGTCTGCTGATCTCGTCGTTGCTGCAAGAGCGGTTCGCCAGGCGCCGGGAGCAGCGCACCGTCATCATCGCCGGTTTCATCATCACGACGGTGGGTGTCGCTGCACTGCTCGTCCTCGCGAGCGGCTCCCCCAGCCCGTGGGCGCTCGCTCCCGGCTTGTTCGTCATTGGATTGGGCCTCGGCGTGATGTTGACGCCGTCGGTCAACATCGTGCAGTCCAGCGTCGGTGACGCGCTGCAAGGGGAGATGTCGGGACTGTCTCGTTGCATCTCGAACTTGGGCTCGTCGCTGGGTACCGCGATCGCGGGCACGATCCTCGTGCTCGACCTCAACCGCAACGGCTATGCCGCCGCGATGATCACCTTGACCGGCATCGGACTGATCGGCCTCGGCGCCGCATGGCTGCTGCCGCGTGGAATGAAGCCCAAGGTTATCGACCTGTCAGACGCTAGTGCCCCGATAGGGGCGGCAGCCGCGGACAAGTCGACGGGGGTCGCCCAGGCCCCCGGCTGAGTTCACCGTAGCCGCACCACAAGCGCTCTCGCCTCTTGGCACTCTTAGTGCGAGAGTGCTAACATCCCGTTCGGAACCCGCCGCCGTTAGGCGGCAGCTGCGAGGTCGCCCCTTGTCTTCGTGGGAGGTGGTTTCGGTGGCTCTCGT
>Ga0070658_10001133_pt1 | contig 22721 bp, 18 predicted proteins | sample KBSC13metaG_FD_64664 | JGI IMG/M metagenome (GOLD analysis project Ga0070658, IMG submission 64664) | Corn rhizosphere microbial communities from Kellogg Biological Station, Michigan, USA - KBS C1-3 metaG | ecosystem: Host-associated > Plants > Roots > Rhizosphere > Soil ...
CTAACGGCAATTCCATTCGGACATTCGGTTCCAACCCGGCCCGCGGCCGATCGCTATCGGGTAATGAGAAAAGGCGCGTCTCCAAGATCGTCGCTGCACTGGACATAGAACCGCGAGGGCGGAGACTCGGCGTGCGCCGCGGCGGCGCCGTCCTCAGCGGTGATCCGGTATCTAGCGGTCAACGTCTGGCCTATAAGCACTGACGGGATGACGCCCTGGCGGTAGTGCGCCTGAGCCGCCTGCATGGTGTTTCTGAAGCCAGGATTGAAGCTGACGGCATGGTTCTGCCCGTCTGGGTCGCCACATCCAGTCGCCCTGACGGTCACCTCAGTGCCGACGCCGCCTCGGGTGGGGGTGACGGTCATCCGAAGGTGGCCGGTTCCGTGGGCGTAGTGCTTCTGCGGCGGCGAGGCTGAGGGCGTCGGTGAGTCAGCGAGTGGCTTGACCGCGTTCGTCGGACCCGTGCCGCACCCACTCGTGCTGATACCGGCGATGACGATCACAGTTGCGAGCGCCACGGATCCTGTCGTCCTCATGTCAACCCCCCACTAAACCGCCGTGCCTATGAGCTTGACGCCTACGTCGTCGCGCCGGCTGTCAGACAACGGCACATGGAGCGCGGTACCCGTGCTGGTCGACGACGTCCGGGCTCTACCGCGCGACATGGACCGGTGCGTGCAACTCGCGCCGGCGCAGGCGGGAGCGGCGGGTGGTCAACCAAGTGACCACCATGATTCCGATCGCTGCGACGGTGATCACGGTGACGGCGATGGCGGTCGTACGCGTGTTCATCGGCCGTCCTGGCAGTTCGGCGTGTGTCGGCGACGCCGCGTCGTAGCGCACGTGCAAGTGGTCACCGGTGGGCAGCATGTCGTACACGCCGTGCGCGTTCACCGTCGTCTCGACGGGCGCGGCGTAGCGGCAGTACGACCCGCCTCCGCGGGCGGCGCCGCTCGCGAAGCACTCCAGCGGGTTGAAGCGCACCCGGAAGTGGGTCGTGTGGTGCGTGCCGGACCTGCTGGAGTACGTCGTGATCCACTCCCGCTCGAGGGTGGCGAGCGCCGTCGGCCCCTTCTGGACGCGTGCGCTCTCCTCGTAGCCGCTCCACGCCAGACCGCTGACCACCGGAAGCGCGACCAGGCAGGCGACGACGGCAGCGAGGGACAGGCCGAGGGAGACCTTGAGCCACCGGCCGGGCCGCCGCGGCGGAAGCGCCGCTCCCTGCGGCCGCGCGGGCGCGGCGCCGGTCACGCCGGCCGGCTCCGCGAGCAGGTCCCACGCGCCGGGCTCCCACGCGACGTCAGGCCGGTTGAGCCAGTGCAGCAGGTGCCCAGCCGCGATTGGGTCGATCCGGAAGCCCAGGAACTTTACCGGGACGCTCACCCGACGCCCCTCACGCGGGTAGAGGTAGAGGCTGACGGTGCCCCGGTAGGCGTACCGGCGCGCGCGCTCGACGTCACGCAGTGCCGTGATCCGCTGCCGCCCGAACCACGACGTCACGACGTGGTCGGCGACCGCGTGCCGCGAGGTGGCGCAGGCGAGCACGACGGCGAGGTCGAGCCCGACGACGAGCGCGCCGAGTTGGCCGAACGCTCCGGTGAGTGCGATGACCAGGGTCGCAACGCCGGCCGCTGCGACGAGCAGCAGCCGCGTCTCTCCCGACCATCCCAGCAGGTGCTCGTCGTTGCCCGTGCAGGTCGTCACCCGTCGCCCCCTCCTGCATCGCCTCGGTAAAGCTCCTCGGCCGCCGACGCGGGCGTCCTGAAGTGGATGCGGCGAACCACTGGTGCAGCGTTCCTACCTACCACGACGCCGGTTCCCCTCGGTGAGTTGTCCGCTGGTGCCCGGACGTGGGGCGCCTTCGTAGTAGGGACCCTGCTCTCAGGGTCTGGCCGCACCCCAGCGGTACCTGCCGTGCGGTGGTGACGCCAGTCCCGGCCGCGGTATGGCTGGCACGACCGTTGGCGCTCATCGCGGCAAGGGCGGGCACTCCCGACGGTCAGGGTTCGCCGCCGGAGACGACGTCGGTGAGGAACCGGTCGTTCTAGACGTAGCGAACGTCCGGTGCACCCTCCTCATTCTCCCCGCTCGTCTCTTCGCAGGCCACGAACCCGCAGCCACACGTCCGCGATCTCGTGGCTGTCGGCTGGCCGTGCCCTCCGGATGATCACGTCAGGAGGATGGCTCCCGCCGCTCGTGCGCACCAGTCGATTTCTCTGGACCGTCCAGCTGCCGGACGAGTCGCTTGGGAGCCTGCAACCGATAGCTGTCCGCGAGAAGCTCCGTGACCTCCGCCCAATCCACCGGCCGGTGGGGCAGGTCGAGGTAGTAGCTCACATAGCCGTGGCGCGCCACGTACTTCGGCAACGCGAACCGCTCCCCGTCGGTCGCGACAAGAGCCGCGTTCTCCCCGGGCGGCACACGGGCCAGCAATGCGACCCGGCAGTCGCCGTGCTCGTTCTCGACGTACCAAGCAAAGTTCTTGCTGCCGACCCGGAAGGCCACGTGCGGCTCGTGCGACTCATCGGCGATGACCTCGGGCAGCGCGCATCCCAGCTGGACCACACGATGGCGGACCGAATCACTCATCGTTCTGCAGAGCAGTCATCGGGTGCCCGAGGAGCAACGTCGACGAACGGGTGCTGCGCGATGCGCGCCACCTCCTGGCTCGTCGACCGATTGTGCCGTGGTGCGGTCAGGGCGTCAGGTCCCAGAGGAGCCGGTAGTAGCGGGTGCGATCCGGATCGGGTCGTACGCCGTAGGCGTCGAGCAGCCGGCCTTCCCACCCGGGCCCGTAGTTCCAGACGGTGCTCCAGGTGGCGATCGCGAGATCCGCCCAGCGATCCGCCACGCCGAGGCGGCCGAGGTCCACGTGCCCGGTGCAGCGGCCGTCCTCGCCCACGAGCGTGTTGGGCGCGCAGCTGTCGCCGTGGCAGACCACCAGCACGTCGGCGTCGGGGACATCCGCCAGCAGACCGAGAGCCTCGTCGACGTCGAGGTGGCGATGATCGGGGTGCCACCTCGCCGGGTCGAGCAGGTCCTGGCGAGCGCACGCGTGCGCAGACGCCAGCCGGTCGGCCGCGGACCAGGAGAACGGGCATTCGGCGACTGGCAGCGCCTCGTGCAGCGCGCGCAGCCCCTCCCCGATCGCTGTTACTGCCAGGCCCGGCTCTCGCTTCCAGCGGTCACTGGCCGCTGTCTCGCCCGGCAGCCCGGCCGTCACCAACCACGACCCAGCCGTGTCGGCACCCTGGTCGAGCACGCGCGGCACCGGCGCGTACGCCGCGGCCCAGGCGAGCCGTGCTGCCTCCGCCGCCAGATCCAGGCCGCTGTTCGCCGGCGCCCACTTCACGAACCAGTGCCCGTCGTCGCCCACGATCTCGCACGTGACGCCGCCGAGCTGGTTGAGCCAAACCGGCCGGACCGGGCGGCCCGCCGCGATGCGTAGCACCACCTCGGGCACCGGCAGGTCGGATGCAGGCGGCCCAGCAAGCAGGGGGCCGAGCACACCTGGATGGTCTGACGCCATGGCCGAACCGTAGGCGCACTGCGCTCGCGGACCGTGGAATGAGCCGGGCGCAGATCGCCGAGAGGCGTGACGCGTCGCGGCGTCGTCTGACGAGCCGCTAAGCCGCGGCGCTTCGCGCCGACCAGTAGTCGGTTTCGCCAACGACAACCAGGTCGACCAAGGGGATCGCGTCGTGACCTTCGAGGTCGGACCATAGTTGCCTGTCGACGGGAAGCGGCCGACCATCCGCGCGCGGCACCGCCAGCAGCACCGCCACAGCGGGGACATGGTCGAGGATGCGGACCAGATTGCGCGTCATCTGCGCATCGACGTGCGCCATCGCGTCGGCGAAGGCGGACGCCAGGATCACCTCGCCCCGCGGCCCGTCCAGGAAGAGCAGCCAGAGCGAGCCTTCGTCCGCGGGTGTAAGGCGCCCCCGCAGGCCGTAGATGCGGTCGTCCAACCAGTTCGCCATGTGGTCGAGAGTGGCCAGCAATGGGTCGCGACGACACGTCCGGCAGAACATCTGTGGATGCCGCACTCCCGTGGGTAAGGTGCGAAGGACTGCGGCCCGACGGGCTTCCTCACCGGACATGCCCCCACCCGCACGACCAGTTCGTGCTGCCTGGGGAGTCCGGTGCTGCTGTACCGCGCGTCCGCGGAATCGCTGCGGTCGGAGGCACAGGCGGGGCGGTTGGCTGCGCATCTGGCGGAGCAGTACTCCTTCGCCCTTGGACGGCGTGCCGCCGATTCTGAGCGGCGCTCGTGGGAGCGAAGCCTGCCGGTGCTGGCGGACGATCTCCGGGAAGCCGGCCTTGGGCAGGTAGAGGTGCTCGCGGAGTACCAGCTTCCGCTGTCGAGCAAGCGCGTTGATGCGCTGCTCGCGGGTGTGCACCCGAAGACAGGGGCGCCGTCGTACGTGCTGGTCGAGCTCAAGCAGTGGAGCCAGGCCGAGGCACACGAGGACGCCCATGACCTCTGCTACGTGGACACCTACGGACGCCACCCGGTGCTGCACCCGGCCGAGCAGGTCCGGCGATACTGCACCTTCCTCGCCGACTTCAGCGGCGCGCTCGAGGATGCGCTGGACCCGGTCGCGGGTGCGGCGTACCTACACAACGCCACCGAGTTCGGGGTCGGGTCGCTTCGGGCGCTGCCCGAGGACGAGCACGGTCGGCTGTTCACCCGTGAGCGACGGCAAGACTTTGTCGACTTCCTGCAGTCCCGGCTTGCCCCTGAGCCGGGCGTCGAAGCGGCCGATCTCCTGCTGGCCAGCCGCGTCGCACCCAGTCGGCAGCTGCTGAAGGTCGCCGCGGACGAGGTGCAGACCCGCGAGCAGTTCACGCTGCTGGACGAGCAGCAGGTCGCCTACCGGCTCGTGCTCACTGCGGTGGAGCGAGCGAGGGCCTCCGACGCCAAGCAGGTGATCGTGATCACCGGTGGTCCAGGATCGGGCAAGAGCGTGATCGCGCTGTCGCTTGTCGGCGAGCTGTGGCGACAGGGTCGGTCGGCGCTGCACGCGACCGGTTCGAAGTCCTTCACACAGACGCTGCGCAAGGTGGCCGGCCGCCGCAACACGCGGGTGAAGGCGCTGTTCAAGTACTTCAACAGCTTCATGACGGCCGAACGCAACGGCTTCGACGTCCTCGTCTGCGACGAGGCGCACCGGATGCGGGAGACCTCCGCCAACCGTTACACCCGCGCGGAGCTCCGGACGGGTAGGCCGCAGGTCCGGGAGCTCATCGACGCCGCGCGCGTGCCCGTGTTTCTGCTGGACCAGCACCAGGTCGTTCGCCCGGGCGAGACCGGCACGGCACAGCTGATTCGGCAACACGCAGGCGAGCTCGGCCTCGACGTCGTCGAGATCGCACTCGACGCCCAGTTCCGCTGCGGTGGGTCTCGAACCTTCGAGGAGTGGGTGTTGCGGCTGCTCGGCCTCGATCCCGGCGGCCCGATCCCGTGGACGGGAGACACGTACTTCGAGCTGCAGGTCGCGTCGTCACCGGCCGAGCTGGAGCGCGCCCTGCAGGCGAAGGCGGATGCCGGGTACGGAGCCCGGATGACCGCCGGGTTCTGCTGGCCGTGGAGTGATCCGAGGCCGGACGGCTCTCTCGTCGACGACGTGACCATCGGGAACTGGCGACGGCCCTGGAACCTCCGCGGCGAGCGAGGTGTCGGCGGTGCGCCGCCGGCCAGCCTGTGGGCAACCGACCCGGCCGGGTTCGGCCAGGTCGGATGCATCTACACCGCTCAAGGTTTCGAGTACGACTGGAACGGCGTCATCCTCGGTCCGGACCTCGTCTGGCGGGAGGGCCGATGGGTTGCACAGCCGAAGGGGTCCAAAGACCCAGCCCTGCGCGGTCTCTCCCCGGACGAAGCTGGCCCGCTGCTCCGCAACGTCTACAAGGTTCTGCTGACACGAGGCATGGTGGGCACCGTCGTGCACTCGGTGGACCCTGAGACACAAGAACTTCTTCGGTCCTCGGTCGCCGGCCGTGCCGAAGCGGGTGGTGGATAGCTCGTGCCAGTGTGCGCTCGGCTGCTCGACGCAGGAACGCGGGCTGGACGCCGCCGGGCGGCGACTTCGGACTGGGCGGGTGACGCGGTAGTCAGCTGGCGCAGACCCGCCGTGACTGCCGGGCTACTGTCACGGCGCGCTGGTGCCTCCCGCGCTGCCGTGGCAGCCATGGCGTAGGTCCTGACAGGCCAGGCGGCCGTGCTCGAGCGAGTAGCCCGACAGGTAGTAGAAGGACAGGCGATCGGCGACCGGCATGCCGTTGATCGTGGGCGGCGTGTTGCCGGCCTCGACGTTGCCCGCGGCAGCGGCCTGCTGCGGGTCGAAGGGGCCGGCGCCGATGGAGTGCACATCGGATGACTTGTCGAACCTTGTGGCCGTGAGTCGCTCGGTCGCCGAACGGTCGCCGCGCAGGTAGCGGTCGAACCAGGCGAGCGTGTAGTAGAAGGCGACGCGTTCGCCGAGCCGGCTCGCCGGAAGGATGTAGGGAACGTAGGAGTACTCCAGATGAGTCGATCCGCGCAGCGCGACCTGCATGGTGTCGACACCCGCAGCCCGCAGCTGTCGGAACGCTGCGTCGTCCGCATGCGGATCGGGGGCTGCCTGCATGGGCTGCGGGTTGAAGAAGTACTCGGAGTTGATGCCCATCGCGGGTGTGCGCAGCGCTGTCCCCTTGGGCGGGGTCGCGAGGTTGTCCCACGCGACGATGGCCGAGACGCGTCGGTCTTCCTGGCCCACCACGCTGACCGCGGTGGCGCCGAGCGAATGACCCGCCAGGCCCACGTGCTTTCGGTCCACCGATGCCCAGAACGGGTTGACGTCACCGTTCTTGGTCGGCGCGGACGGGCTCGAGAACAGGTAGTTCAATGCGTCGCGGGTGCCCTGCACGAAGTTGTAGTCCTGCTGGAACGGCACCCCTGGGCATGCCGTCGCGCTGCACGGATGGGCGAAGGTCTCCGAGGCGCCCTGGCCCTGCACGTCGAAGGTGAGCACCAGGTAGCCGGCCTCGGCGAGTCCTTCGGCTGCCCACCAGTACATCTGCTGGTAGCCCTGGATGGACCCGGTCGTGATCACGATCGACGGGTAGGGACCGTTGCCGCCTGACGGGAGGAAGACGTGTCCGTGCAGCAGCGCGCCGTCGCTCGCGGTGAACTGCACTGGGAACACCCGACCCCGATGCAGGTCGTCCTGCCAGCGCGACAGCGTGCGGAAAGGATCAGCAGTCGTCCCGCCGGCGACCAGCTGCCCCAGCGTCAGTCGCGGTCGGGTCGGCTCCTGGAGCTGCTCTCCGAGCTGAGTCGCGTAGATGCCCGGCGTCTGGCGGGCGAACGCCGACGCGAACGCCGGGCTGTCCAGCTCGTCCTGCTCTCGCTGCGTAGCGCACCAGACGTTGGCCAAGTCGCGCTGGTGCCACGCCGCTGTGCCGGGTGCCGGATCACCCGCCGGACCGACGCAGTCGATCGGATCCGGCGCGGCGCCACCGGCGAGCGCCGGCGTCACGGCGACGGCTAATGACACGGCGCAGGCCAAAGCGACAGCGGTCCTGCGCAACACGAGTCCTCCCCTGGGGCAGCGTCAGCTGCTCTCTAGTTCGCGGACGGCGCGTCTTCTCCTTCCCAGCCGGCCGGTTCGGAGCCTCGACCAACCGCCCATTTGACAACTACACAACTACACAGTTACATAGGCAACTATGTCGATGCCCCATCCGCTCCCGGACCCCCTGGTCGAGCTGATCGCCGAACGGTTCCGCACCATCGGGGACCCCACCCGCATCCGCCTGCTCGAGCGCCTGCAGGACGGCGAGGCGTCGGTGCAGGAGCTCGCGGAGCACGTCGGCACCTCGCAGCAGAACGTGTCCAAGCACCTCGGTGTCCTGGCGCGGGTTGGGATCGTCGGCCGGCGCAAGGACGGCACTTTCGCCTACTACCGGATCACCGACGCGTCGGTGGTCGCCATCTGCGAGCAGGTCTGCGGCGTGGTGCAACGCGACATCGGCCGGCTCGCCGCGGCGATCGAGGGAGCAAACGCATGACCGGTCGCTGGCCGCTGGAGCGAGTGCTTTTCGCACCCGCCGGAACGATGGTCGCGCTCAGCGTGATGCTGACCATGACCGTCAGTCGCTTGTTCCTGGTGCTGCGCCGCGCCGGAGTCGCGCCGAGGCGCCAGCGGTGACCGCACAACCTGCAGTTGCCCGCCCAGCAGCCACAGCCGCAGTCGACGAGGCGTCGTACGGGCCGTTGGGCCGGCTTGGCTTCTGGACCGCCAGGCACTTCCGCGCGGTCCTGCTCGCCTGGGTCGTCGTCGCGCTCGGCCTCGGTTTCTTCGCACCGAAGGCGCAGCATGCGCTCGCCGGCGCCGGGTGGGAGGCCTCCGGGTCGCAGTCGGTTGCCGCCCGTCAGCTCATCGACAAGCAGTTCGCCGGCCTGTCCAGCGCCGCCCTGCAGGTCGTCGTCCACTCCAACCGCCACACCATTCACGACCCGACGGTCCAGGTCGTCATCACCCGCGCCGAGCAGCTGCTGCGCGCGGACGACCGCATCAGCCGCGTCGTACCCCCGACTGCCGGTGTCTCGGTCAGCCGGGACGGGCACACCGCCGTCATCCAGGCCGGTGCAGCCGGCGACACCAACGCGATGGTCCGCGCCGCCGACGCGCTCAAGGGGCCGCTGACGCACTTGTCCGGCAACGGCACGACCGTCGCGCTCACCGGCTCGTCCGGACTGTGGAGCGACTTCAACGCCGCCAACCACACCGCGATGATGCGCTCGGAGCTGTTCAGCTGGCCGGTCACGATGGCGATCCTTGTCGTCGCGTTCGGATCGCTCGTCGCCGCCGGCTTGCCGCTGATGTTGACCATCATCGGATTGATGGCGGCTGCCGGCTCGCTGTGGCTCGGTACGCACATCGGCGCGATCTCGATCTGGGCGATGAACTTCGCGCTGATGTTCGCGCTCGCGCTCGGCATCGACTACGCCCTGTTTCTCGTCGTCCGCTTCCGTGGCGCCCGGTTCGGCCGACACGAGGACGAGGGGCACGCGGTCGCCGAGACGATGGACACCGCCGGCAAGGCCGTGCTGTTCTCCGGCCTGACCGTGCTCGTCTCCCTGTCCGCGGTCATGCTCGTGCCGTCACCGGCGTTCCGGTCGATGGCTCTCGGCATCATGCTCGCCGTCATCTTCGTCCTCGCCGCGACCCTGACGTTGCTGCCTGCGGTCCTCGCGAAGCTCGGTGCGCGCGTCGATGGCGTCGCGCTGCCGTGGGTGCACACCGGCGAACACCGCTCGCTCCGGTTCCAGGCATGGGCCGAACGGCTGTGGCGCCGACCGGTCGTGTACGGCGCAGCAGCGCTGATCGCCCTTCTTGCCCTTGCGTTGCCGATTCTCGGGTTGCGGACCGGCATGCCCAGCATCAAGGTCATCCCCACCACGGCCACCGCCCGCGTGGGCTACAACCTTGTCCAGTCCGCGTTCGGTCCCGGCGCCCCGGGCGCACTGCAGGTCGTCACGTCGACAACCGAAGCCGCCCGGACGACACAGGTACTCACCCACTCGCCCGGCATCGCACAGGTGACGCCGGCGATGCCCTCTGCCGACGGACGCTGGCAGATGATCCAAGCCATCCCGACCGTCGACCCGTCATCGAAGACACTCGGCCACATCGTCGACGAGCTCCGCGCACAGATGCCTCCCGGGGCGCTCGTGGGCGGTGCTGCGGCGGAGAACCACGACCTGGAGAAGCTGCTTTCCGCTCGCACGCCGCTCGTCATCGGCGTCGTGCTCGGCCTCGGGTTCCTGCTGCTGCTCGTCGCGCTGCAGGCGCCGCTCATCGCGGCGCTCGGTGTGGTGACCAACCTGCTCGCGGTTGGCGCCGCATTCGGTGTGGCCCGACTGATCTTTCAGAACGGTCTCGGCGCGAGCCTGTTCGGATTCGAACCTCAGCACTTTCTCGACGCGTGGGCGCCCGTGTTCTTCTTCGCCATGATCTTCGCGATTTCGATGGACTACACCGTGTTTCTGCTGTCCAGCGCAAAAGAACACTGGGAGGCCAGCCGCGGTAACGCCCGCGACGCGATGATCAGCGGCGTTGCGCACTCGGGCCGGGTCATCTTCGCCGCCGCCGGCGTCATGGTTGCGGTCTTCTTCACCTTCGCGCTGTCCGGACCGCTGCCACCCAAGGAGATGGGCATCGTTCTGGGCATCGCGGTCCTGCTCGACGCGTTGCTCATCCGCCTGCTCCTGCTGCCGGTGCTGTTGCGCTTGACCGGCCGCGCGGCTTGGGCCGGCCCGAGCTGGTTGCGTCGCGTCCTGCCCAACGTCCGGTTCGCCCACGGCGCGACACCTCCGGAGGTCACCCGACGGGCTACGGAGTGACCGCGCTGCTGTCCCGAAGGCTTCCGTCTCGGTGTCGACGACCGCCGGTGAAGATGTGGTCATGAAGACGGTTGAGCTGCGGATCGAGACCGGCACCCGCGTCGTACACGATGTGACCGGTCTGGTGCGCGAGTTCTGTGCGGGCGGGGGCGACGGGCTCGTTCACGTGTTCCTGCCGCACGCCACCGCCGGGCTGGCGCTGATGGAGACGGGGTCGGGTAGCGAGAGCGATCTCGAGGACGCAGTCGCTCGTCTTCTTCCAGCGGATGGCCGCTATCGGCACCGTCACGGGTCGCCCGGTCACGGGCGCGACCACGTCCTCCCCGCGTTCGTCTCCCCTTCTTTGACACTGCCGGTGGTGGACGGCCGGGTCATGCTCGGCACCTGGCAGAGCGTGGTCGTCGTCGACCCCAACGGCGACAACCCGGTGCGCACGTTGCGACTGTCCTTCCTCGCCGGCTGATGAACCTGCCCCCGGCCACGGCGGGCATTGACCCGACGCACCTTGCTCGCTAACGTACAACCAAATGGTTGTAGGAAATGATCTGACCGACGACGAGGTGGACCGGATCTTCCGGGCCCTCGCCGATGCGACCCGCCGCGACATCGTCCGTCGCACGCTGGTCGGTGAGCACTCCGTGTCGCAGCTGGCGCAGGACTACGACGTGTCCTTCGCTGCGGTGCAGAAGCACGTGGCGGTGCTGGAACGGGCGGGGCTCGTAACCAAGGCAGCGCACGGTCGAGAACGTCTGGTCCGCGGCAACCCGGCGGGGATCCAGCGGGCGCGTGCGCTGTTGGACTCCTACGAGCAGCTCTGGCGATCGCGCATCTCCCGCCTCGACGCACTGCTCGAACACGACGACCACTGACCAACTGGCGAGAGCCGGCCCGGCAAGGAGAGGACCCGTGTCATGCCGATCACCTCGGTGCACAAGGACCCGGAAACGCTCACGATGACGGTCGTCGCGGACTTCGCGGCGCCGCTGCAAAGGCTCTGGGACGCCTACGCCGACCCGCGGCAGCTCGAGAAGTTCTGGGGGCCCCCGACGTATCCGGCGACGTTCACCCGGCACGACATGTTCCCGGGTGGCCGGTCGGCGTACGCCATGGTCGGGCCGGAGGGCGACGTGTCCCGTGGCTACTGGGAGTTCCTCGACGTCAAGGCGCCGCATTCGTTCGAGGTCCTCGACGGCTTCTGCCGCCCCGACGGCACGCCCGACACCGAGATGCCGACCATGCGGATGACGTTCGCGTTCGAGGCAACAGCGTCCGGCTCGCGGTTGACGACCACCACGTTCTTCACGTCCGTCGACGAGCTCGAGCAGCTGATGAGTATGGGCATGGAAGAGGGCATGCGCCAGGCCATGGGGCAGATCGACGCGGTGCTCGACGATCTGCGCAGCTTCGCTGCGGACCTGCCGGCAGCCGCCGGGGTCCTCAGTGACACGACCGTCCGGATCAGCCGGGTCATCCGCGGCACCGTCGCGCAGGTGTGGGCCGCCTACCACGACCCGGCCCTGGTCTCGCGGTGGCTGCTGGGCCCGGACGGTTGGTCGATGCCCGTCTGCGAGGTCGCGACCGAGGTCGGCGGCACCTACCGCTACGTGTGGCGGGAGGACACCGGCGACCGGAGCTTCGCCTCGACCGGCGAGGTGGTCGAGTTCGCGGCGCCGCACCGCACCGTGACCACCGAGCGGATGTACGGCGACGGCATCCCCGACGACGCCGCCGGCACCGTCAACGAGATGACGCTGATCCCCGTCGAGGGCGGCACCCTGGTCACGGTGGTGGTCACCTACCCCGATGCCGAGACCCGGGACGAGGTCCTGGGCACCGGAATGGTCGGTGGGATGGAAGCCAGCTACGCGCGCCTGGAACGCACCGTTCTCGCGCGCTAAGTGCAGGCTGTTCAAGCCGATCGGACGGGCCTACCGTTGCTTCTTCAGCGCGGCATCGACCCGGGGAGGGGCGCCATGGGACGCATCGTGCGCAAGAACTTCGACGCGCCGGACGAGGTCCGCAAGGTCGAAGGCGGAATGGGGCACATCGAACTGGTGAACGTCGAAGACGGCGCGGTCGGCCGTGCGACGTTCCGGCCCGGGTGGCGGTGGTCCGAGCACGTGCGGCCGATCGCCGGGACCGAGAGCTGCCAGGTGGCGCACGTCGGCTACCAGATCTCGGGACGTATGGGTGTGCGTTTGGACGATGGCGAGGAGATGGAGTTCGGGCCGGGTGACTTCGTGAGCATCCCGGCCGGCCACGACGGGTGGGTCATCGGCGACGAAACGGTCGTCATGATCGATTGGCAGGGGATGGCTGGCTACGCCAAGAAGTAGCCGGCACCACCTCTGCTCGCCGGCCCTCAGGTGCGGGCGGTCGGTCGCTTCCGGCCGATGCCCTGCACTCGCCGGCGTAGCAGCCAGCGGATCAGCTCGGTGAGCGCGGTCACGGCGAACGCGATCCCGAGCGCGAGCAGCAGGCCTTTCCACGCCTGGTGCTCGAAGGCGCGCCCGCCGAAGTAGCCGAGCAGCGCTCCGTAGCCGGCCCAGACGATCGCCGCGACGGCGTCGTACACCGCGAACCGCGGCCACGGGAAGTGGGTGAGCCCGGCGGTCAGCGTCACCGCGGTCCGCCCACCGGGGATGAAGCGGGCCACCGCGATGAGCTGCCCACCGCGCTGGTCGAGCTGGCCACGGGCCCAGGTGATCCGGTGCTGCGCTTTCGCGCCGGAGAAGAACCGTCGTTGCACCCGGTCGCCGTAGCGGTGGCCGATCGCGTAGGCGAGGTTGTCGCCGACGAACGCGCCCACGGCGGCTGCCGCGATGACCAAGGCAAGGTTCAGGTCGCCGGCGGCCGTGACGACTCCAGCCGTGATCACGGCTGTCTCGCTCGGCACGATCGGGAACACGGAGTCGGTGATCGCGAAGAGCAGCACGACCACGTAGGCCCAGGCGGACGCGTTGGCGACGAGATGGGTGAACTGGTCGAACATCAGCGGACGCCGAGCGGTCGTACGCCGGACACCCCACTGGTTGCACGCAGTCCCGTAGCCATGCCCACCAGTGTGCGGGCGCGCGCGAAAATCGGGGCGACTGCCACGGGCGCGCGCGCGTAGCGTCGAGCGCGCCATGAGCGTCGACGAGCTGACCACTCAGGCCGTCCACGCGCGGCCCGGCGTGCCGTCGTCGGAGGACGCGGCCGACCGTCGCATCACCCTCGCCCGGCTGCGTGGCGCCGTCACCTGGTGGTGCGTGGCGTCCGCCGCTGTCGCCGCCGTCGGTTACGCCCTGGGCACCCTGGTCGCGGGCCGGCTGGCCGCCCGGCCGACCGGCCTGGCGCTCGGGCTGCTCGCGCTGTCGGTCGTCGGCGGCGCCGTGCTCGACACGGCCGGTCGTACGGCGTGGGCCGGCGTCGTCGACCGGGCGGAGGGCCGGCTGCGCGGCGACCTGCTGTCCGCGGCGCTGAGCCAGCCGCTGTCGGCACTGTCCGAGACGGCGGTAGGCGAGATTCTCGACCGGATCGACGACGACACGCACGAGCTCGGCCTGCTGCTGCGGCGCGTGGCGTGGGACCTCGTGCGCACCGCGCTGCGGGCGCTGCCGCTGTGGGTGGTCGCCGGGCTGACCTGGTGGCCGGCCTGGGCCCTCTTCCCGGTCACGGCGGCCCTCACGGCGCTCGTCATCCGCGGTCCTGCGGCAGAGGTCTCGCGCCTGAAGGTCGAGGAGGAGATCGCCTGGACCGACCACGCCGCGGTCATGGAGGAGGGCATCGCAGCGCGTGACGACCTGCGCTCGAGCCTCGGCCAGGCCTACCTGATCCGGCGCTGCGCCGAGCTGTCGGCCGCGGTGCACGCCAAGGTGGGCGCGACCTGCCGGGCCGCGGGAATCCTCGGCCGCCGGGCCGGCCTGGTGCTGCACGGCCTGCTGGCCGCGACGGCCGTCGCCGGGGTCGCGCTCGCCGTCCACGGCCGCCTGTCCACCGCCGGGCTCGTGACGCTGTTCCTCGTGACGACGTCGTTCGTCGGCCAGGTCGACCAGGTCGCCCGGCACATGCCCGACCTGCAGGAGGGCCTGGGTGCCCTCACCCGGCTTCGCGCGATGATGGCCGTCCCGGCCGAGCCGCGCGGCGGGCGCGGCGTACCCCACGGTCTACTCGGCATCCAGGTGCGCCACCTGCACTTCGCCTACCCGCACGGCACGTTCGAGCTGCGCGACGTCACGGTCGACGTCGCGGCGGGCACGACGATCGCGCTGGTCGGCCGCACCGGTTCCGGCAAGTCGACGCTTGCCGCGCTGCTGTCCCGTGCGGTCGAACCGCCCGCGGCCACCGTCTTCCTCGGCGGCGTCGACGTCACGACGATCGACCTGCAGCAGCTGCGCCGCACCGTCGGCGTCGTCACCCAGCGCACCGAGATCCTGGCCGGCACGCTGGCGGAGAACATCACGCTGTTCGCCGACCTGCCCCGCGCGACCGTCGCGGCGGCGATCGACGAGCTCGGCCTGACGGCCTGGGTCGCCGGCCTGCCGGAGGGGCTCGACACGCCTCTCGGGCCGGGCGGCACCAGCCTGTCGGCGGGCGAGGAGCAGCTGGTGGCCTTCGCGCGGTTGCTGGTGCGCGACGTGCGGATCGTCGTGCTCGACGAGGCCACCGCGCGGATGGACCCGGTCACCGAGGCCCGCGTCGTCGGCGCCGCCGAGCGGTTGCTGCGCGGGCGCACCGGCGTACTCATCGCGCACCGCCTGTCCACGACCGCGCGCGCCGATGTCGTCGCGGTCCTCGCCGGCGGCCGGATCGTGCAGCTGGGGGAGCGCGCGGTGCTGGCCGCCACCCCCGGGGCGTTTCGCGACCTGCTCGTCGCAGCCGGCACCGAGACACAGGCGCTCGACATCACCGGCCCGTCGGCCGTCACCGCGACCGCCCGCCGCGTCGGCGACGTGCCGCCGGAGGACGAACCCGGCACCGGGCCGGGGCTCGCGCGCAGCACCGTGTCGATGCTGCGCATCCATCCGGCGTGGGGCATCGGTGGGGCGGCGCTGTTCCTCACCGCGGCCGTGACCGGAGCGTGGGGTGCGATCACCGGGTGGATCTGGGGCCACCTCGTCGCGGACCTGCGGGCGGGCCGCGCTGTCACGACGCTGACCGGTGCCCTGGTGGTCGCGCTGCTCGTCGCGCCACTCGCGCTGTCGGTCGCGTTCCGCGTCTACCCGCAGTGGTGGTCGGCGGTGATGCTGCGGGTGCGCCACGCCGTGCTGCGCGGCCAGACGATGCAGCACCGGCTGCCGCGCACCCCGCCCGGCGAGGTGGTCGCCCGCGCCATGGACGCCGACCGCTTCGCGCGCTACGCCGACCGGTGGGTCGACTTCGTCAACGGCATGGCCATCATCGCCGTGACGATGCTCGCCGGCTGGAACGTCCTGGCCGGCGTCGTCCTCGTCGCGGTCATGGCGGTGTCGTCGCTGGCCTCGACCATCGGCACGCCGCGCGCCGGCCGCTCCGCCGCCGCGTCGTCCGCGGCCCGGGCGCGCTTCGGCCGCTCACTCGTGTCGGCGCTCGACGCGGCCCGCACCGTCAAGCTCGCCGCCGCCACCCCGGCGGTGCACCGGCACCTGCAGCAGGTCGACGCCGGCCGTGTCGAGGCCGCCGTCCGGGAGCACCGGGTCCAGGCGGCGCTCGACGGTGTGCCGATCGTGATGGTGCAGTGCGGTGTCGTCGCCGGCTGGCTGGTCTACTTCGCCGGCGGCTGGGGGCTGGCGACCGCGCTGCTGGTGACGACGGCGGTCAACGGGTTCGACTGGTTCGGCCGGGTCGCCGGCTCGGTGATCACGGAGGCGCCCGGGGTGCGGGCGTGGAAGGACGCCACGGCCTCGCTGGCCGGGGGTGTCGACCTGATGGCGGTCCCCCCGGGCGTCGACCTGGTGCGCGGCACCGCGCCGACGCCGCCGCTGCCTCCACGCACACCGCTGCGACGGCTGTCGGTCGTCGGTCTGACCGCGATGCACGCCGACGGCACCATCGGCGTCGAGCGGGTCACGTTCACCGTCGACGCGGGGGAGTTGGTGCTGCTGCTCGGCCCGATCGGCTCGGGCAAGTCGTCGCTGCTCGCCGCGCTGGCCGGGCTCGTGCACCACAGCGGCCACGTCCGGTGGAACGGCGTCGACGTCGAGGACCCGCAGGTGTTCCTGCGGCCGGGCCAGGTGGCCTACGTCGCGCAGATGCCGCGGGTGCTGTCGGGCACCTTCGGTGACAACGTGCGGCTCGACCACCGGCGCGCGCTCGACCGCGCCATCGCCGACGCGCGGCTCTCGCTCGACGTCGCGGACGCCGGCGGGCTCGACGCGGTGGTCGGGCACCGCGGCGTGCGGCTGTCCGGCGGGCAGGTGCAACGGCTCGCCTTCGCCCGCGCACTGGCGACCGAGGCCGAGCTCGTGCTCGCCGACGACGTGTCGAGCGCGCTCGACGCGCGCACCGAGGTCGAGCTGTGGGGCGCGTTGCGGGCCCGCGGTACGACGGTCATCGCCTCGACGTCGAAGCGGGCGGCCTTGCGTCAGGCGGACCGCGTGCTCGTGCTGGTCGACGGCCGGATCGCGGCAGTCGGGCCGTGGTCGCAGCTCGCGGCCGACTGGCAGCATCTCGCCGGCTGAGCTGCTCCTGTCACCCGGTTCGCGGACCGGTGCTACCTCCGGGCCATCGGCACATAGGCGCGGCACGGCTCGTTGCGCAGGCTCGGGCAGGCGGGGAAGCCGGTCGGCACGCTGACGCCGGGCACCACGGGCAGCACCAGGCTCGACGGCATCTGCCGTGAGAAGGCGATCGCCACCTGGGCGGTCCCCGCCGGCTCGGTCTCGCCGAACGACCAGACCGGCTGCGTGCCGTTGGGCGCGGCGATCGTCACCCGGATGCGGCTGCCGGCGCGGTAGGCGTGCCCCTCGTAGAACAGCGGGATCGCCACCGGGACGAACCCGTTCTTCGGCATCGGCTGCACGTCGGAGGCGAGCATGCTCGGGATCGGTTCGAGCAGCGTGCTGGGCTGGGCGAGCATCGTGTCGGAACCGGTTGCCAGCTTGCGTTCGCTGGCGCGGATCCAGCCGTTCTGCACGAACGTCTCGTGCCCGTCCGGGTCGACCTCGCTGACCGTCGCCTGCAGGTCGACATCGGGAGTCGACGAGCGCACCCACAGGTAGAGGGCTCCGGCGCCGACGACGGTCGTGTCGTGCTTGAGCGGCGCGGTGAGGTAGGCCACCGCGGTGCCCGCCGGGTTCTGCTGCCACTTCCACTGCCACTGCGACGCGTTGCCCCACAGCCCGCCGCCGCCGGTGCTGTCGCCGAAGTCGGTGAGGGGGAGCGCCTTCGCGTTCGACGTGTAGCCGTCGACGCCGTGGCCCCGCGGCGGCGTGTCGGTCAGCGTGCCGGCGGGTCCGAGGTACCAGCGCTGCGCGACGGTCCCGGGAATCGGCCACTTCGCGAACGACGCCTCGAAACCGGGGTAGGGGTCGCCGGCGCTTGCTGTTCCTGTAGGCGACTGGCCGGCGCCGTTGTCGAAGAGCACTCGCACCTGCGGCAGCTTCTCGAAGGCCGCCAGCGCGGCGGCGTAGGTCGGGATCGTCTGGATCGGGTCGGGCGGCAGCGTGACGACGTCGTCCTGCGGCAGCCCCATCGCCTGCTGGAAGATGACCGGCGCGGCCGCGGCCGTGACGGCCGCGTTGAGCATCGGCGCCTGGTGCGCCACGTAGAGCTGCAGGAAGTCGTACCACCGGTCGTACGTCGCCGGGTCGAGCGAGTCGATGTGCGCGCCGTTGGTGAAGGTGAACCACTTCTTGGACGTGCCGCGGAAGTGGGCGGCGAGGTCGGGGCAGTGGCCGCCGGTCTGCTCGTCCTCCCACTGGCAGGCCATGAACACCGGCACGTCGATCTTGTGCACGAACGTGATCGGGTCGAGCGGGTCGGCGACCGCCGGGTTGTAGTGCGAGTTGGCCCGGATCGTCGCGAGCAGGTTCTCGGCCTCGCCGTGCAGCACCTGGTTCTGCGTGCAGGTCTGGTCACCCGACTGGATCTGCTGGTAGGCCCACGACTGGCCCCCCTTGGCGCTCGCGGGGAGCGCATCGTGCTGGCGCTCCAGCGCCCAGCCCACCGCGAAGCCGGTGTTGAGGATGCCGCCCGGGTAGAGCGTCGTCGCGGTCGCGTCGATCGTCGACAGCGGAGCGATCGCCTCGAGCGACGGCGGGCGGGTCTGCGCGGTGAACAGCTGGCTGATGGCGCCGTACGAGATGCCGATCATCCCGACCTTGTGGTCGCGCACCCACGGCTGGTGGGCGATGGTCTCGACGACGTCGTAGCCGTCGAGGTTCTGCAGCGGCTCGAAGAAGTTGAAGGCGCCACCCGAGCAGCCGGTGCCGCGCATGTTGACGTCGACGACCGCGAAGCCCATGACGTTGGCCAGGATGGCGATGCCGTTCTGCGGTCCGGCCGGGTCGGAGTAGCCGTAGCCGGAGTACTCGATCAGCGTGGGGTACGGCGGGGCGTAGTCGGGCAGCCCGCTCGGCAGGTTGTTGTCGGGCACCTTCTGGCCGGCCGGCGCCGTGGGCGGGTGCACGTAGATCGAGAGCCGCGTGCCGTCGCGGGTGGTCAGGTAGCCGTAGCCGTGGTCCGGGATCGACTGCTGGTAGGTCGACGGGTCCCACGGCGCCGGGCGGTCGGTGTGCACCGTGACCGGAGCCGATTCGGGCCCGTGCGGCAGCAGCTTGACGCGGTAGCCGCGGGCCGGCGCGACGCCGTAGAAGATCAGGCCGCCGAGCGAGTCGGCCGACTTCGTGGCGACCTGGTGGCCGGTGCCGTCGAGCAGCGCCGCCTGCGCCCCGGCGTGCAGCCCGGTGACGTAGACCTGCCCGACGCTGCCGTGCGCGTCGACGGCGGGTGGCGGACCCGCTGTCGCGGCGTCGACCGCGACGAAGAGCCCAGAGATGAGCGTGACGGCCAGCGAGATCCGGACGAGCGCGCCGTGGTTCCGCACCGGTGACGTCTCCTTCGCGACCGCCCGTGGGTCGCTCCCCGACCCTGTTCGACGACGCTCTTCGACGCCCGGAGGGGTCGCTCCTTCCTCGCGGTTCGCACGGGCGGCCCGGCGAACGGCCGCCAGGGCGTCACGGGAGTGCGGCGACGGCCGCGACGAGGTCGCCCAACGCGAGGTTGACGTCGACCCGGTGCAGCCCCCACGACGGACTGGGATCCTCGGTCACCAGGGGCCGGGCATCGGGCGCGTGCGGCGTCACCTGCAGCCAGGTGACCCCGTTCGCGCTGCGGCACTGCGCGACGTAGCGACCCGGGTACGTGGCCCAGTGGGCACCTGCCGTCAGCCGGACGCTGGGGAAGTACGGGCGGAGGGGAGCCGGCGCGGCGCTGAAGTCGGCCGGGTTGACGCAGGCCACTTCGCGGTCGCGCGCGGTCTCCCCGCTCTGGAGGCTGACGCCGGTCCCGGCGGTGCCGAAGAGCCCGCCGGCCGAGGGCGGCGTCAGGAACGACGAGTAGGCGATGACGCAGCCGCTCTCGCCGCGCCGGGTGCACAGCGGGATGTGCTGGAAGCTGCCTCCGACCGTCCGGCCGGGGAGCACGGTCACGTTGCCGCCGAGCAGGATGGCGAGTGCGACCTTGGCGCGCATCGCCGGGTCGGAGTCGATGTCGGACCGGATCAGCCGGATCAGCATCGCGGCCCCCTGCGAGTGGCCGATCAGCACGACGCGGCGGCCGTGGTTGTCGTGCGCCAGGTAGTCGTGCCACGCGCTGCGCAGGCTCGACAGCGCGAGCAGGTTCTGCGGCGAGTCGGGCGCGGCGTGCGCGAGGTTGAACAGGTCGGTGAGGGTCCGCTGCCGGTACATCGGCGCCCAGACCCGGCAGACCGAGGAGAACCGCGACGCCTGCGCGACCGCGACGTCGTCTTCCGCCTTCTGGATCGTCAGGTCCGCGTTGGCCGTCGTCTCCGTGCTGACCGTGGGATAGACGTAGAAGCAGTCCAGGTCGCGCTGGTCCGCCGAGGGCGCCGGGTCGGGTTGGGTGCGGCCGGCGGCGTCGACCGAGACGGCGCGCTCGGCGAAGGTGCAGGGGTCGGGAGAGTGACCCGGACGGCACAGCCACACCGTGGCCGGCGCCGAAGCGGCGCGGCCGGAGGTCGAGTGCGTTGACGGGGTCGAGCGCGCTGCCGGCGCGGCGGGCGAACCGGAGCACGCCACCAGGCCGGTCGCGGCCACGGCGGCGAGGAGCAGAGCGACCCGACGCGGCCGAAGATGCGTCGTCATCCGTTGCATTCTCGCGACAAGCCGGGCCGTTCGCAGCGGGTTCGACACCTCCGCCGCGCCGGTGGTCGTCGCCGTGGCACGATGCGTCCCAGCGCAACCTGACACCAGCCTCAGAAAGGGCTCGTCATGTCGATCGCGATCACCGACGACCACCGGTCACTGGCCGACTCCGTCGCGCAGACGCTGCGCCGCCGCGACGCGCGCGCCGCCGCACATGCGCTGCTGGACGCGCCGACCGAGGAACGCCCGGCGTTCTGGTCCGACCTCGTCTCGCTCGGGCTCACCGGACTGCACGTGCCCGAGGAGTACGGCGGAGCCGGCGGCGGCATCGAGGACCTGGTCGTCGCGGTCGAGGAGCTCGGCAAGGCCGTGGCCCCCGGGCCGTTCGTGCCGACGGTGATCGCCAGCTCCGTGCTGCTCGCCTCGGACAACGACGCGGCGAAGAAGGCCTGGCTGCCCGGGCTCGCCGACGGCTCGCGCACGGCGGCGATCGCCCTCGACGGCACGGTCGAGCTCGCGCAGGACGCCGTGACCGGCACGGTCGACCTGGCGCTCGGTGCCGGGATGGCCGACGTGCTCATGCTCGGCGTGGGTGACGACGTCGCGCTCGTGGAGCTGGGCGGCAGCGGGGTCGAAGTGTCGATCCCGCCGAACCTCGACCCGACCCGTCGCTCCGGCCGGGTGACGTTGTCGGGTGCGGCCGCGACCGTCCTGACCGGCGGCCGTGCGGCGCTGCGCGACCTCGCCCGGCTGATCCTGTCGGCCGAGGCGGTCGGCGTCGCCCGCGAGTGCACCGAGATGGGCGCGGCCTACGCCAAGGTGCGTGAGCAGTTCGGCCGCCCCATCGCGATGTTCCAGGCGGTCAAGCACCACTGCGCCAACATGGCGGTCGCCACCGAGCTCGCGTCCGCGGTCACCTGGGACGCCGCCCGGGCCGCGTCCACCGGTGGTGAGCAGCGTGCGTTGACGGCGGCGGTCGCCGCGTCGATCGCGGGCCCAGCGGCCTACCTTTGCGCCAACCTCAACACGCAGGTGCACGGGGGCATCGCGATGACCTGGGAGCACCAGGCACACCTCTACATGCGTCGTGCGACCGTGCTGCGCCGGCTGCTCGACCCCGACGCCGCGGCGACCGACGTGACCGACCTCGTCCGCAAGGGCGTGCGCCGCGAGCGCAGCGTCGACCTGCCGCCCGAGGCGGAGTCGATCCGCACCGAGGTGCGGGAGTTCGCCGCGCAGATCAAGGACAAGGACGCCGCCGGGCAGCGCGACGCGCTGATCGAGAGCGGCTACGTCATGCCGCACTGGCCGAAGCCGTGGGGCCGTGACGCCGGCGCGGTCGAGCAGCTGGTCATCGAGCAGGAGTTCGCGGCGGCCGGGGTCAAGCGGCCGGCCTACGGCATCACCGGCTGGGTGCTGCTGACGCTGATCCAGCACGCCACTCCCGAGCAGGTGCAGCGGCTGGTGCCGCCGGCGCTGCGCCAGGAGCTGATCTGGTGCCAGCTCTTCAGCGAGCCCAACGCCGGCTCCGATGCCGCGGGTGTGCGGACCAAGGGCACCAAGGTCGAGGGCGGCTGGATCGTCAACGGCCAGAAGGTCTGGACCAGCGGTGCGCACCTGGCCGGCAAGGGCTTCGCGACCGTGCGCACGGATCCCGACGTGCCCAAGCACCAGGGCATCACGATGATGGTCATCGACATGCACGCCAAGGGCGTCGAGGTGCGCCCGCTGCGGCAGACCAGCGGAGCGTCTGACTTCAACGAGGTCTTCTTCAACGACGTCTTCGTGCCCGACGAGGACGTGGTCGGCCCGGTCAACGGCGGCTGGACCGTGGCGCGCGCGACGCTGGGCAACGAGAGCGTCAGCATCGGCGGCGGTGACGGTGGCCGGTCGATGCCGGCCGACGGGCTCATCGGCATGTACGACGCGCACCCCGAGCGGCTCACCGGCGGTCCCGTGCGGATCGGCCGCTACATCGCCAACCAGCACGCGATGGCCGCGCTGAACCTGCGCAGCGCGCACCGCGCGGTCGCGGGCGGTGG
>Ga0070658_10001135_pt1 | contig 22706 bp, 17 predicted proteins | sample KBSC13metaG_FD_64664 | JGI IMG/M metagenome (GOLD analysis project Ga0070658, IMG submission 64664) | Corn rhizosphere microbial communities from Kellogg Biological Station, Michigan, USA - KBS C1-3 metaG | ecosystem: Host-associated > Plants > Roots > Rhizosphere > Soil ...
CGCGCCTTGCCGATCGGATTGCCGCAGTTCTCGCAGACGCCGTAGGTGCCGTTGTCGAGCCGCTGCAGGGCGCGCTCCACCTGGGAGAGCAGGTCGCGGCTGTTGGCCGCGAGCGACATTTCGTGCTCTCGCTCGAAGGTCTTGGTGCCGGCGTCGGCCTGGTCGTCGCCGGATCCTTCGCCGCTGTCACGCTGCAGTGCGGCCCAGGCGTTCTCCGCCTCGCTGATCTCGCCGCGCAGCTCGCGGGCCTGCTCGTCCAGTTCCTTGCGGATCTCGGCCAGCTCGGCCTTCGTCCAGGGCGACTCGCCGGGCAGGACCGGTGACCCGCCGCGCGAAGCGGCGGTCTTCTCGGCCGGCGCACGTGCGGCCTTTGCTGCGGGCGCCGCCTTCGCTGCCGGTGCGGCCTTGGCAGGTGCGGCCTTGGTCGGTGCCGCCTTGGCTGCCGGCGCCGCCTTTTCCGGGGCTGCCTTCTCCGGGGCGGGTGCGGCCTTGGCCGCCGGTGCCTGCGTGCGCGGCGTCGGGACGCCGGCCGGCTGCGCAGCCTTGGTGGTGGCCTTGGCCGAGGTGTTCGTTACCGCCGCCTTGGCGGAGGCGGCCTTCTCGGGCGTCTGGGCTGTTGTTGCAGCCGGAGCGGCCGCAGCCGCCTTCGCCGCGGCCGTCTTGGTCGGCGCGGCGCCGGCTCGCGCAGGCTCCGCCTTCTTGGCCGGCGGAGTCTTCTTCGCGCCCGGCGCCTTCTTCGCCCCGCCCGCGGTCTTCTTCGCCGCCGCCTGCTTGGGTGCGACCTTCTTCACCGCGGCCTTCTTGGCCGGCGTCGTCTTCGCCGCGGCCGCCTTCGCCGGGGCAGCCTTCTTGACCGGTGCCGACGCGGTCTTCTTGACCAGGGCGGCCTTCTGCGCGGTCTTCTTGGCGGGCGCGGCCTTCTTCGCCGCCGACTTGGCCGGGGACTTCTTGGCCGGAGCCGCCTTCTTCGCCGCGGACGTCTGCTTCGACGCCGTAGTGGTCCTGGCCACAGACGTTCCCTTCACCGCTGGCTCGGGTTCGGTCGGTCGAGCGGGCTCGCGCGACGGGGCTGGCGCGGCGGGGCTGCCGGCGGGCGCTGGCGCGGCAGATCTGCCGGCGGCGGGACCCGAGGGTGCAGCGTCCGGTGGCGCCACAGGTGCCGACGGGGACGCCGGCGCCGCCTGCTCAGCCCGGTCGCGACGGCGGAACATGCGACGGAGTCGACCCCCGCGCTCGTCGGCCATCGTTGCCCTCCTCTTCTCCCGGGACGCATTCGTGGCCCCGATCTTGGGTGCGCTGCAGAATAGGTCGCCTGCTCCCGCGCATCAAAGCGGCGCGCCGACCTCCGAACCGGCCCGATCCACAATGATCATGGGCAAAAGCGCCGACACGCCCGGGCGTGTGCCCCCAGAAACCCATGATCATTACGGTTCGGTCGCGGGAATTGGGTGGTGGCGGCGCGATAGCCTCGGTACCTGCGAGCAGGCGAGGACGGGACGAGTAGTCGCGGACGCAGCCACGAGCGAGCCGGGGACGGTGCGAGCCCGGCGGCGTGCCCACGGCGAAGATCACCCCTGAGCCGCCGGAAGAAAGGCGCCGACAGCGCTCAGTAGACCCGGCCGCAGCGAAGCGAGAGGGCCTGCGGCCCTGGGGACAACCCAGTGTCGCCGGGCCAAGGAGGGTGGTACCGCGGGGCCGGCGAGCTGCCGGCGTCGTCCCTCCGGAAGCGCAGCACCGCGACCGGAGGATGCCCGAGATGCCGTTCCGCCCGATGCCGACCCAGGTCGACCTGCCGGCGCTCGAGCACGACGTGCTCAGCAGGTGGGCCGACCGCGACGTCTTCGCCCGCACGCTGGCGGCGAGCGCCGGACGCCCGCAGTGGACCTTCTACGAGGGCCCGCCGACCGCCAACGGCAAGCCGGGAACCCACCACGTCGAGGCCCGCGTCTTCAAGGACCTGTTCCCGCGCTTCAAGACCATGAAGGGCTGGAACGTCCCGCGCCGGGCCGGCTGGGACTGCCATGGGCTCCCGGTCGAGCTGGAGGTCGAGAAGCGGCTCGGGTTCACCGGCGGCAAGCAGCAGATCGAGGAATACGGCATCGCCGAGTTCAACGCCCGCTGCCGCGAGTCGGTGCAGGAACACGTCGGCGAGTTCACCCGGCTGACCGAGCGGATGGGCTACTGGGTCGACTTCGACGGCGCCTACTGGACGATGAACCCGTCGTACGTCGAGAGCGTCTGGTGGTCGCTCAAGCAGATCTTCGACGCCGGCCTGCTGGTGCAGGACCACCGGGTGACGCCGTACTGCCCGCGCTGCGGCACCGGCCTGTCTGATCACGAGGTCGCCCAGGGCTACTACGAGGTCGCTGACCCGTCGGTTTTCGTCCGTTTTCCCGTCGCCGACGGCCCGCTCGCCGAGGTCGGCGCCGCGCTGCTGATCTGGACGACGACGCCGTGGACGCTGATCTCCAACACCGCTGTCGCGGTGCATCCCGACGTCACCTACGTCGCCGTCCGGGTTCCCACCGATGACGGCGACAGCGAGGTCCTCGTCGTCGCCGAGCCGCTGCTGACGAAGGTGTTCGCGGACACGCCGGTGCAGGTCGTGACGCAGATGTCCGGGCGCGAGCTGGAACACACCACCTATCACCGCCCGTTCGACCTCGTCGACATCCCGGACGCGCACTACGTCGGGGTCGCCGACTACGTCACCGTCGAGGACGGCACCGGACTGGTGCACCAGTCCCCCGCGTTCGGCGCCGACGACCTCGCGGTGGCGCGGCGCTACGGACTGCCGGTCGTCAACCCGGTGAAGCCGGACGGGCATTTCGCCGACGACGTGCCCCTGGTCGGTGGCATGTTCTTCAAGGCCGCCGACCCGGTCATCGTCGACGATTTGCGAGCACGCGGCCTGCTGCTGCGGTCGGAGAAGTACGTGCACTCCTATCCGCACTGCTGGCGGTGTGACACCGCGCTGATCCAGTACGCGTTGCCGTCGTGGTACATCCGCACGACCGAGCGCAAGGACCGGCTGCTTGCGGAGAACGCGAAGACCAACTGGCATCCGGACACCATCAAGAACGGTCGTTACGGCGACTGGCTCGAGAACAACATCGACTGGGCGTTGTCGCGCAGCCGCTTCTGGGGCACGCCGCTGCCGATCTGGCGATGCGAGGAAGGACATCTCACCTGCGTCGGCTCGCTGGCGGAGCTGTCATCCCACGCCGGTCGTGACCTGACCGAGCTCGACCCGCACCGTCCGTATGTCGACGAGATCACGTTGCCCTGCCAGCAATGTGGCGCGACGTCGACGCGCGTGCCCGAGGTCATCGACGCGTGGTACGACTCAGGGTCGATGCCGTTCGCGCAGTGGGGCGCGCCGCATCGCAACAAGGACGAGTTCGAACAGTCCTACCCGGCGCAGTTCATCTGCGAGGCGATCGACCAGACCCGCGGCTGGTTCTACACGTTGATGGCCATCGGGACGTTGGTCTTCGACAGGTCGTCGTACGAGACCGTGCTCTGCCTCGGCCACATCGTCGACGAGCAGGGCCGCAAGATGAGCAAGCACCTCGGCAACGTGCTGGACCCGTTCGAGCTGTTCGACCGGCACGGCGCGGATGCGGTGCGCTGGTTGATGCTCTGCGTCGGCAACCCCTGGTCGACACGGCGGGTGGGGCACGGGCTGCTCGACGAGGTCGTGCGCAAAGTGCTGCTCACCTACTGGAACACGGCTGCGTTCCTCGTGCTCTACGCGAATGCGAACAGCTGGGAACCAGGTCGTGCGGCTGTGCCGGACCCAACGGAGCGGCCACTGCTCGACCGCTGGGTGCTGTCCGAGCTGCACGCTCTGGTCGCCGAGGTGGACGACGCGCTCGAGGACTTCGACTCGACCCGCGCCGGCCGCGCGCTCGCGGAGTTCGTCGACGACTTGTCCAACTGGTATGTCCGGCGCTCCCGTCGCCGCTTCTGGGAAGGCGATCCCGCGGCGCTCGCGACCCTTCACGAGTGCCTCGAGGCGCTCACGCTGTTGCTCGCGCCGTTCGTGCCGTTCATCACCGACGAGGTCTACGAGCGGCTGGTGCACGACGTGTCGCCGGACCAGCCCGACTCGGTGCACCTGCGGTCCTGGCCGCAGTCGGACGAGTCGCTGGTCGACCACGAACTGTCGCGGCAGATGGCGGTCGCGCGTCGGGTCGTCGAGCTCGGCCGTTCGGCGCGCGCGACGGCGAAGGTCAAGAACCGCCAGCCGCTAGCTGCGCTCGCGGTCTTCGGCGCGGAGTGGATCACGCTGCCGGACCAGCTGCGTGAGCTCGTCCTGGACGAGCTCAACGTGCGCGAAGCAGCGTCGCTGGACACCGTCGCCAACGTGGTGAACGTCACCGTGAAGCCCAACTTCCGCACCCTCGGCAAGCGCTTCGGCGCGCGCACCAAGGAGGTCGCCGCGGCGATCGTCGCGACGCCGCCGGCCGAGGTCGTTGCGGCTGTGCGGTCCGGCACCGCGCTGACGCTCGCAGGCGAGCAGGTGGTGCTCGAGGCGGACGATGTGGTGACGACGGAGACGCCGGCGGAGGGGTGGGCCACCGCGACCGAGCCCGGCCTGACGGTCGCGCTCGACCTGCGGCTGACCGACGATCTGCGGCGCGCCGGGACGCTGCGCGAGGTGATCCGGCTGGTGCAGGAGGCGCGCAAGGCGCAGGGCTTCGATGTGTCCGACCGCATCGAGCTGTGGTGGCTCGCCGACAACGACGAGACGGCCGCGGCCGTCCGCGAGGGCTCACGACTCCTGTCCGACGAGGTGCTCGCGGTCAGCGTCGCCGAGACCAAGCCCAACGCGCCGCTCGCCCCCCGCGACGTGCCCGAGCTCGGCCTGACCTTCTGGCTCCGGGCAGTCGACTAAGGGTCGCTCGGCGCGTAGGCACCGATGAGGCGCGATCGCCCGTTACACGAGATGATCAAGATCAGCCGATTGGGCTAGCGATTCGTGCGTTCGCGCGTGCCGATGCTCTGAGTGCGTCCGCGTGTTGGGCCAATCGGTCCAACCCTCGGAAGCGCTCTTCGTCTGGAGGTCGTCGTGGCGCTCACCCTGCTCGCTCAGCCGGTGCACTTGCGGCTGAACACCGACGCGATTGCGGTGCCGGCTCTCACGAGCCAGGTGCGGCCCGCGTTGGTGTTGCCGGAGCGGCAGGCACGGGCGCTGCTCGACGCAGCCGCCCGTGAGGATGTCAGCCGCGGCGGATGCTTCGCCGCGGGCCCGGCAGGCATCCAAGTCTGGAGCGGACCGTTCGACGGCCCAGGCGGCACGCGCGGAGCTGCGGTGCACCTCGGTTCGGTGGACTGGACCTACGACACGCCCGCGAAGCACTGGGCGATGATCTACCGGGCCATGGTGACGCACGAAGGCGTGACCCGAGGCGAGACCACCACCACTGTGCTCGCCCGGGTGCTCGCCCTCACCGGTCTGTCCATCGAGGGCGACCGGGTCACCCTGCCCGCGCCGCCGGCGCGCGACCCCTTCCGCAAGCGCGACTGACCGACAAGTCCGAAGCAACTACTGCGCTGCCTTGCGCGGCGTCGTGGTCTTGCGCGCAGTCGTCGACTTCGCCGCAGTCTTCTTCGCAGCGGTGGCCTTCTTCGCCGCGGCCGTCGTGGTGGTCTTCGCTGCGCCGGTGGTCTTCGCGGCCGCAGACGCCGCAGACGGCGTGGTCTTCTTGGCCGCGGTCGTCGTCTTCTTCGCAGCGCTGGTCTTCTTCGCAGCGCCCGCTGGTGCCGCGGTCGTCTTGCGCGCCGCGGTCTTCTTCGCGGCCGCTGTGGTCTTCTTCGTGGCGGCAGTTGTCCTCGCTGTGGCAGGGCGCAGCCTCGTCGTCGCCGGCTCAGTCACCGGTTGGGTGGCGTCTGACAGGGGGTCACCGGCCGGCGCCGGCGCCGACTCGACCGGATCGTCGTTGGCTGCCTTAGCGGCGACTGCCGCACCCGCAGTCGTCGGGTTGACGCGCGGCGCAACCACGGTCACGTCTTCGTCCTCGTCTGCCTCCGCGATCGCCGGGTTGGCGACGGCGGGGGCGCTGGCGCGTGGCGGGGTCGCGGCCGGCAGCGTGGGCGGCAGCGGCGCGGGCGACTCGACGTCGCCGCCCGGAAGGGCAACGGCGCCACGGCGCTGACGGACGCCCAGCAGCAAGAACACGAACGACAGCACGCTGACACCGATCGAGGCGTAGACCCAGGCAAGCGGTCCGAACAGGCCGATGATGAGGAACACCACGGCCACGAGCAGCAGGACTCCGCTGATGACGATCACGTCACCGACTCCGTTTCGGGGTTTCGCGCGAATGCAAGCGCATCAACAAGTGCGCGAGGCATCCTAGCCGCGCAGCAACCCGGCAAGGGCAACGCCTCGCGCGCGGAAAAGTGGATCAGGCTAGTCCGAGGCGCCACCTTCGTCGGCGTCGGTCTCGAGCTCATGCGTCGGTCCGGACTCGGCGTCGCTGCCCGCATCGACGTCCTCGACGAGCGGCGGCGCCGGCGAGAACGGACTGCTCGCGGGGCGCACAGGCGGCGGCGTCGGCGCAGGTGGCGCGAGCGGCGGCACGGCGGGGCCGGACGGCGAAGCCGGGCCTGACGTCGGACCCGCCGGTCCACTCGGCGGCGTCGTTCGCGGCGTCGGTGGCGCCGTCGCAGGCCCGGGCGGTGTTGCCGCCGCGGGCGACGGAGCGGCAGGCGACGTCGCGGGCGTCGGGGCTGCAGCAGCGGCCGGCCTGCCCGCTCCGCCCGGGCCGGGCGGCGTGACCGCACGGCTGTCGAGGTCGCGCAGCTGCCCTTCGAGGTAGGCCTTGAGCCGGGTGCGGTATTCCCGCTCGAAGGCCCGCAGCTCCTCGATCTGCGTCTCCAGCGTCGTGCGCTGGCGTTGCAGGTCGGCCATCGCCTGGGCGTGCTGGGCCTGCGCGTCCGACTCGATCGACGCCGCGCGGGTCTTGGCCGACGACACGATCTGCTCGGCTTCCTGCTTGGCCTGCGCAATGGCTTCGTCCGCGGTGCGTTGTGCGAGCAGCAAGGTGCGCAGCGCCGCTTCACTGGGCTCCTCCGATGCCGCCGGAGCGGCCGAGGCGGCCGGTGCCGCTGGAGCAGCCGCCGGGGCGGGTGCGGCCGGGGCCGGCGCAGCGGCCGCGGCTGGACGCGAGCGCAGGTCAGAGTTCTCCGAGAGCAGCCGGCGCAGCTCGCCTTCGACCTCGTCGAGGAAGGCGTCGACCTCTTCCTCGTCGTAGCCCTCCTTGAAGCGAACCGTGCTGAACCGTTTGTTCTGCACGTCCTCCGGCGTCAATGTCATGAGGTCACCTCACGAGGTGTAGGGACTGAGCACGGCGATGAGCACGTAGCAGATGATGAACAGCAACAGGAAGGCGATGTCGAGGGCGAACGACCCGAGCCGCAACGGCGGGATCAGCCGGCGCAGGAACTTCAGCGGCGGGTCGGTCGCCGAGTAGGCGAGCTCGAGGAGCGCGGCTATGGCGCCGCGCGGGCGCCACTGACGCGCAAGCAACATCACCCAGTCAAAGATGAAGCGAACGAACAACAGGCCGATGAACGCCCACAGGACGTAGGTCGCGATGGCCGCGAGAACGTGCACCTCTAGCTCTGGTTGAAAAAGCCGCCTTCGGCGATCGCCGACTTGTCCTCAGCAGCAATCTCGACGTTGGCCGGCGTGAGCAAGAAGACCTTCTGCGTCACCCGCTCGATGCTGCCGTGCAAGCCGAAGACGAGCCCGGCGGAAAAGTCGACGAGACGCTTGGCGTCGGCGTCGTCCATGTCAGTGAGGTTCATGATGACCGGGATGCTGTCGCGGAAGTGCTCACCGATGGTGCGCGCCTCGTTGTAGGTCCGCGGATGCATCGTGGTGATCCGGTAGGCGTCGACGGCCTCCACGGCGGTGCGACGCGGCGGGGGCGAGTAGCTGACGGCGGTCTCGTCCGGACGGGTCACGCGTAGGGCGCGTGCGTCTCCCGCCGGTGCGTGCTCGGTGCGTCGTACGACGGACGGGGGCGGCTCTTCGTAGCCCTCGTAGTCGTCGTAGCCCTCGTGCTCCTCGTCTTCGACGAGGCCGAGGTAGACCGCCATCTTGCGCATCGCGCCAGCCATGGTCCGGACATTACCTGAACTCGGTGCCGCGGCGACCGAGCAACGCCGTACCGATCCGGACGTGTGTCGCGCCGTGCCGCACGGCCGGGTCGAGGTCGGCGCTCATGCCGGCCGAGACCGCGGCCGCCTCGGGGTGTGCCTGTCGGACGCTTTCCGCGACGACGGCCAGCGCCGCGAAGGCCTCGTCCGGGTCCGCTCCGAGCGGCGCGACCGCCATCACCCCGGCCAGCCGCAGCGACGACGCCGCAGCGACGGCGTCCGCCACGCGCGCCACGTCGTCGCCGTAGGCGCCGCCTCGGGCCGGGTCCCCGTCCAGCGAGACCTGAACGAACACCTCGACCTCCCGCCCATGCGCAACCGCCACCCGGTCCAGCGCACCCGCCAGGGCCAGGCCGTCGACCGACTGCACAACGTCGGCGTACGACGCGACCGAGCGCACCTTGTTGCGTTGAAGTTGCCCGACGAAGTGCCACCGGACCGGCAATCCAGGGCACTCGTCGTGTTTCGCCCGGGCTTCCTGGTCGCGGTTCTCGCCGATGTCGGTGACGCCGAGGTCGGCGAGCAGCCGCACGTCCTCGGCGGGGAAGGTCTTGGTGACGGCGACCAGCGTCACCTCGTCGGCCGAGCGGCCGGCGGCGGCACACGACCGCTCGATGCGTGCCCGCACCTCGGCCAGGTTGGCGGCAAGCTCCTCGCGCCGGCTCATGCCCTCATGAGACCAACACCGCCACCGCGGCGAAGCGGCCGGTGGCCTTCTCCCGGCGATGCGAATAGTAGGCGTGGTCCTCGAAGGTGCAGGGCCCGACGCCCGGATCGACCGTCACTCCGGCGCGCGCGAGCTGGGCGCGCACGGCGGCGGGCAGGTCGAGGCCGGGCGTGCCGCGGGAGGTAGTGGTGCGGGCCTCGGGTGCCGACTCGCATATCTCGGTCTGCATCTGCGCGGGCACCTCGTAGCACTGGCCGCAGATCGCCGGGCCGACGACGGCATGCAGCGGATCGGCGTCGCGCTGGCGCACGGCGCTGACTGCGACGTCGACAACGCCCGCGGCGACACCGCGCCGGCCGGCGTGAACAACCGCGACGGCGCTTTTCCCGGCGATGACGACCGGCACGCAGTCGGCGACGAGGACGGCAATCGCAACGCCGGGCGTCGACGTGACGAGCGCGTCGACACCGTCGATGTCGTCCTCCGACACGCGGTCGACGACCGCCACCTGGTCGCCGTGCACCTGGTGCATGAACTGGACCCACGGCACGCCGAGCTTCTCGGCAAGACGGGCGCGGTTGGCGCGCACGCGAACCTCGTCGTCGCCGACGTGCAACGCCAGGTTGCCGAACTCGCGGGTGGTGAGGATCACCCGCGGGTTGTTCCCGGACGAGCTACTTGAGGAAGTCAGGGACGTCGAGCTCGTCGTTGTCGTCGAACACGATCGTGCGGCGCGGCGGCTGGGGTCGCTCGGCATGCGGTCGAGGCTGCGGCTGCGGCGCCCTCGGCGGCTGCTCCTGCACGCGCACGTGCACCGGCTCCTCGGCCGCAACGAGGTCGAGCGTCTCGTCCTCGTCGATCTGGTCCTCGCGGCTCGGGGCGTAGGTGATCGGCTGCGACTCGCGGACCGGTGCGCGCCGCTGCTCGTACGAACGTGCCCGGGGAGCGCCGCCGTCGAAGCCCGCGGCGATGACGGTGACGCGCACCTCGTCGCCGAGGGCATCGTCGATGACGGCACCGAAGATGATGTTGGCCTCGGCATGCGCCGAGTCGGCGACCAGCTGTGCGGCCTCGTTGATCTCGAACAGACCGAGGTCGCTGCCGCCGGAGATGTTCATCAGCACGCCGTGGGCGCCGTCGATAGAGGCCTCGAGCAGCGGGCTGGAGATGGCCATCTCTGCGGCCGCGACGGCGCGGTCGTCGCCGCGGGCCGAGCCGATGCCCATGAGCGCCGAGCCCGCGCCCGCCATCACCGACTTGACGTCAGCGAAGTCGAGGTTGATCAGACCCGGCGTGGTGATCAGGTCGGTGATGCCCTGCACACCTGAGAGCAGGACCTGGTCGGCGGAGTGGAAGGCATCGAGCACGCTGACCTGGCGGTCGCTGATCGACAGCAGCCGATCGTTGGGGATGACGATGAGGGTGTCCACCTCGTCGCGCAGCGCGGCGATGCCGGACTCGGCCTGGTCGGCGCGGCGCTTGCCCTCGAAGGTGAACGGTCGCGTGACGACGCCGATGGTGAGCGCGCCGAGCGACCGGGCGATCCGCGCGACGATCGGTGCGCCGCCAGTGCCGGTGCCGCCGCCTTCGCCGGCGGTGACGAACACCATGTCGGCGCCCTTGAGGACCTCTTCGATCTCCTCGGCGTGGTCATCGGCGGCCTGCCGGCCGATGTCGGGGTTGGCGCCGGCGCCGAGCCCGCGCGTGAGCTCACGGCCGACGTCGAGCTTCACGTCCGCGTCGCTCATGAGCAGGGCCTGCGCGTCCGTGTTCACCGCAATGAACTCGACGCCCTTGAGGCCGACTTCGATCATGCGATTGACGGCGTTGACGCCGCCTCCACCGATCCCCACGACCTTGATGACGGCCAGGTAGTTCTGCGGTGCAGCCACGAGCGTTGCCCCTCTTCGGCAGGTTCCGGGCCGGGACCGTCCCGCCGCAGGTGCGGCCGGCCGGGGTTCCCGGCGATTGCATGGTGGGGAAGTCCGCGGCGTCGGTGGCTCGGGGAAGACGCCACCGACCAACGCGGTTCGCGGGCTCCGACCCGCCTGCGTCGCCCTTGGCACGGCGTGTCCGAGACCCTCATCCTCAGGTAGACCGTTATAGTTATGTCAACCCGAGAACGTGCCCCGGACAGTAGGGCGACTCACGGTGACGGGTCAAGCGACGTGGCGCGACGCGCCGAGCACGGCGTGAAATTCCCCCGAGCGGAGTCTCACGCTCACCTTGAACCAATAGGTTCGACAAGCTGGTAGCCGGTCAGCCGGAGGTGACGGCGAACGACGGCGTGCTCACGTCGTAGGTCGTGGCGCGGTGGCGCAGCAATGCGGTGAGGGCGGCGAGCTTGTCCGCGGTCTGGGTCGGGCTCCCCCAGACCACCGTGACCCCGCGCGGAAGACCGAACGACACGCCGTTGGCCGAGGCCGCCGACACCCACGGCACCTGGACTCGCAACGCCGACGGCAACGACTGCCAGACCGACAGCCCGGCGTGTGCCTCGACGGCTCCTGGCGAGTCCGGGGGGCCCCCGATCGGAAGCGGCGCGCCAAGGCGGAGGTCGAGCAGGTGCGCCGGCCCCGAGCCGGGCGAAACCGCCGCGAACGCCACGCCGGTGTGATCGATCATGGTCAACTCGCCGGAACTCGTCACGACGGCGACCGGAGTGCGTTCGACGACGTCGATCTCGAGCCGGTGCGGCCACAGCCGCCGCACCTGGACCTTGGCCACCGGGGGCAGCGCCGCGACGTGCGCCTGGATGCGACCGGGGTGCACCTGCAGCAGCGAGCGGCCGATCGGCGCGGCAGCGGCCTCTTCCACGTCGGCGACGGACAGTCTTGACGTCGAGTCGAGTGTTACGCCGTGCACGACAACGGAGTCGAGCCGGAGCAGCGGCGACGACGTCGCCGCCCACGCTCCCCCACCCACCACAGTCGTGACCACGGCGGCCGCGAGCACCGGGCGCGCAGTGCGTCTGCGAGCGGCTCGACGACGGGCGCGAAAACGGCCTTCGGCCCGTACCAAACCGCTCACGGCTCTGCTCCCAACAAGCCGCTCACGGCTGGGCCCGCACTGGCGGGTCCAGCGCATCGAGGATCTCGTTGCCGAGCATCGTCACGTCGCCGGCGCCGATGGTCAGGACCAGGTCGCCCGGCCGCGCCAGCCGGGCGACGTGCGCGGGCACCGCGGACCACGACGGTTCGAAGACGACGCAGTCGGCCGGCAGCGGAACAGCCTCGGCGACCAGCGCACCGGTCACACCCGGGATCGGATCCTCGCGAGCGCCGTAGACGTCCATGACCACGACCGCATCAGCGGCGCCGAGCGCACGCCCGAAGTCACGAGAGAAGAAAGCCGTCCGCGTGAACAGATGCGGTTGGAACACGGCGATGACACGGCCGCCCGCCCCCACTACCTGCCGCGCCGCCGCGAGTGCGGCCCGCACCTTGGTCGGGTGGTGCGCGTAGTCGTCATAGACCCGCACCTGCCGCGCACTGCCTTTGAGCTCGAACCGCCGCCGGGCGCCGGTGAACTCGGCGATGCCCCGCGCCATGTCGGTGAACGGCAGCCCGACCGCCAGCCCGAGAGCGAGCGCACCCGCGGCGTTGGTCGCGTTGTGCCGGCCCGGCACCTGCAACGTGACGTCGCCGAGTCGACGGCCACCCGAGATGAGCCCGAACTGCGAGCCGCTCGCGATCAGGCGGAGGTCGTCGACGCGCACATCGGCGTCGTCCGCCGCACCGAACAGCACGGTCTGCAGGCCACGGGCACGGGCCCGCTCCGCGAGCGCGCGAGATCCCGCGTCGTCGGCACCGAGCACCGCGATGCCGTTTTCGGCTATGCGGTCGATGAACATCTCGAACGCCGCCGCAACGTTTTCGGCCCGGCCGTAGTTGTCAAGGTGGTCGGGCTCGACGTTGGTGACGATCGCCGCCTCTGGTGACAGCAGCAGGAACGACCGGTCGCTCTCGTCCGCTTCCGCGACGAAGAACTCACCAGTGCCGGCGTGCGCGTTGGAACCCGGCTCGTTGAGGTCTCCGCCGATCGCATAGCTCGGATCGCGGCCACAGGCTTGCAGCACGACGGTGACCATCGACGTCGTGGTGGTCTTGCCGGCAGTGCCTGCGACGGCCAGCCCGCGCGAGTCGGCCATCACCGATGCGAGCGCGGCCGCTCGAGGCAGGATGCGCAGGTCGCGCTCGCGAGCGGCGACCAGGTCGAGGTTGTCTGACCGGATCGCGCTGGAGATGACGAGCGTGTCGACGGCGTCGACGTGCTCGGCCGCATGCCCGATGGAGACCTCGGCACCGAGGACGCGCAACGCCGCCAGTGCGCGCGAGTCCTTGGCATCGCAACCCGACACGGCGACGCCGCGAGCAAGCATGATCCGGGCGATGCCGCTCATGCCGGCGCCGCCGACACCGACGAAGTGCACGCCGCCCAGGTCTGCTGCGGCCGGGATCTCGGCCGGCTCTTCGACGAAGGCCATCACGAGCCTCCGACTGCCTGGCGCACCATGTCGGCGAGACGACGGTCGGCATCGAGCACGCCGAACGAACTCGCTGCGGTGCCCATCTGCGCTAGCCGTGCAGGATCGTCCAGCAGTGGCAACAGATCGGTGCGCAGTCGTTGCGGCGTCAGCGATGCATCGTCGATGAGCACGCCGCCGCCGGCCGCAACCACCGGTTCGACGTTGAGCCGCTGCTCACCATTGCCGATCGGAAGCGGCACGTAGACCGCGGGTATGCCCAGCGCCGTCAGTTCGCTCACGGTGTTGGCACCGGCCCGGCACACCGCAACGTCAGCGGCGGCGTAGGCCAAGTCCATCGCGTCGACATACGGCACGACGACGTACGAGAAATCACCGGACGTCACCGCGACATCCTTGCCCTCGCCGCACACGTGCAGCACCTGCACTCCCCGTACGCCGAAGTCGGATGCCAGCTGCGGCACGACCTCGTTGAGGCGCTGCGCCCCGAGTGACCCGCCGAACACGAGCACGGTCAACGGATCCGGCGCGAGACCGAAGTGCTTGCGCGCGTCGACCCGCCGAGCGGCACGGTCGAGGGTGGAGATCTCCGGCCGCAGCGGCAGTCCGGTCCGCACCGCATGCGGCAACGGCGTCCCGGGGAACGTCACCGCCACCCAGCTGGTCATCCGGGCGCCGAGCCGGTTGGCGAAACCGGGCCGGCTGTTCTGCTCGTGCACGACGATCGGCACTCGCGCCTGACGGGCCGCGAGGTACGCCGGGGCCGACACATAGCCACCGAACCCGACGACGACCTGGGCCTCGACGCGGCGAATCGCCGACCGCGTGCTGTGCACCGCGGCGCGCAGGTTGCCCGGCAGTCGCACCGCATCCGGACCGAGTCGGCGGGGCAACGGCACGCGGGGGATCTCGTAGAGGTCGTAGCCACGTGAGGGCACCAGTCGGGCTTCGAGTCCCGCCGCAGTGCCGAGAGCGAGAACGTCGGTCGAGGGGTCGTCCGCGACCAGCCGGTCGGCCAGCGCGAGCAGCGGCGACACATGGCCGGCGCTGCCCCCGCCCGCCAGCAACACCCGCACGGTCAGCGGCTCCCGCGAGTTCGCTGCCGGCGTGCAGCTCGGCGTGCAGCCAGCGCTTTGGCAGCGCCGGGTTCGCGCCGCGCGAAAGAGCCGAGCATGCCGAGGGCGAACAGAGTCGGCACCAGGGCCGAGCCTCCGAACGACACCATGGGCAGCGGGATACCCGTGATCGGCAGCAGTCCGACGACCGCGCCCATGTTGACCAGCGCCTGTCCGAGCAGCCAGGCCGTGACGCCCGCGGCCGCGAGTTGGCTGAACCGGTCCGGGCACCGCTGTGCGATGCGGATCCCGGCGAAGCCGAGGACGGCGAACAGGACCAGCACGACCGTCGTGCCGAGCAGGCCGAGCTCTTCGCCGATGATCGCGAAGATGTAGTCGGTGTACTGGTTGGGCAGGTAGCCGAACTTTTCCCGACTGGCGCCGAGCCCGAGCCCGAACCAGCCGCCGGAGGACAGCGCGTACAGCCCCTGGCATGCCTGGTAGCCGGCGTCCTGCGCCTTGGCGACGGCACAGGGGTTGGTGAAGCCTGTCAGCCGCGCCAGCCGGTAGGGCTCGGTGACCGCGAGCAGTCCCCCGCCGATGCCGACGAGGACTCCCAAGCCGGTGAACACCGACACCGGAGTGCCGGCGGTCCACAACAAGGCCAGCATGATGATGAGCAGGACGGTGGTCGTGCCGAGGTCCGGCTGGATCATCACCAGGAGCACCATGACAAACGTCAACGGCACCAGCGGGATCAGCAGGTGTCGGGTCTCGGCGAGCCGCTTCTCCTTGCGCGCCAACAGGTCCGCGCCCCACAGCACCAACGCGAGCTTGGCGAACTCGGACGGCTGCACCTGCATGCCGCCGGGCAACGCGATCCAGCGCGTGGCCCCGCCGACGTTGACACCCACATGCGGGACGAGCACGACGAACAACAGCGCGATCGCGCCGATCAGCAACGGATAGCCCAGCCAGCGGTAGAACCGCACCGGCAGCCGCATGGCCACCCACATCGCCGGCAGGCCGACGGCCAGCCACATCGCCTGCTTCTCCGCGATCGTGAAGGACGACCCGGACGAGGCGTAGGACGTCACGCTCGATGCCGACAGGACCATGACCAGCCCGAGCGCGACCAGCAACCCGGCGCTGCCGAGCAGCAGGTAGTAGGAGGACAGCGGTCGTTCCAGCCAGGCCGAGACGATCCCGCCCGGACCGGAGGGCGCCGCGCGCGTGGTGCGACCCGCACCGACAGTCGCGGACGTCATCGCTCGTGCCCATTGCCATCGACGCGGAGCCGCTCGACGGCCGCTGCGAACAGCTCGCCGCGCTCGGCGTAGTCACGGAAGATGTCCCAGCTCGCCGCCGTCGGCGCGAGCAGCACCGTGTCGCCCGGCCGGGCCAGTTCGGCGGCGGCACGGACGGCGGACTCCATGACTCCAGTGTCCGTGTCGGGAAGGTCGACAACCGGCACATCTGATGCGTGTCGCGCCAGCGCGGCCGCGATCTGTCCGCGGTCGCGGCCGAGCAGCACGACACCACGCAAGCGGCGTGCGTGCGTCGCCACCAGACCGTCGACATCCGCGCCCTTCAACAGGCCACCGGCGATCCAGACGACGTGCTCGTACGCCGCGAGGCTGGCGTCGGCGGCATGCGGGTTGGTCGCCTTGGAGTCGTTCACATAACCGACGTCGTCAACGCTCGCGACCAGCACGTTGCGGTGGCTGCCCGGAGCGAACTGCGTCAGACCATCCGCGACGGCAGCGACCTCGACGCCGACGGCGCGCGCCAGGGCAGCGGCGGCCAACGCGTTGGCCACGTTGTGCGCGCCGGTCACCTGCAGCTGCGACACCTCCAGCAGCTGCTGCGACGAAGCCGTCTCGACCAGTGCGCCGTCGACGAGCGCGTAGTCGGCATCGGCGGACCGGATAGAGAAGGTGCGTCCGCCGTCGGGCAAGGCACTCGCGACCATCGGATCGTCGGCGTTGCCCACGGCAATGGCGTCCACCCAGATCCGGAACTTCGCGGCGGCGTAGTCAGCCATCGTGTCGTGCCAGTCGAGGTGGTCCTCGGCGAGGTTGAGGACCGCCGCCGCCGCGAACCGTGGCGACGGCGACCACGCCAGCTGCTGACTCGACATCTCGACCGCCAGCACGTCGTACGACGGAACAGTGCGCACGGCCTCGACGATCGGCAGCCCCACGTTGCCGGCAGCGACCGCACGCCGCCCGGCGGCGCCCAGAACCGTTGCCAGCATGCTCACGGTCGTCGTCTTGCCATTGGTGCCGGTGACACCGACCCAGGGTGCGGCGTCGGCAGGGCGCAGCCGCCAGGCCAGCTCGGGCTCGCCGATCACCTCGATGCCGTCGGAACGCGCCGCGACGAACAGCGGGTGGTCCGGTCGCATGCCGGGCGTCGCGACGACGAGGTCGACGTCGACCGGCGTCGTGTCGTCGCCCAGCCGTACATCGGCGCCCATGGCACGGAGCTTCGTCGCAGCGGCCTCCTGGCGGTCGGACGTGCCACGGTCGACCACGAGCACCCGCGCGCCGAGCTCCAGCAACGCCGACGCGACGGCAAGACCGGTGACGGCCGCCCCTGCGACGGCGACTCGACGACCGGCGAAGCTCTCGGATGTCACCGCGATCCCTGGGACAGGAACTCGGCGTAGAACACGCCGAGACCGAAGGCGACGGCAAGACCGGCGATGATCCAGAACCGCACGATGACGGTGTTCTCGTTCCACCCGGCGAGCTCGAAGTGATGGTGAACCGGAGCCATGTTGAACAGTCGTCGGCGGAACCCGCGGAACGCCGCGACCTGCAGGATGACCGAGATCGTCTCGACGACGAACAGCCCGCCGAGCACGATCAGCAACAGCTCCGTGCGTGTCGTCATCGCGATGCCCGCGAGCAGGCCGCCGAGTGCCAGCGAGCCGGTGTCACCCATGAAGATGCGCGCGGGTGAGGCGTTCCACCACAGGAAGCCGAAACACGCGCCCATCGCGGCCGCGGCGATGATGGCGATGTCGAGCGGGTCGCGCACGTTGTAACAGTTCTCCGACGTGACGACGGCGCAGCTGTTGCCGAACTTCCAGAACGCGATGACCACGTAGGCACCGAGCACCATCGTCGACGCACCCGTCGCCAGGCCGTCGAGACCATCGGTCAGGTTCACGCCGTTGGAGGTCGCGGCGATCATGATGTAGGCCCAGACCACAAACAGCACGACGCCGAAGTCGAGACCGTAGTCGCGCACGAACGACAGGTGCGTCGACACGGGTGACAGGTGCCGGTCGTTGCTGAACCGCGTGGCCAGGATGCCGAACGCAATTGCGACCAGTGCCTGACCGCCGAACTTTGCAGTCGCGGTCAGGCCGAGGCTGCGTTGCTTGCGAATCTTGATGAAGTCGTCGAGGAACCCGACCAGACCGAGACCGGTCATCAACCCTAGGACGAGCAGTCCCGACGCGGTGACGCCGCGGAAGAACACCATGTGCGCGATGAGGTAGCCGACCAGCGTCGCGAAGATGATGACGGTGCCGCCCATCGTCGGCGTGCCGCGCTTGGTCTGGTGCGACGTCGGCCCGTCGTCACGGATCAGCTGCCCGTAGCCGCGAGCCCGGAACAGCCGGATCGCGAACGGTGTCCCCAGCAGCGAGACGATGAGCGACGCCAAGGCGGCAACAAGAACGTTTCTCACGCGCGCACCTCGACGTCGGCAGCGGCGAGGGCATCGGCGACACGCCAGAGCCGCTCGGAGTTGGACGCTTTCACCAGTACGACGTCACTAGCCTCGACCTCGTCTGCAAGCAGCGCCGTCGCCGCCGCGACATCAGCAACCCGGTGCGCCTGGCCGGACCATCCGGACGTGCCGGCCGCACCGTCGGCGATGAGCTCGGCGTCGGCGCCGACCACGACAAGTTCGGCGACACCGAGCTCGGCCGCCATCCGACCGATGTCGGCGTGCATCGACGCGGACTCCTCCCCCAACTCGCGCATCGGACCGAGCACGGCCCACGCGCGGCCGCGGCCGGACGACACCCGAGCCAACGCCGTCAGCGCGGCGCGGACAGAGTCGGGGTTGGCGTTGTAGGCATCGTCGATGACGAGCAGCCCGTCGGCACGCTTCTTCAACTGCATGCGATGCGGGCTGATCGACGCCGCGCGCTGCACTGCGTCGACGGCGACCCCGAACGGCACGTCGGCAGCGCACGCGGCTGCGACGGCGGCCGCCGCGTTGAGCGCCTGGTGGCGACCGTGCACCGCCAGCGTCAGGTCGGCCGCGGCGTCGCGAGTGGACAGCCGAAAGCTCGGTCGCGCCAACGCGTCCACCTCGACGCCGGTGACCTGGAAATCGGCGTCGGCGCCGCAGCCGAACGTGACGACCCGCGCCTGCGTGCGGGTGGCCATCCCCGCGACTAGAGGATCGTCGGCGTTGAGCACCGCGACTCCATTCGCGGGAAGCGCCTCGACCAGCTCACCTTTCGCTACCGCGATCGCTTCGCGACTTCCGAATTCGCCAAGATGGGCCGCTCCCACGTTGAGAACGATGGCGACATCGGGCGGCACGATGCCGCAGAGATAGCGGATGTGACCGACGCCACGGGCGCTGTACTCGAGGATCAGAGTCTGCGTCTCGCGCGTCAGCCGCAGCACAGTCACCGGCAAGCCGAGCTCGTTGTTGTAGGACGCCTGCGGTGCAACCGTCTGCCCCACCGACGCGAAGATGGTCGCGAGCAAGTCCTTCGTCGACGTCTTGCCCGACGACCCGGTCACGCCGATCACGCGCACGTCCGCCTGGGCACGGACACTGCGCGCCAACGCCGCGAGCGCCGCGGTCACGTCATCGACGACGATCGCCGGCGTGCCCGTGGGTTGCTCGGACAGCACGGCGACTGCGCCGGCCGCTACCGCCTGCTTCGCGTAGTCGTGGCCATCGGAGTGCTCGCCCCGCACGCAGACGAACAAGCCACCCGGTCCGACCTGTCGCGAGTCGACGACGACGGCTCCGGTGACCGGCACCGATGCGTGGGCATCGTGGAGACGACCGCCGGTGATGGCGGCGATCTCACCGAGCGGCAGCGGGATCACGCGACCCCCGCGTAGCCGTGTTCGCGCAAGGCCTCGCGCAGCACGACACGATCATCGAAGGGCACCACGTGATCGGCGTACTCCTGCCCTTGCTCGTGACCCTTGCCGGCTATGACGACGACGTCTCCAGGCCGCGCTCGGTTTACCGCGAGCGCGATCGCGGCTCGGCGGTCTGCCAGGACGACCACCTCGCCGGGCCCGGAGCGCGCACCTGCCGCCATCGTGGCGAGGATCTCGTCCGGGTCCTCCGAGCGCGGGTTGTCGTTGGTGAGCACCGCAAGATCGGCATACCGTGCCGCCGCGGCGCCCATCAACGGACGCTTGGCCCGGTCACGGTCGCCTCCGCAACCCAGCACGACGACGACGCGGCCGGCGTCGGTGGCGAGCCCGCGCGCCTCCTCGAGCAGCGTGCTGACGGCGTCAGGGGTGTGCGCGTAGTCGACCAGGGCGAGGAACGGCTGGCCGGCGTCGACACGTTCCATCCGACCCGGTACGGCGACCAGCGCGGCCAGCCCGGCCCGAGCTGACTCCGGCGCCACCCCGGCCTCGACGAGCGCGACATAGGCCGCGGCGGCGTTGCGCAGGTTGAACCGGCCCGCCAGCGCGATGTCGACATCGTGCCGCTCACCGTCGGGCGCAACGAGTTCGACCCTGCCGCCCGACGGCAACACCGCTTCACGTGCGCGGGTCCAGTCCGCGGGCGCGGCACCCACCGTGCTCACCGGAATCGTGGCGAGCTCGGCGAGGCGACGGCCCCAATCGTCGTCGACGCACACGACGCCGCGACGGGCCAGATCGGGCGTGAACAGCGACGCCTTCGCGGCGAAGTAGTCGTCCATGTCGGCGTGGAAGTCGAGATGGTCCTGCGACAGGTTGGTGAAAACCGCGACCGCGTAGACGGTGCCGGCCACCCGACCGAGCGCCAGCGCGTGGCTGCTGACCTCCATCGCGACGGCGGTGACCGCACTCTCGCGCATCACTGCGAACAGCGCCTGCAGGTCGGTCGACTCCGGTGTCGTGCGAATGCTGGGCACGACGTCACCGGCGATATGCGTCTCGATCGTGCCGACGAGTCCGGTGCGGTGGCCTCCCGCGCGCAACCCGGCCTCGACGAGGTAGGCGGTCGTCGTCTTGCCGTTGGTGCCGGTGATGCCCACGATCGCGAGGTCGCGCGCCGGGTCGCCGTAGACCCAGGCTGCGGCCGGTCCGGCGCTGCGCTGCGGATCGACCACCTCGACGACCGCATTCGCGCCCGCGCGCACCGCTACCTCGGTCGACTGCGGATCGGTCAGCACCGCCCGGGCACCGGCCTGCAGCGCCTGGTCGATGTGGGCGATGCCGTGGGTCGCAAGGCCGGGTCGGGCGACGTACAGGTCACCGTCCCGGACGAGTCGAGAGTCGTGCGTGATGCCTGTCACCAGCACGTCGCCGTCACCGACGATCCGTGCCGCCGGCAACCGATCGACCAACCCGGCGATCCGCTGCGCCGGCACCGATCCCGGGCGGAGGGGGGTTACGGGCATCGGGTCGCCAGGCTACCGCCGGTCACCAGGTGAGCCGGGCCTTGGGCGGACGGGTACCCGTGGGCGCAATCCCGAGCGACTGCAACGCAAACGCCATCACGTCGTGAAAGACCGGCGCCGCGACCACACCGCCGAAGTGGCCGCTGCGCGGGTTCTGCAGGACGACCTCGACGACGAGTTGCGGTTTGTCCGCTGGTGCGAAGCCCACGAAGGTTGCGGTGTAGCCGCTGTAGTGGCCGTTGACGGCGCGCTGTGCCGTGCCGGTCTTGCCGGCGATGCGGTAGCCGGGGACGCGCGCCGCCGGGGCGGTGCCCTCGTTGGTCGTGACCGACTCGAGCATGTCCGACAGCTCATGGGCCACTTTGGCGCTGATCACCCGGCGAGTTGCGGGCGCCGCAGCCGGATGCTTGTGCCCGCTGCTGTCGATGGTTGCGGCAATGATGTTGGGTGCGACGCGCACGCCGCCGTTGGCGATCGTGGAGTAGACGCTCGCGACCTGCAACGCGGTGACGCCGATGCCCTGGCCGAACGCGACCGTCGGCATCGTCGTCCGCCACCACTGCGACACCGGCGGCAGGATGCCGTCCTGCTCGCCCGGCAATCCGGTGCCCGTCACGGAACCGAAGCCGTAGGCGCGCAGGTAGGAGTAGAGCTTGTTGGCGCCGAGCCTCTGCGCGACCTCGATCGTGCCGATGTTGCTCGACTTGGCGAGGATGCCGGTGAGCGTCAGCCGCTCGGTGCCGTGCTTTTCGGCGTCGTTGAAAATCGTGCCGGCGTAGTGCAGCTGCGGCGGGATGACGAACGGCGAGTTGGGTGTGACCAGCCCCTCCTGCAACCCCGCCGACATCGTGATGACCTTGTTGACGCTGCCCGGTTCGTAGATGTCGGACGCGGCCGGGTCGAGCTGGCGCTGCCCGGCGGTGATCGCCGTCGGAGGGTTGTTGGCGTCGAAGCCGGGGGCGACCGCAAGCGCGAGCAGCCGCCCGGTGCGCGGGTCCATCACGACGACGGTGCCGCTGTCGGCCTTGACCGCCTTGACCTGCGCGGCGATCGCCTGCTGCGCCTCCCATTGCAGGTCGCGGTCGATGGTGAGCTGCAGTGACGTGCCTGGCTGAGCCTGCTCGACGACGTCGTGACCGTCGGGAATCGGAGCACCGGCGGCGCCGGCCTCGAAGGTCTGCGTCCCGTCGTGCCCGGCGAGGATCTTCTGGAACGCCGACTCGAGTCCGGCAGCGCCGTTGCCGTCCCAGTGCACGTAGCCGAGCAGGTTGGAGGCAAGGACGCCGTCGGGATAGATGCGCTTCGTCGTCGGCAGGGAGCCGATGCCGGGCAGCTGCAGCGCGATCACCTGGCCGGACAGCGTCGGCGTCACCGCACGGGCGAGGTACTGGAACGACGACTTCGCGGTCAGCGCCGGTAGCAGCGACGCGGACGTGTCACCGAGCAGCGGCGCCAGCTGGGTCGCCGTCTTTTTCGCGTCGACGACCTCCTTGGGGTCGGCGTAGATGTCGCGCGCGTCGACCGTCTCGGCGAGCGGCTGCCCATCGCGGTCCAGGATGGCGCCGCGCGGCGCCGTGAGCGTCACCGTGTGCAGCCGCTGCCGCTCGGCCATCGCGGAGTAGGCGGAGCGGTTGAGTCCCTGCAGCTCGAGCAGCTTGCCCGCGACCAGGGTGAGGACGAACAGGATGACGATGAGTACGACGGACAGCC
>Ga0070658_10001137_pt1 | contig 22698 bp, 13 predicted proteins | sample KBSC13metaG_FD_64664 | JGI IMG/M metagenome (GOLD analysis project Ga0070658, IMG submission 64664) | Corn rhizosphere microbial communities from Kellogg Biological Station, Michigan, USA - KBS C1-3 metaG | ecosystem: Host-associated > Plants > Roots > Rhizosphere > Soil ...
TGGCCGGGTAACCAAAGTGCGACGCGCGCCTGCAGGACGTTCTCATATCCCTGCTTCACCTGCGCTTGGGCCACGTCCAGGGCCTCGCGTTTTTGATCGAATTCTTCCGTGCTCACGACTTTTGTCGCGAGTAGCTTTTTGGCGCGTTCGAATTCCGCGTCCGCTAGCGTGAGCGTCGCCTTGCTTTGCTCCCAGGTGGCGACCCGGGCTCGGATCAGCGCGACTTGATTGTCCACGTCTTCGATGGCGTGGGTGAGCTTGAATCGATAGCTGCGCGCCAGGGCCACCTGCCCCCGTACATTGGCCTTGGTGACGACCATCGCCGCCTTGGCAGACTCCAGCGCGGCGTCCTTGATCGCGACCTGCACGCGATACGGCTCGGAGTCCAGTTGGACGAGAACGTCTCCCTTCTTCACGCGGTTATTGTCCTCGACCAGGACCTTCGCCACTTGCCCGGCCACCCGCGGTGCGACGAAGGTGACGTAGCTGTTGACATAGGCGTCGTCCGTCGACTCGGTCCGCAACGACTTCATGACCCATGGCACACCCTTGACCAGCAAGGCAATGATCACGACGACGATGATGATTTTCCGCCACGGTTTTGCCGGCTGAACAGGCGGCGGCGCCTCGGTAGTTTGCTTTTCGTCGGCCTGCGGAGCCGCCGCTTCAGATTTGGGTGCTTCAGCGCTCATAAACTGTGGCAGTGAGTTTCGAAGGATCTTGGTAATCGGTTCGTCGGCTCAAAGTGCGCTTGTCGAAATCTCGACCACCACTTTGCCGCGCCCTTGCAGGCGTTTTGCAGTTCCCAGGTAGGCGGTCGAGGCTTGAGCCAATGGGACGGTGCCGTCGACATACGTTTTGAGCGCTCTCTGATCGAGGAGATGCGCAACCTCCGCCAATTGATGATGCATCGGCTCCACGATGAAAAATGCGGCCTTGGTGCGCTCGTCTTGAACCGCTTCTCCGGAAGCGGCGATCGTCACCATCCTTCCGCCCGGTCTCAACACCGGCCAGGATCGCCGCAGCGTCTCGCCACCGATGGCGTCGAAGACCACATCGAGATCACGGAGTTGGTCTTCGAAACGTTCCGTCCTGTAATCAATCACGTGATCGGCGCCGAGTTGGGCGAGAAACTCCGCATGCCGCGCCGAAGCCGTCGTGAAGACCTGCGCCTCCGCGCGCTTCGCCAATTGAATGGCAAACACTCCGACCGCACCCGCTCCGCCGTGAATGAGCACCCGCTCGCCCGGGCGCAATTCCGCCCGGTCGAACAATCCCTGCATGGCCGTGAGGGCGCCGATGGGGACGGAGGCCGCTTCCACGTGGCTGAGCCGCGCCGGCTTCAGGGCGACGCTGGAGGGCAGCGTGGTGCAGTATTCCGCCGTGGCGCCCTGCGAGAACCAGTCATTCATCCCATAGACTTCCTGGCCGACGAGGAATCCGGAGGCCTCATGGCCGACTCCTGCCACGACGCCGGAGAACTCGTGGCCGGGCACGGCGTCGAGACGCGCTGCACCGCCCTTGGTGTGGGTCGTGGGGTACCAGATCAGCTCGGTGGGAGTGACGCCGGCTGCATGGACGCGAATCAGCAACTCATTCGCGCGTGGCACCGGCATCTGCAATTCGCGTTCCGCGAAAGCGGGAGTCGGCGCCGAGCTGTCGAGGCACATGGCTCTCATCGCAATGCGGGATTTTTGCTCCGGGCGATGCTACGCACTGAAGCCGCCGTCGATCATCAGATTCGCGCCGGTGATATAGGCCGCCTCGGGGCTGGCGAGGTAGGCCACAAAGCCGGCGATCTCCTCGGCTGTCCCGTAGCGCGGCAATGCCATCAGCTTGATGAGCGATGCCGCGAAGTCGCCCGTCGCCGGGTTCAACTCCGTGTCCACCGGCCCGGGCTGGACGTTGTTGATCGTGATCCCGCGCGGACCGAGGTCCCGCGACAGCCCTTGCACGAGTCCTTGCAAAGCGGACTTGCTCATCGCATAGACCCCGCCGCCGGCGAAGGGCATGCGCTCCGCATTGGTGCTACCGATATTGATGATGCGCCCGCCTTCTTTCATGTGCTTCACGGCGGCCTGGGTTGCGACGAATACGGCGCGAACGTTAATTGCGAAGGTGCGGTCGAAATCGGCGAGTTTGAATTCGTCGATCGGTCCCATCACGGCGATGCCGGCATTGTTGACGAGGATATCGATGCCGCCGAACTCCTGCGCAGTGCGCTCCACAGCCGCGACAACGGCGTCAGCGTCGGCGCTGTCAGCCTGGATGGTGATGGATTGTACCCCGAGCGATTGGGCCGCCTTGGCGACCTCCTCCGCGCGGTCTGGTGAACTGCTGTAGGTGAGGGCGACATCCGCCCCTTCCCTGGCCAATCGCTTGACGATGGCGGCTCCGATACCCCGGCTGCCCCCGGTAACGAGGGCGCGACGCCCTTTGAGAATTTGGTTCATGGTCTTCGTAAAACGGTCATGAACGTAGCCACTCAGGATTCCCAAAGACAAGCATCACGCTGTGGGACGCGTGTTCGTTTTTGTAAAGTATTGAGGTTTCGGGACCTTCGCCGCTCGGGTGCGCCAAAATTTGTTGTTGCACGAACACTGGAAACCCATAATACTAAAACAGTTTCCACAGGATCGTGACCATGTCCAATAAACCACCACTTCCATCGCCGCCCGGCGCTCTGGCCTCCTCCGATCCCGTCCGCACCCGCATCGTCACCGAGGCCCGTCGCCATTTTCTCGCTCATGGTTTCCGCGGCGTGACCATGGACGACCTCGCCACGGAACTGGGTATGAGCAAGAAGACGCTCTATGCGCATTTCACCGGCAAGAACGAGCTGCTCCAGGCAGTCGTGGAGGACAAGTTGCGGAGCGCGGACGCGGATTTCGGTGCGATCACCTGCAAGTTTTCCTCCGATTTCCTCGGCGCGTTGCACGAACTGCTCGCCTGCGTGAGAAAACACTCGGAGGAGCTTCAGCCTGCCTTCACGCGCGACATGGCGCGAGAGGCTCCCGATCTCTTTCAGGTTGTGCAAACCAAGCGGCGCGCGCTCATCCAATGCCATTTCGGCAAACTGATCGGGGAAGGGCAGAAGGCCGGCATGATCCGCAAAGATATTTCCGCCGATCTCATGATCGAGATCCTGGTCGGCGCCACCGATTCGCTGGTCAATCCGCAGAAGCTTTCGCAACTCGATCTGCCCGCCAGGGCAGGCCTGACGGCCATCGTCACGATCTTTCTCGAGGGTGTCCTGACAGGAAAGGGCAGATCGAAATCATGAAGAGAATTTCTCCATTCGCTGGCCGTCTTCGTTCGTGCGTACTGACCTGCGCCATGCTCGTGAGCATCGGTCTCTTCGCCGGGTGCCGTGACGCGCAACACGCCGCTGTCCAAGGCTACGTGGAAGGCGAATTCGTCTATGTGGCGTCGCCACTCGCCGGCGCCTTGGAAGTCCTTTCCGTCGAACGCGGGGCGCAGGTGAAAGCGGGCGATCCGCTGTTCACGCTGGAATCGGGCGCCGAGGTGGCCGCGCACGACCAGGCGGTCAAGCGTCTCGAAGAAGGCAAGTCGCGCCTGGAGGATGCCCGGAAGGGGATGCGCCAGCCGGAACTCGAATCCCTGGAGGCGCAGTTGAATGAAAGCCGCGCCGCCCTGGTGCTCTCGGAAAAGGAATTCGTGCGGCAGTCGGACTTGCTCAAGTCCGGAGCGGCTTCCACCCAGGATTTCGACAGGGCGCGCTCGGCGCGTGACCAGGACCGGAATCGCGTGTCCAAGCTCGAGGCCGATATAAAAACCGGACATTTGGGATCGCGCACCGATCAGGTCGCCGCGGCCGAGGCCAATGTGCGCGCGCTCGAGGGCGCCCTGGCCAAGGCTGATTGGGACCTCTCGCAAAAGCGCCAGAACGCGGTGCAAGCCGGCCTGGTCTTCGACACCCTGTATTGGACCGGGGAATGGGTTCCGGCTGGCCGGCCCGTGGTGGTGCTGCTGCCTCCGCAAAATGTCAAAGTCCGGGCCTTCGTGCCGGAGAACCGCGTTGGTTCAATCCATCCAGGGGACCGCGTGCAGGTGTCCGTCGATGGGGTGAAAGACGCCTTCGCGGGCAAAGTCAGCTTCATCTCGCCGCAGGCGGAATACACGCCGCCGGTGATCTACAGCCAGGATAGCCGCAACAAGCTCGTGTTTCTGATCGAAATCAGGTTCGACCCGGCCACCGCGATGAAGTTGCATCCGGGCCAACCCGTGGACGTCCGATTCTGAGTGCGTATGAGCGACGAACTGGCCATCGACGTTCGCGGAATGACCAAGCGGTTCGGCGATCGCACGGTGGTGAATGACATCGCGCTCCAAGTGCGCACCGGCGAGATCTACGGCTTTCTCGGGCCCAATGGCAGTGGCAAGACGACTTTCATCCGCATGCTCTGCGGACTGCTGAAGGCGGATGCGGGCAGCGGCACGTGCCTCGGATACGACGTAATCAGAGACAGCGAGACCATCAAACGGAACGTCGGCTACATGACGCAGAAATTCAGCTTCTGGGAGGACCTGAGCATCGCGGAGAACCTGGATTTCGTCGCCCGGATGTACGCGGTCAAGAACCGGCGGGAGGCCGTGCAGGCGAGCATTGAGCAACTTGGTCTTTCGGGCCGGGAGCGCCAACTCGCCGGCCAGCTCTCCGGTGGCTGGAAACAACGGGTCGCCCTCGCCGCTTGCCTGATCCATCAGCCCAAGCTGCTGCTGCTCGACGAGCCGACGGCGGGTGTCGATCCGAAGGCCCGTCGCGATTTCTGGGAGCAGATCCATCAACTCGCGGCCAAGGGCCTGACCTTCCTCATCACCACCCATTACATGGACGAGGCGGAGCGCTGCCATCGCCTGGCCTACATCGCCTACGGCAATTTGCTGGCCAACGGGACCGTGGCAGAGGTGATCGATCACGTCGGCCTCACCACGTGGAAGGTGAGCGGCCCGGATCTGCTCACGCTGGCAGAACAACTGCGCGGCCAGCCTGGCGTTCAGGAGGCAGTCGCCTTTGGCACGTCCTTGCACATTAGCGGCGAGGATGCCGCCGCCCTGGAGCAGGCGATCGCACCCTTTCGCCGCGCGCCCTACGAATGGTCCCAAATCCCCGCGGGGTTGGAAGACGTCTTCATTCACTTGATGGGTTCCTCAAAGGACAACTACGCGCCATGAGCAAACACTCTCGATTTTCGTTCGAACGCATGCGGGGTATCATGGCCAAGGAATTCACGCAGATGCGCCGGGACCGGCTGACCTTCGCGATGATGCTCGGCATCCCGCTGCTCCAGCTCACGCTCTTCGGGTACGCGATCAATTCGGACCCACGCCACCTGCCCGCGGCCGTGCTCCTGGCCGACTCTGGTCCGCAGGGCCGTTCAATTCTCTATGGGATGAAGAACAGCACCTTCTTCGACTTCGAACGCCAGGTGCAAACGGAGAAAGAGGGCCATGATTTGCTGGCTCGCGGCGAGGTCCAATTCGTCATCAATATTCCGCAGAATTTCTCGCGCGATCTCTGGCGCGGTGACCGGCCTTCGCTGCTCGTCGAAGCGGATGCCACCGATCCGGCCGCGACCGGCCTCGCCCTCGGCTCGCTCAACAATCAGCTCACCAGCGCCCTGCAAAATGACCTGAAGGGATCCCTCGATTTCCTCAACCCGACGCCGGGCCCCATCGACCTTCGCGTGCACGCGCTCTACAACCCGGAGAACAATACGCAGTACAATATCGTGCCGGGTCTCATGGGGGTGATCCTGACCATGACCATGATCATGATCACCGGCCTGGCGATCACTCGCGAAAGGGAGCGCGGCACCATGGAAAACCTGCTCTCCATGCCCACTCGCCCGAGCGAAGTGCTCATCGGAAAGATCACACCCTACATCCTGATCGGCTACATCCAGGTCGCAGTCATCCTCGTGGCATCAAAGCTCCTCTTTCACGTGCCGATGCACGGCAGCATTCCGCTGCTGCTGGTTGTCGCGCTTGTCTTCATCGCGGCGAATCTGGCCATGGGCATCACTTTCTCCACCGTGGCGAAGAACCAACTGCAGGCGATGCAGATGACCTTCTTCGTTTTTCTCCCGTCCATCCTGCTCTCCGGCTTCATGTTCCCCTTCCGCGGCATGCCGCACTGGGCGCAACTCATCGGGGAAGTATTCCCGCTTACACACTTCCTGCGCATCGTGCGCGGCATCCTGTTGAAAGGGAACGGCATTGGTGAGGTTTCGCGGGAATTGTGGCCCATCGCCCTCTTCGCCGCGATCATGTTGACGATTGGCATCAAGCGTTACCGGCAGACGTTGGACTAGCGGCGGGTCCAAAACGATTCGATAATATCGTATGCCCAAGCTGAACGGCATTGAGGAAACCTGCCTGAGCGTTGCTGACCTGGAGCGCTCCGAACAATTCTATCGAGACCTTTTCGATCTCGCGGTGATCGCTGGAGATGCCCGGTTTCGCGCGCTGGATGTAGCTGGATCGCAGGTGTTGTTGCTCTTCCTGAGCGGCGCCACCGAGCAGGACGTGCAACTCCCCGGCGGAACGATTCCTGCCCACGGCGCCAGTGGTCGCTCGCACGTGGCCTTCTCGATATCTGCAGCGGATCTCGAAGGCTGGAAGAAACTTTTGGCCGAGCGCGGCATTGTGATTGAAGGCACGATGACCTGGCCGAGGGGAGGCATGAGTCTGTATTTTCGAGACCCGGACGAGCATCTGCTTGAACTCATGACGCCTGGAGTTTGGTCCACGTATTGATCGCAGCGACTCGGAATCTGGGTGCGTGTCCCACTCTAAGAATCCGTGCGTCCGGCGCTCGTAAATGATACGAGCCAATTCCCCCCATGAACCGGCGCACATTTCTTCAACAATCCGCGGCCCTCGCCGCCGGCCTGGCGGCCTCTCCTCTCCGAGGTGTTCCGACTTCGGGCGTCACTCGCATCGTCGATACTCACACTCACTTTTACGACCCGACGCGCTCCCAAGGCGTGCCGTGGCCTTCGAAAGGATCTCCGCTTTATCGCACAGTGCTTCCCAAGGACTGGCTGGCCGTGGCTGCTCCGTGCGGCGTTTCGCAGACCGTGGTGATCGAGGCGAGCAGTTGGCTGGAGGATAACGCATGGGTTCTCGAACTGGCCGCCGGAGCGCCCAGCATCGTGGGGTTTATCGGACATCTTCTCCCGCAGGAGGTGGACTTCGAGAAGCATCTGAAACGGTTCGGGTCCAATCCGTTGTTCCGCGGGATCCGCGTCTCGGGCGCGGATTTGCTCAACAATCTCGACAAGCCCGAGTTCCGCAAAGGCATCGAGCTCATGGCCGGCATGAATCTGGAACTGGATGTCAACGGTCCTCCGGGACTGCTCCAACCCGTGGCGAAGCTCGCGGCGGAAATTCCCTCGCTCCGCATCGTCGTCGATCATGTGGGAGGCGCAGGAGATCCGGCGCGCCTTTCCGAGGAATGGCGCGAGGGGATGAAGTCAGCCGGCCGGCAGAAGAACGTCTATTGCAAGGTATCCGCGCTCCTCGAGCAGACGGATGCATCGGGGAAGGAATGGGGAAAGTCGCCGCGGGAGACAGCCTACTACGCGCCGATTCTGGATCATTGCTGGGAATGCTTTGGCGAGGATCGTCTCGTCTATGGGAGCAACTGGCCGGTGTGTGAAAAGGGCGGGTCTTACGAAGACCAGTTCAAGGTAGTCGCCGACTATTTTGCGGCGCGAGGCCGGGAGGCCGCTGAGAAATATTTCTGGAGGAACTCCCGCCAGGCGTACGGCTGGGTCGAGAGAACGTCGCCATAGCTATGCTGACGCAATTGAAAACCAGGGTGGCCCCAGCCGGGATGGTTGCCGCGCAACGTCATTCCCGCTTCGATGATCGCTGCCTTTCGTCTTTGGGTCCTCAGGGCGACACCCGTTGGGAATTTGCCCGGAGCTTCCTCCGGCGCGTGCCTTCCTTCTCGAAGTGGAAAGCCGCTTTCACGACGGCGGTCCTCAGCATGTGTGCGTCCAGCGCCTTCGCGCAAAACGGCATCGAGACACTCACGCGCCAGCCGGATGCCTACAATACCTGGAAGCTGGCGCTGAACTCGGGGGTGGCAACTGATCCCGTGGCGATCATCGTCCCACCCGGGTTCAAGGTGGAGTTGTTGCGCTCCGCCCAGCCGGAGGAGGATTCCTGGGTTTCGATGGCCTTTGATCCGCAGGGACGGGTGACGATTGCCTGCGAGAAGAAGGGACTGTTGCGCATGACCCTCGGCAAGACGCAGGTCGAGAAAGTCGAGCGCATCAATGACTCGCTGCTCGAATGCCGCGGGCTGCTCTATTCGGACGGCTCCCTCTACGCGGACGCCAATAACAGCAAGATGTTCGTCCGGCTGCGCAGCTCGGCGAATGACGATCGATTCGACGAGATCACGGAGTTGCTTCGCACGGACGGAGGCGTCGGCCATGGTCGCAATCACGTGAAGCGTGGGCCTGACGGCCAGTTCTATCTCGTCCATGGAAACAACGTCGTCGCGCCGTCGAACGCCGCGCCGGATTCACCTCTGCGGAATTTCGAAGACGACCGGCTCATTCCGTGTCCGTGGGATCCGCAGATGTTCGATGGCGATGTGAAACTGCCGGCGGGCCACATCCTTCGCGGCGACCGCGAAGGGAAATCGTGGACGCTCCTCGCGGGCGGTCTGCGAAATCCGCTCGATGTCGCCTTCAACGAAGACGGGGAGATGTTCACCTTCGATGCCGACATGGAATGGGATACCGGCACGCCCTGGTATCGCCCGTGCCGGGTCAATCACATCGTCAGCGGCGCGGATTACGGCTGGCGGCGCGGCACCAGCAAGTGGCCGGAGTATTTCCCGGATTGCGGACCGACGACGCTGAATATTGGCCTCGCCTCGCCGACCGGAATCGAGTTCGGCACGAAGAGCAATTTCCCCCCGCCGTGGCATGAGACGCTGTTCCTCTCCGATTGGGCCTACGGAAGGATTATCGCCGTACATTTGAAACCCAAGGGCGCGACCTACTCCGCCACGGCCGAGAACTTCGTGGTCGGCAAACCGTTGAACGTCACCGACGTCGCGTTCGGCCCGGACGGGGCGATGTACTTCGTGACCGGCGGCCGAAAGACGCAATCGGGGTTGTATCGCGTGAGCTACACCGGGCCCAAAATGGCGCCCGAGCTTCCGCCCGCCGATCCGCAACCGGTGGCGGCGCGCGCGCTTCGTCACGAACTTGAAGCGTTTCACGGGCATCCCCAGCCCGGTGCGGTCGGGAAGATTTGGACTCATCTCGGAAGCGACGATCCGGTCATTCGCCACGCCGCGCGAATTGCGTTGGAATGGCAGGATGTCAAAGAGTGGCAGGACCGGGCGCTTGCGGAAAAGGATGTGACCGCCAGCCTGACCGCACTCATGGCGCTGGCGCGGAGCAACAAGAGCGATGCGCAGCGACCGATCCTGGAGCGGCTCAACGCGTTGCCGTTCGCCACGCTCACGGAAGAGCAGCAAATTCTCGCTGCGCGGGATTACCAATTGGCGTTCATTCGTCTCGGGCCTTGTGATCCGGCGTTGGCGGCGATTTGCACGCAGCGCATAGACGGGCTCTACCCGTCGCCGCATTGGCCGGTGAACCATCTCCTCTGCGAGTTGATGGCCTACCTGAAGGCGCCCGCATTTCTCGGGAAGACGGTGCCGCTGCTCAAGACCGCGATCCGCAGTGAAGATCTGCTGGAATACCTCTTCTATCTTCGCCTCGTTCCCGATGGCTGGACGATCGAGCAGCGACGCGAGTTTTTCACCGCGCTCAATCGCGCGGCGACCTTCGAGGGGGCCCGGGATTACCAGCGATCACTGAATATGATTCGTGCCGAGATGCTCGAGAAGCTGACGGCTGCGGAGCGCGATGCCGTGGCGCCGCTGATCGCCGAAGCTTCTCAAGCGGCAGTCCCGCTCTCGAGTGGGCCGCAGATTTTTGTGCGCGACTGGAAAGTGGAGGAATTGCAGGCGGTGCTCGATCGCGTGGGCCACGGGCGCTCGTTCGAGGCGGGCCGGCAGGCGTTTGCCGGCGCGCAGTGCGTGCTTTGCCATCGCATGGGACAGACTGGCGGATTGGTGGGTCCGGATCTCACGGCGGTGGGCAGCCGTTTCAACCGGCGCGACATGCTCGACTCGATTCTGAATCCATCGCGGGTGATCGATGATAAATTCCGAAACACCGTTTTTACGCTCAAGGATGGGACCAGCCTGGTTGGGATGATTGAGCGTGAGGACGGGAAAGTCGTGGTGGTGCGGACGAATCCATTGGTGGCGCAGACGACGACGGTGCCGGTCTCGAATATCGTGAGCCGGGAAGTGTCACCCGTTTCGCCGATGCCGCCGGGGCTGATTAACGTGCTGAGCCAGGCTCAGATCCTGGATTTGCTGGCTTACCTTGAATCGGGCGGCAATCCAAAGCATCCCGATTTTGCACCCGCACCATGAGGCGGTTCGCAGCAAGGGCTCGTTACGGTAAATTCGTCTTGCCCATCAGCCAGCGGTCGCACTCACGGGCGGCGCCGCGGCCTTCGTTGAAGGCCCAGACGACCAGGCTCTGGCCACGGCGGCAGTCGCCCGCGGCGAATACGCCGGGGATGCTCGTCGTGTATTTGTCGTGCTCCGCCTTGATGTTGCTGCGCGCGTCGCGTTCGATGTTGAGACCGTCGAGCAGTGGCTGTTCTGGTCCGAGGAAGCCCATGGCAAGGAGGACGAGCTGCGCGGGCAGTACCTTCTCCGTGCCGGGAACATTCTTCGGGATGAACTGGCCCTTGTCGTTCTTGCTCCATTCCACCTGGACGGTGTGAATGGCGCTCACCTGGCCATTCGCGTCGCCTTCGAACTTCGTCGCGGTGGTGAGATAGACGCGAGGATCGTCGCCGAACTTCGCGGCGGCTTCCTCCTGGCCGTAGTCCATCTTGTAAACCTTGGGCCATTCCGGCCACGGGTTGTCGCTGGCGCGATCCATGGGCGGCTTCGGCAGAATCTCCACCTGCACAAGGCTGCGGCAGCCGTGCCGGATGGAAGTGCCCACGCAATCCGTGCCCGTGTCGCCACCGCCGATGATGATGACGTCCTTGCCTTCGGCGGAGATGAAGTTGCCGTTGCGATGCTTGTCGAGGATCGACTTCGTATTCGCCGTCAGGAAATCCATCGCGAAATGGATGCCCTTGAGCGGGCGGCCCTCGATGGGAAGATCGCGCGGCTTGGTCGCGCCGGTGCAGATGACCGTGGCGTCGAATTCGGCGCGGAGTTTTTCCACGGGATAGTTGCCGCCGACATCGGTGTTGCAAACGAACGTCACGCCTTCGTCTTCCAGCAGCTTGATCCGGCGCAGGACGACCTCCTCCTTGTCGAGCTTCATGTTGGGAATGCCATACATGAGCAGCCCGCCTGGACGATCCGCGCGCTCGAAGACGGTCACGGTGTGGCCGGCCTTGTTGAGCTGAGCCGCGGCGGAGAGGCCCGCGGGGCCGGAACCAATCACGGCAACTTTCTTGCCCGTCCGGTACTCCGGAGGCTGCGGGGTGACCCAGCCTTCGTCCCAACCTTTGTCGATGATCGAGACTTCGATGTTCTTGATCGTGACTGGAGGCGAGTGGATGCCAAGCACGCACGAGCCTTCGCACGGGGCGGGGCAGACGCGGCCGGTGAACTCGGGGAAGTTATTCGTCTTGTGCAGCCGCTCCAGCGCTTCGCGCCAGAGCCCGCGGTAGACGAGATCGTTCCACTCCGGGATGAGGTTGTTGATCGGGCATCCGCTGGCCATGCCGCTGATGAGCGTGCCGGTATGGCAGAACGGAACACCGCAATCCATGCAACGCGACCCCTGGGTGCGCAGCTTGTCCTCCGGCATGTGGAAGTGAAATTCCTTCCAGTCGCCGGCACGCTCGAGCGGCGTGCGATCGGCGGGGATTTCGCGAAGATAATCAATGAAGCCTGTGGGTTTTCCCATTTCGATATATCGGTAACTATTCCGTGGTGGTGAGGGCTAGCCGCCGCCGATGCGCGCCACGTCGCGCGCATTGGCCTCGAAGGCCGCGTTGAGCGCGTCATCGCCGCTCAGGCCATCGTCCTGCGCTTTCTTCAGCGCCTGGAGCACCCGCTTGTAATCCTTGGGCATGACCTTCACGAACTTCGGCAGCATTTCCTCCCAGAGCGCGAGGACCTTGAAGGCCTTCTGGCTCTTGGTGTACTCGGAGTGCCGCTTGATCATCTGGCGCACTTCCTCGGCTTCCTCGGGCTCAATTTTTTCGAGCGCGACCATCTGCATGTTGCAGCGCTTCGCGAAGTCGCCCGCTTCGTCGAGGATGTAAGCGACGCCGCCGCTCATGCCCGCGGCGAAGTTGCGCCCGGTCGGACCGAGCACGACCACCTTGCCGCCGGTCATGTATTCGCAGCCATGGTCGCCCACGGCTTCCACCACGGCGTTGACGCCGGAGTTGCGGACCGCGAAACGTTCGCCGGCCATGCCGCGGAAATAAACCTCGCCGGCGGTCGCTCCGTAGAGCGCCACGTTGCCGACGATCATATTGTCCTCGGCGGCGAAGGTGGAGTCGTCGGACGGATAGATGATGATCTTGCCGCCACTCAGCCCCTTGCCCACGTAATCGTTGGCATCTCCTTCCACCTCGAGCGTCACGCCCGGCGGCACGAAGGCGCCAAGGCTCTGGCCGGCGCTGCCCTGGAACTTCAGGTGCACGGTGTTTTCCGGCAGGCCCTTCTCGTGGCGCTTGGTGATCTCGTTGCCGAGAATCGTGCCGACCACACGGTTGGTATTCTTGATCGGCAGCGTGGCCGTGACCTTTTCTCCGCGCTCGATCGCCGGTTTGCAGAGATCGAGCAGCGTCGTGATGTCCATCGACTTGGCGAGACCGTGATCCTGCGCTTCGGTGCAGAAGCGTCCGACCTCGGGGCCCATATCCGGCGAGTGGAGGAGTTTGGAAAGGTCGATGCCTTTCGCCTTCCAGTGGGTGACCGCCTGATTGGCTTCGAGCGCATCGGTCCGGCCGACCATGTCCGTCACCTTCCGGAAGCCAAGCTGCGCCATGATTTCGCGGACATCCTGCGCGATGAATTTCATGAAATTCACCGCGTGATCGGGATCGCCGGTGAAATTCTTGCGCAGCCGCGGGTCCTGGGTCGCCACGCCGACCGGGCAGGTATTGAGATGGCACACGCGCATCATGATGCAGCCGAGCGCCACAAGCGGCGCGGTGGCGAATCCGAACTCCTCGGCGCCGAGCAACGCGGCGATGACCACGTCGCGGCCCGTCTTCAATTGGCCGTCCGTCTCCACCGCGATGCGCGAGCGAAGCTTGTTGAGCACCAGCGTCTGGTGGGTCTCGGCGAGGCCGAGTTCCCACGGCAGCCCGGCGTGCTTGATCGACGTCTGCGGCGAAGCGCCGGTGCCGCCGTCGAAACCGGAAATGAGGACCACGTCGGCATGCGCCTTGGCCACGCCCGCGGCGATCGTGCCGACCCCGACTTCCGACACCAGCTTCACGCTCACGCGCGCGGCCCGGTTCGAGTTCTTCAGATCGTGGATCAGCTCCGAAAGATCTTCAATCGAGTAGATGTCGTGGTGCGGCGGAGGGGAGATAAGCCCCACGCCCGGCGTTGAATGCCGGACCTTTGCCACCCACGGGTAAACCTTTGAGCCAGGAAGCTGGCCGCCTTCACCGGGCTTCGCGCCCTGCGCCATCTTGATCTGCAATTCGTGCGCTTTCGTCAGGTAGAGGCTGGTCACGCCAAAGCGGCCCGATGCGACCTGCTTGATGGCGCTGTTCTTCGAGTCGCCGCGATCGTTCGTCCACGTGTAGCGGGCCGGATCTTCGCCGCCTTCGCCCGTATTCGACTTCCCGCCGATGCGGTTCATGGCAATGGCGAGCGCCTCGTGGGATTCCTTCGAGATGGAGCCGTAGCTCATCGCGCCGGTCTTGAAGCGCTTGATGATGTCCTCCACCGACTCCACTTCCTCGATCGGAATGGACGCCCGCTTCTTGAAATCGAGCAAGCCGCGCAGCGTGTAGTGCTGCTTCATCTGCTCGTTCACGAGCCTGGCGTACTGCTTGTAGGTGTCGTAGCTGCCGGTGCGCACGGCCTTCTGCAGCGAGTGGATGACCTGCGGGCTGAAGAGGTGGGCCTCGCCTTCCTTGCGCCACTGGTAGTCGCCGCCGACTTCCAGCGTGTGGCCATTGACCTGGCGGTCGGGGAACGCGTGGTCGTGCCGCATGAGGAGTTCACGCGTGATGACCTCCATGTCCGCGCCCTCGATGCGCGTGGCGGTGCCGGTGAAGTATTTGTCCACGACGGCTTGATTGAGCCCCACGCACTCGAAGATCTGCGCGCCGCGATAGCTCTGGATCGTCGAGATGCCGATCTTGGAAGCCACTTTCACGACCCCCTTCGTCGCCGCCTTCACGAAATTCTTGCAGGCGGTCTTGTGGTCGACGCCGACCAGCAGACCCTGGCGGATCATGTCGTCGAGCGTTTCGAAGGCGAGATACGGATTGATCGCACCGCAACCGAACCCGATCAGCGTCGAGAAGTGATGCACTTCGCGCGGCTCGCCAGATTCCAGGACGATGCCGACCTGCGTGCGCTTGCCGCCACGGATCAAGTGGTGGTGCAGCCCGGAGACCGCGAGAAGCGCGGGGATGGCCGCGTTGTCCTTGTTCACCCCGCGATCGCTGAGGAGGATGATATTGACCCCGCCATCGATCGAGCGATCGGCCTGGGCACAGATCTCGTCCATCGCCTTCTCCAATCCCTTGGCTCCGAGCTTGGGATTGAAAAGGATGGGAATGGTGATCGACTTGAACTCGCCCTCGGCGACGTACTTGAGCTTCGCGAGTTCCTCGTTGGTGAGGATCGGCGACTTCAGCTCGATAAGGTGGCAGCTCTCGGGCGTCGGCTTGAGGAGATTGCGCTCCGAACCGATCGTCGTTTCCGCAGAGGTGATGAGCTCCTCGCGGATGCAATCGATCGGCGGGTTCGTGACCTGGGCGAAGAGCTGCTTGAAGTAATCGTAAAGGAGCTTCGACTTGTCCGAGAGTACGGCGAGCGGAATGTCCGTACCCATCGACCCGGTGGCTTCCACGCCATCCTTGGCCATCGGCAGCAGCAGCATGCGCTCGTCTTCGAAGGTATAGCCAAAGGCCTGCTGGCGATGGAGCACCGTGTCATGATCCGGCACCGGCAACTCGGGGGCGTCCTTCACCTTGCCCAGCTCCACCATGTGCTCGTTGATCCACTGCCGATAGGGTTGTTCGGAAGCGATTTGGCTTTTGATCTCTTCGTCTGCCACGATGCGGCCTTGCTTCATGTCCACGAGGAACATGCGGCCTGGTTGCAAACGCCCCTTGAAGGCCACGCGCTCCGGCGGTACCGGCAGCACGCCGGCTTCGGAGCCCATGATGACCAGGTCATCCTTGGTCACGTAATAGCGCGACGGACGCAGCCCGTTGCGATCCAGCGTTGCGCCGATCATCGTCCCATCGGTAAAGGCAACCGAAGCGGGGCCGTCCCACGGCTCCATCAGGCACGAGTGATATTCGTAGAATGCCTTCTTCTCGTCGCTCATCGACTCATGACCTGCCCACGGTTCGGGGATCATCATCATCATGGCATGCGGCAGCGAGCGGCCGCCCATGACGAGCAGTTCGTAGACGTTGTCAAACATCGCGGAGTCCGAGCCGCTGGTATTGACGATCGGGAAGAGCTTCTTGATGTCCGGCCCGAAAAGTTCGCTTTCGAGGAGCGCTTGCCGCGCCTTCATCCAGTTCACATTGCCGCGCAGCGTGTTGATTTCGCCGTTGTGCGCGATGAAGCGATACGGATGCGACCGCTCCCAGCTCGGGAAGGTATTCGTCGAGAATCGCGAGTGGACGAGCGCGATGGCCGAGTCCATGTCCGCATCCTTTAAGTCGGGATAATACTGGTCCACCTGCTCCGGCATGAGCATTCCCTTGTAGATGATCGTCCGCGCCGAGAGGCTCGGCAGGTACCAGAAATCATCGACCTTGGCCACGCGGATCTCCGTGTTGGCCAGCTTCCGCAGGACGTAGAGCTTGCGCTCGAAAGCGAGGTCATCGGTGCAATTCGCCGGGCGCTGCAGAAACACCTGCCGCATGAAGGGTTCGCTGGCCTGCGCCGTGGCGCCCAGCGAGGTGTTGTTCGTCGGCACATCGCGCCAGCCGAGCAGCGACAATCCTTCCTGCGCGGCCAGCCGCGCCATGATGTCCGCCCCCTTCTTCCGGGCTTCCGGGTCCGGCGAGGTGAAGACCATGCCGACGGCGTATTGCCCTGGCTCCGGAAGATTGATCCCCTCTTTGGCCGCGACTTTCTTCAAAAACTTGTGCGGGACCTGGAGCAGGATGCCCGCGCCGTCGCCGGTGTTGGCCTCGCAGCCGCAGGCGCCGCGGTGGTCGAGGTTGATCAGGATCGTGATCGCTTGCTCGACGATCTCGTGCGAGCGCTTCCCCTTCATGTGGCAGACAAAACCGACGCCACACGCATCGTGCTCGTATTGCGGGTCGTACAACCCTTGTTTTTCAGGTGGGCTTTGCTTGGTCATCTTGTGCGGGCGCTAAAAATCAAACTTGCGGAGTAAGAATGATGACAGCCCTTTGGTCAAGCCTGTGGACTCGTTTTTGACCAATTTGTTTCCATAATGCCTAGAAAAGCGCCCAAAATGAGTGCATTGAAGCGCTTGTGACGACCAATTCCCGTTGGAACAGCCCTCGTAGCGCTACGGACTTTCGCCCTTTTTCGCGTACCAATCGCGTAACAAATAGGTAGGTAATCGGTGGATAGGCGGCCGATCCTGAATCGGACCGTTGAAAGGGAACGCAAAGACTTGGTGCGCCCGACCCGCAACCAATTGAGGCGGAATGACCGTAGAGGAGCAGGGAAGAGCGAGAGGGTTGCGAGACTCGCCCGAAGTCACCGGCTACCGCCAGGTCCGGGCCGGACTGGCGGTTCTCAACCGCCGTCTCGGAGGAAGGCGCTGCGCGCTGAGGACGACTGAGTCAAAAGCCCGTTGTGCCTTCCGTTTTGTCGCCAATCTCTTGCACTGCAGTGTGCCAATTTCTTGTTTTTGTACGCGGATTTTGACGGCGAACTTTCGGATGACCGCAGAGGGCGCAGAGAGCACGGAGAGGTTTGCAGAGGGCTTTTGGAACACCGCTCTGCGTTCTCCGTTCAAATTGAATCTCGCGTTTCGCTTCGATTGGTCGCGAAGCGCATCCCTCTGCGACCCTCTCATTTTTCTCTGCGCCTTTGCGGTTGCCTTTCTTCCGCTGTCCGGCTTCGCCGCGCTTGTGCCTTTTGAATGTTTGCCGCCGCAAACACCCTTCGGGCTCGCTGCGCGAGTTGTCTCGCTCCGCTCGGCTGCGCCTGTTTGTCGCCATCTCCTCGCCGAATGGCCGCTCCAGGCCTGTCATGTCCCCATTCAGTTGCGGTTCGGCTGCGCCGGGCCCCGCGGCTCCCTTCTTGGGCTGTCTGGCTCCGCCGCGCCAAGACATTTACGGTTCCTATTCCGGATTCTGGCTCAAGGGAAAAATCGCGCCGACCTCGCGAGCGTGCGTTGATGATCCCAGGCGCCGGTGATCTCCAGACGCGCTGCGGCCCGCGTCGTTCTGCGCTTTGCTGCCGTAGTTGGGGTCTGTGTTAGGATCGCCCGATCGCGCCGGAGCTATACTAGGCACAGCATTGACATCCAACAAGCGGCTGGCTCGAATCAGCACTAGTGGAACTACGGAGCAATCCCACCAAACCATGAAAATGATCATCCTCTTAAAATCGGTGGCGACCGTAGCCGCCGACGAACCAATGGGCGCCAATCAAGTTAACATCACGGTCGCAGCTTCAAGAGCCGCGTCGATTGATGCTGACTTTCCTGGTCTATGAGCGAGATTGCGGCCGATCGCCAGGCTGGCCCTTGGATGCCGGTTGCGCTGTCGAACACCTCGGCCGCCAGTCCTTCCCTAGCACCTCGTACGGAATCTCCCTATAGGTGGATGGAGTTTCGTGTGGGGCCCGACTCGCTGCCCTATCTGGCTGATCATGGCTTCCACGACATGGTGGTTCTGCCTGGTTTTTTTCTCGTCGAGCTGGTTCGGCAGGTTCACCGCGATCTATTTCATCGGGATGCGGTCAGTGTGCGCGGTATCGAGTTTGATCGTCCGGTCATCATGTCTGGCGATGTCGCGATCACGATTCGAGTCGAGCAAAAGGCGAATGACCTTGCGGCCTACACCGTATTCGAGGGGACAGCCGCATCCGTCCAACAATCGCCGTCTCCGGTGGCCTGCGCGCGGATGCAGGTCGATCCCAGTCTGGCGCCCGCATTCGCGCCTCATCCTCCTCCTCTTGAGAAGTTTATTCCTGGCGAGTTCTCCAGCGCCGGCGACTTTTACCGCCGTCTGCGCCAAAACGGCAATCAGTTCGGACCTCACTTTCAAACACTCGACACCATCTCGCGTTCGGATTTGCAAGCCATAGGCCGGCTCATCGCCACGGACGCGAACTTGCACCGCGGGAATGGTTGTATTCCGCCGACGCTGCTCGACGCCGCTCCCCAACTCCTCTCGGCATTCGCCGTGGGGGGCGGCCGGACCTTCGTTCTCAAATCCATCGACCATTTCGTGCTCGGCGATCTGGATGGGCCGGCACCGTGGTCGATTCGCGCCGTTCCGGCCGAAACCGGGATGGGGGATGGCGCCACGTTAACCGGATCGATCCAGGCCGTGGACGCCCGCGGCACGATGCTTTGGGAAATCTCCGGCGCCACTCTGGCTTTCATCGATCCGCCGGCTTCCGAAAAACCGGTCTCCGCGGCTGAGACGCACCTGTGCATCGCCGCGACTTTCACCGCCGAGCCGCTCGAGGATGCGCTCCGCTTTTGGGGCAACCATTTCTCCCATCCAGTCCGGGTCGAATTTGCGCCCTACAATCAGGTGTTTCAGCAGTTGCTTGACCCGGCGAGCGCCTTTCACCGGAATCGCCGCGGCATCAATGCGATCGTCCTCCACCTCGAGGATTGGCTGCACGAGGCGCGTCACGCGCTTCGTCCGCCCGATCCGGCGCGCGCGGCGGCCTGCTTCGGTGCCCGGCCCAGGACCCTGCTGCCGAACGGCCTCGAGATCGTCGGGCTGAACCGCTACGAGACGGACTACGTTTATCAGGAGATCTTCGAGGACCTGTCTTACCTCCGTCATGACATCAGCCTCGCGGATGGAGACACGGTCATCGATATCGGTGCAAATATCGGGCTTTTCTCCCTCTTCGTCATGAGCCGGTGCAAGGCCCCGGCCATCTACGCCTTCGAGCCGTCGCCGCGCGTCTTCGATCTCCTCCAGGCAAACTGCGCCGCTTATGGCGACCCGGGCCGCGTCCACCCCTTCAATTGCGGTGTCTCGGATAAGAAAGGCTCCGCGCAATTCACCTTTTACGAGCACTCCTCGGTCTTCTCGAGCTTCCATCCCGATGAGCGCGAAGACCGCGCCGCGGTGGAAGCCGTCGTCCGCAACGTAATGGAACAAGAACTCGCCGGCGCCTCCGAGGTGCGCGATTCCGACGTTCAAGAGCTGACGTCTGACCGGCTCCGCGCCGAGACGATCGACTGTCCGCTCACCTCCGTTTCGGACATCATCCGCGAAAACGGCCTCCGCAAAATCAACCTGCTGAAAATCGACGCCGAGAAGAGCGAGCTCGAAGTCCTCCGCGGCATCGAGGAAGAGCACTGGCCGCTCGTCGAACAGATCGTCATGGAAGTCCACGACCGCACGCGCGCGGCCGTGCAGTCCATCGAAGAGCAATTGACCGGACGCGGGTTCCGCTGCGCTGTCGTGGAGGAGAAACTCCTCGAAGATTCCGGCCTCTTCAATATCTACGCCACGCGCCGTGCCGCACCTTCCGCGGCCAGCCAGGGCGAAGAAGGCTTGCCGCGCAAAGTTGAGGAATTCTGCCAGGCCCTCGACTCGTTCGCCGCCTCCGCGTCCGCCCCGCTCATCCTCGCCATGACGCCGCGCGCGGCCGGCGGCCCCTCCGCGCTCGACGACGCTGAGAAGCAGGTCCTCGCCCGTGCCGCGCGCCACTCACGAATTCGCCCGATCAGTTCGCAGTCCATTCTCGAGCGCTATCCCGTTCCGCACCTTCACGACGCCCATAGTCATCATCTCGGCCATATGCCTTTCACTTCGGAAGGCTACGTCGCGATCGGCACCGCGCTGGCGCGCGCGGCCTTCGGCATCGACGCCCCGCCCGTGAAGGTCATTGTCCTGGATTGCGACAACACCCTCTGGCAGGGCCTCTGCGCCGAGGACGGCCCCGCCGGCGTCAAGGTCACTCCACCCTTCCAGTACCTCCAGCAATTCATGATCCGCCAGGTGCAGGCGGGAGCGCTCCTCGCGCTGTGCAGCAAGAACCAGGAAGCCGACGTGCTCGCCGTCTTCGATCAAAATCCGGGGATGCAACTTCGTCGCGAACACATCGCTGCTTCCCGCGTCAACTGGGACTCCAAGCCAACGAATCTCCGCGCCCTCGCCGCACAGCTCAATCTCGGCATCGATAGTTTCGTTTTCATCGATGACAATCCCATCGAGTGCGCCGCCGTCCGAGCCGCCTGCCCGGAAGTCACCGTCTTGCAGATTCCCGCGGACACCGCTCGCCTCCCGGCCTTCCTCGATCACGTCTGGCTCTTTGACCGCGCCGCCACCACCGCCGAAGACCGCGAGCGGAGCCAGTGGTATCAGGCCAACGTGCAGCGCGAGGAACTGCAAGCCGCCGCGCCAACCCTGCGCGATTTCCTCGACGGCCTGGATCTGCGCATCGAGGTCACCGAGGCTGCCGGCGAGCAACTCGCCCGCGTCGCGCAGCTCACCCAGCGCACGAACCAATTCAACTTCACTTCCCGCCGCCGTTCGGAGGCGGAAATCCGTGCCCTCCTGGACTCCGGGGCAAGATGCCTCGTTACCGCCGTGCGCGACCGATTCGGTGACTACGGCGATGTCGGCGTGGTCATCTACACGACAGAGGGGGACCGATGCACGGTCGATACCCTCCTGCTGAGTTGCCGCGCCCTCGGCAAAGGCGTCGAGCACCGCATGGTTGCCGAACTCGCACGGCGTGCCGTCCTCGAAGGGATATCGACCATCACCTTCGAATACCGCCCCACCGATCGCAACGAACCCGCCCGCGCATTCCTCGAGCGACTCAATGCCAATAGACTCGTTCCCAATGACGCGCCCACCGCGCTCGACCTCGCCGCCGCGACATTGGCCGGTCTGCGTTACGTCCCCGACGAGTGCGCCGCCATCCCATCCTCCGCCTCGCAGCCTGTGCCCTCCGAACGAGCAGTCGCCATCAATCGCACCCGGCTCACCGATGCGCTGCAACAAGTGGGCGAGCATCTTTCCTCCATCGAGGCGGTGGCCGCCGCCATCGAGTCCGCGCAGCAAGCCGAAAACTCCGCTGGCGGCCGCCTCGCGCCGGAGCCGATCCCCGATGCCACCGGCGTCGAGCAATCTCTCGCCACCATTTGGAGAAAGGCGCTTGGACGCACCCACATCGGATTGGACGACAACTTCTTTGACGTCGGTGGCACCTCCCTCAAAGCGGTCGTCGTCGTCGCCATGGTTCGGAAGGAATTGAAAAAGGACCTGCCCATCTCCGTGTTGCTTGACGCCCCAAGCATCCGACTACTGGCCAAATTGATCGAACGCGCGCCGGAAACAGCCCGCTGGTCATCACTCGTTCCCATGCGGGAGGGAACGGGGCCGGCGCTCTTTTTCGTGCACGGTGTACGAGGGGAAATCCTGCGATTTCGAGACCTGATGAAACGGCTCCCTCCCGGGCGCCCGATCTATGGCCTGCGCGCTCGGGGTTTGGATGGGGAGCAGTCGCCGCACGATCGGATCGAAGACATGGCCGCGGACTACGCCGCCGAGATTCTAAATGCCCAACCGCAGGGCCCGTATTTCTTGGTTGGCTACTCGTTCGGAGGGCTGGTGGCCTATGAGGTCGCGCGGCAACTTACCGCGCAGGGCCACCATGTCGCCCTGGTCGGCCTCATTGACACACGCCGCAAGATCACCGTCGTTCTGCAGATCTTAAATCTGCTGATGCTGCCGCTGAAGAAGAAAGCAAAGGCCTTGAGTTTGCTGGCCAAGATGGGAATTCATGACTGGAAGCTTGGATTTCGCCCGCTCCGTGCGTCGTCCCCGGTGCCGCAGGCCATGGCTTCGGCGCCGCAACGAATTAAAATGGTTGAAAAGGCCTCTTTGCGTGCTGCGGCGCAATATGTGCCGCCCACTTATAAGGGACGAGTTGTCATGTTTCGAGCGAAGGAGTCGCTCGCTCCCTCCGTTGCGAAGCGCGTGAGCTATCCGTGGGAGTCGCTTGCTCTCGGCGGGTTCGAGGTGGAAGAATTGCCGTGTGACCACAGAGGCATTTTGCGCGAACCAGAAGTCCAAATCCTCGCCGAGCGGCTTCAGGCGCAACTGTCCCGCATCGAAGCAACCTAACTGGAGGCCGGTGTCATCAGGTTCAGCAACGTAAACCTCGAGAGGTTCCCAATTTTGCCGTTCGTCACGAATACGCCGGCAGCCAATGCCAACCGGAAAGGATGGATTCAAAAAGCA
>Ga0070658_10001138_pt1 | contig 22695 bp, 15 predicted proteins | sample KBSC13metaG_FD_64664 | JGI IMG/M metagenome (GOLD analysis project Ga0070658, IMG submission 64664) | Corn rhizosphere microbial communities from Kellogg Biological Station, Michigan, USA - KBS C1-3 metaG | ecosystem: Host-associated > Plants > Roots > Rhizosphere > Soil ...
GTCAAAGTTGTACGACCGCAACGCCTGGACCGACTGAGTCGAGAATGGGGCGTCGAGTATCGGGCTGAGTTCGGCGTCGGTCGACGCGAGGTCGGCTACGATCGCCTGGATCTCGGCGTTGGCGTTGAACTCGGCAACCTTCTCGCGGAGGATCAGATACGAGCGCATACAGCCGCGGGCGAACTCACGGACGTCGGCAGGGTCGCTAGTGCGGAGGGCGTGCGCGTCGAAGTGCTTCGGACCGTCGTACTTGTAGTCCTCGAGCAGCTTCACCAGGAAGAACGACGTTTTGAGGCTCGTCGACGCGAAGCGGTAATCCTGGTCGTATCGGCCGAATTCCTGGTCATTCAGGTCGATGTGGAACAGCTTCTTCTGCTCCAGCGCCTGGGCGACGTGGTGCACGAAGTTGAGGCCGGCCATCGTCTCGTGGGCGAACTCGGGGTTCACGCCGCACATTTCCGGGTGGGCCAGCGTCGGGATCAGTGCCAGGTAGCTGCCGGTGACGGCGAAATACATGTGGCCGCGCGGCTCGTTCGGCTTGGCTTCGAAAGCGAACTTATAGCCGTAGCCCTGGTCGATGCTGTATTCGCAGAGGAAGTCGATGGCTTCGCGGAAACGCTTGATCGCCTCCACCGGGTTCTTCGTCGCATCGCTTTCGGTGCCTTCGCGGCCACCCCAGAAAACGTACGTCTTCGCGCCGAACTCGGCGCCGAGGTCCATCGCCCGCATCGTCTTCTGGATCGCGTAGGCGCGAACCTTGGCGTTGTTGCTGGTGAACGCGCCGTCCTTGAAGACCGGGTCGCCGAACAGGTTGGTCGTCGCCATCGGCACGACCAGGCCGTTGTCCTTCAGGCCCTTCTTGAAATCCTTTTTGATCTGCGTGGCTTCGTCAGCGGTGGCGTCGATCGGGATCAGGTCGTTGTCGTGGAAGTTCACGCCGTACGCGCCGCAGTCGCCGAGCAGGTCGCAGATGCCGCGGACATCCAGCGGCTCGCGCGTCGGCCCGCCGAACGGGTCGCGGCCGATGTTGCCGACGGTCCACAGGCCGAAGGTGAATTTGCACTTCTTGTCCGGTTCGTACGCCATTTGTTCACGCTCCTTGGTTGCGGTCGCGAAGTCTCGCTGAAACGACAGTCCTGCACAAGTCGCCTTCCCCGACGACCGATAACCACTACAGCCACTATCGCCCGATAGGGAAAACACCGATGTAGAAATATGCTACCAGGTCAAGAGAGCCGTCCAACCGTTCTCGTCGTCTGCAAGCAGGTGGCCTGGGAGGGTGTGATGCGCCTGCCCGTGTTACTGCGGTCGTCGGGGGCCCGGATCCACACGTTCACGCCGCTGCGATCGTCGGTGCAACGGTCGATTTACCTGTCGAAGCAGTACACCGTGCCTACCGAGGCCGATCTGGCGTCGGGACTGCGCGAGCACCTGAAAACCCATCGCTACAGCCTGATCATCGTCGGTGACGAGCCGACCCTCCTCGCCTTGATCGCCGCGCGCGATCCGCAGCCCGACGGCAGCAGCTGGCTCGACGGCTGGTTCCCGATTCCAGACGCGGCGCGATACCCGATCAATACTGGCAAGGCCGACTTCACCGCGGCAATCGCGGCCGAGGGCGTGCCGGTACCGCCCTTCCGCATCTGCCACGACCGAACCGACGTGCAGGCGGCGGCCCGCGAATTGGACTTTCCGCTGGTGCTGAAGACCAACCACGGCTTCGCCGGCAATGGCGTGGTGAAGGCTGCGAACGATGACGAATTAGCTGCGGCGTACCGCGCATTGCAGGATCGGCCGCCCCTGATCGTCCAGGCCTATATCGACGGCCCCGTCGGCCTCACGCACTTGGTTTACGACCACGGCCGGCTGCTCTTTTGGCTGCCCACGTACAAGCACATCTGCTTTCCCGCCCCGCTCGGCCCGTCGTGCGTGCGGCGATACCTCGGCCAAGCCGGCCTAGCCGCAATGGAGCGGATTGTGCGTCGCGTGGGCGAGGTTACCGGCTTTCACGGCATGTGCGGCATCGATTGGATCGAACGTGAGCCGGGCGATCTCCGCGTCATCGAATTCAACCCCCGGCCGTTGCCGGCGTTCCAACTCGGCGCCCGTGCCGGCGTTGATCCGACCGCCGCGCTGCGCGGTCTGCTCTCTGGAAAGCCTGAGCCACAGCCTTCCCCTCGGCCCGTCGCCGCGGGGAAAGAACTGGTCTACCTCTTCCCGCAGCACGTTCGGCGGACCGTTTACCACCGTGAATGGCGCCAACTGCTGTACCACCTGCCCGGCCTGGCCGAAAACGACGTGCCCTGGTGCGAGCCGAAAATTCTCGCGGCGGCGGTGCGAGAACTCGCCAGGCAGGCGTGGCGCCAACTACGCCGCAGCCGCCCGAGGGCGGCCTCCCGCTTAACCGCCAACCACCCCGCGCAGGTATGCCATCGCATGTAGAATCCCTGCCTTCTCGCCGGCTTCGGTGCCGTTGAAGCGGACGTCTTCCAGTTCGATGCAGGCCGCCCCGCCGTAGCCGGCGTCGCGAAGGGTCTCGAAAATCGCCACCCACCGGACGATGCCGTGGCCGGGCACGGTGTAGCGCCAGTACGGGCCGCCGAAGCCGGGGTTGGCGGCGAAGGTGATGCTCTGCTGGTGGCCGAATTCGTAGAGGCGCTCGGGATCGATATCGGTGTCCTTCGCGTGAACGTGCCGGACGAACGGGAGGAACTCGTCGAGGAAGCGGATGTGATCGACGCCGAGCCGCACCAGGTGCGACGGGTCGTAATTCAGCCCGAAGCCCGGGCCGATGTCGGCGATGAGGCGGCGGACCGATTCGGGCGTGCAGCCGATGGCCGCCTGGTGCGGCGGGTTGCCCGGATACCCCTCGACCGCCAGCGACGCACCAACCGCGTGGGCGGCCGCGGCGATCGGCTGGAAGGATTCGACGGCCAGCTTGTAATTCGCCGACCGCTTTGCCGTCGGGTCGCCGGGGAGGAAGCAGGTGAAGAAGACTTTCGCGCCGAGCGCTGCCGCTTCTTTGACGTAGGCGACGTTCTGCTCGATCAGTTCTTTGCGCCGGGCGGCATCGGTCGACATGAGGTCGGGGAAGGCGATCAGGTCGGCCGAGCCGAGGCGAAGGTTGTGCCGCTGGAGGATCGCCAGATCGTCGGCAGTCACTTCGCCGAGGTCGATCGTCTCGATGCCGTTCGCGTCTGCCCACGATGCAAGGGCGTCAAGGTTCTTCTGCCAATCGCTCCAGCCGCGACGGATGCCAAGGGGGAGCCAGTTCTTCGGTTCAGCCATTCATTCCTCCAGTGAAGGGAATGATTGCGGCGGAACCGAACAAGGGCAAGCCGATGCGCAGCTGCGACGCCTGCGTCGCCGGCGTCGAGACCCTGATGGAACCGAGCGACGCAGGCGTCGCAGCTACGGCGAGCGCGCGTAGATCGCCGTGAGATCGGCCAGGCGTTTCAGGCCGCGTTCGATGCCGGCCGGGTCGTTCGCGCGCCACCGCCAATTGCCGTGGGCCACGCCGGGCTTGTTCATGCGGGCCTTGCTCGGCAGCGCCAGCAGATCCTGCAACGGCGCGATTGCCAACGCCGCGGTCGACGCCCATGCGAGGCGGATCAGCGTCCACGACGGCTCTTTCAGCCGCCCTTCGCACGCGGCGTAGCGGGCGACGCGCCTTTTCTCCGCGTCGCTCAGGGAGCGATACCAGCCGACCGTCGTGTCGTTATCGTGCGTGCCGCTGTAGGCGACGCAATCGCGGCCGATGTGGTGCGGCTTGTGCGTGGAATCGCCCGCGTCGCATAAACCGAACTGCAGCACCCGCATGCTCGGCAGGCCGAGGTCGAGGCGCAGCTTCTCCACGCTCGGCGTGATCAGGCCGAGGTCTTCGGCGACCAGCGGCAGGACGCCGAATGCCTCCTTGAACGCGTCAAAAAGCTTCATCCCCGGCCCCGGCACCCACTTGCCCGTGCGGGCCGTGGCGGCGGAGGCGGGGATACGCCAGTATGCGTCGAAACCGCGGAAGTGATCGAGTCGCACGGCATCGCATTGGCCGAGCGTGGTGGTCATACGATCGATCCACCAGGCGTAGCCGTCGGCCTCCATGGCGGCCCAGTCGTAGAGCGGGTTGTTCCACCGCTGCCCGTCGGCCGAGAAGGCGTCGGGCGGCACGCCGGAGACGGCCTTGGGGCGGCGCAGCCGATCGAGTTGGAAGCCCGAAGGGTTCCCCCACACGTCGGCCGAATCGAGCGCCACGAAGATCGGCAGATCGCCGAGGATGCCGACTTCCTTCTCGCTCGCGCGGCGACGCAGTGCCGCCAACTGCCGGTAAAACAGGAACTGCTGAAACTGCTGAAACGCGATCTCGTCGGCCAGTGTTTCGTGCGCGGTCTCCATCGCCCGCGGTTCGCGGCAGACCAGGGCGCTGGACCATTGGAACCAAGGCTTGTTGCCATTGGCTGAATGAAGCGCGGCGAAGAGCGAATAATCCTCCAGCCACCCGCTGGCGCCACTGCGGAAGGCGGCAAACGCAGCCCGCAGCGTTCCGCCGTCGCCTTCGCGATAGTTCGTCCACGCCAGCCGCAGAGACCGCGCTTTGCTGGCAGCCACCTTGTCGAAGTTGATGCGATCGGTGCGGCCCGGCAGGGGCTTCAGGTCGGCCCGATCGAGCAAGCCATCGGCGACAAGCGCTTCAGGGCTGATCAGCAGCGGGTTTCCCGCGAAGGCCGAGTAGCAGTTGTACGGCGAGTTCCCCGCCGCCGGTGGGCCGAGGGGAAGGATCTGCCACCACGATTGCCCCGCGGCAGCGAGCTGATCGATCCATGCGTGCGCAACGGGTCCGAGATCGCCGATGCCGAACGGCCCGGGCAGCGACGTCACGTGCAGCAGGACGCCGGCTTCGCGCTTCAGGGGCGACTGGAATGGTAAAGGTTTACGTTTGAACGACGACGAGGCGATGGACGAACTCCCGCAGGAACCGGGCGAGTATAGGCGGGGGCGGCCAATCAGGTTTTCACCGATGCCCCGCAGCGGCAAGGCCAAAACGTCTGTCTCGACCGGGCAAGGCGCCTCTTACCGCTCCCCCTCCGGGGAGGCTGGGTGGGGGCGGCGGAGCGTCGAGCTACTCGGGGATTCACGGCGAACCGACGCTCCCCGCCCCCACCTAACCTCCCCCGGAGGGGGAGGGATAACACGCTACGCTCCGTACTTCACCGTGCACCCGTACGGCTGCGTCTCGCTCGTGCTCACCGGCTTGCCGGCCAGCAGTTCGTCGAGGGCGGCGGCGACGTAGTTCTTGGCCTTGGCGATGTCGGCCTCGTCGGCGCTGCGGATGCTGTCGATCGCCCCGCGGTAAGCCAGCTTGCCGTGGGCGTCGATGATGTACATGTTCGGCGTATTCGTCGCGCCGTAGAGACGGCCGACCGAGCCGCCGTGGTCATCCAGGATCGGCCGATCGATGTTCCACTGCTTGGCGACGGCGGCGTTCTTCGAGGCGTCGGCGGAAGAGGTCGAGTTGATCGCCAGCCACACCACGCCCTTCGTCGCGTACTTGCTGGCCAGGTCGTTCATCGCACCCGTTTTGTATTGCTTCTGGACGAACGGGCACTCGTTGTTAAACCATTCCAGCACCACGATTTTTCCGGAAAAATCGCTCAGTTTTACGGTTTTTCCGTTCTGATCGACCAGGCTGAAATCGGGCGCTGCGTCCCCCACCTTCGGCCCCTCCGCCCATGCGGATGAAAAGGCGGCGAGCGACAACAGCACGGCAGCAATCTTTGCGGTTTGCATCACGATCTCCTGGTTAGACATCCTAGGGCTGCCCGAAACGCACTTTGAACGGCACTTCGATCATCTGATGCTGTTTTTTGCCGTCCAGGTACGACAGCATCGCCACGGTGTCGGCCGGCGGGTGCTGGCCGGGGTCGATGCGGAACGGCTGGGTCACCATCATCCCGCCGACGATCGCGTGCAGGTTCGGGGCCCGGTCAAACACGACAAAATCGAGCGGCGGCGGGAAGAATTCGATTTCCGTCGCCGACTCGAAATCGTGCGGCATCGTCACCGACAACTCGCCCCGCCCCGCCGGCCGGCCGAGGCTGATGTGGACATCATCGGCACTCACCCGCCCCCGCTGCGGCTGCTGGGAGCGCCAGATACTGAACTGATCGTTTGCCCCCGGTTTCACCGGGCCGATCTTGATCCGCGCCGAGACGTCCTGCTTTTCCATCACGCATTCGTCGGCGCAGACCACCCACTGCAGATTGGCCGCAAGATCGATCGGCCGATCGGCGTCGAAGTTTTTATCGACCGAAATCGTGCTCAGCAGCGTGCACTCCTCCTCGTAACCGAAGGCCGTCAGGTTGTTGCCGACCGGGATCCGCCGCGGCGCGGGAAACCGAACCGGGGTCGCCGTCACGCCGTCGGGCAGGTTCCACTTCACCTTGGGGGGCGCACCGGTATCACCGGGGTTGATCCAGTACATGTGCCAGCCCGGGGGGATCGTGAAGTGAATCGCAACGTCGAACGTCGAGCCGGGAAGCGCGGCCGGCGTCGACGAGACCAGCGTCGCTTTCACACGATTCCCGGCGTGCGCGAATGAGACAAGACTCAACAGGATCAGAGTGACAGTGGAAGCACGGAGCATGGGTTTCATTTTATGCTCACCGTCTGCAAACCGTGCACAATCTGCGCATGAAAAAGCCCACGCCATGCCTGACGTGGGCAATCGATTGTAAAACCGAGGATTAAAGTATCCCGAATTCGGGCAATCCGGGCATCGGCGCGGGGCGCTCGTACTTCATCGTCGGGACGTAGGCCTGTCCCGTTTTCGACGACTCGAGGAACCCTTCCATCAGTTCCAGCACCGCGAACGCCTGCTCGCCACTGCAGCGGTGCGGACGGTTCTGCCGGATCGCGTAGGCCATGTCCGCCAGCCCGATGCTGCGCCCATACCCGGTGACGTATTCGAACGGGGTGGGTTTGAACTCGTCCGGCTTGTCTTCGGCGAAGATGCTCACGCGGACTTCGTTGTCAAAATTGTTCGGATCCGGCACGTGCATCGAACCCTGGGTGCCGAAGACGACGATCGGGCTGGCCCCGTGGCTACCGCCGCGCATCGCGAAGCTTTGGATGATCGATCCGACGACGCCGTTTTCGAATTCGATCAGGCCCATCACGTGATCGGGCGTGTTCACCGTGATCGTCTGGCCGGCGAACGGCTTGCTGGTGATCAGCCGCGTCGGCCGCGAGACGCTGGCCATGCCGGAGATCCGCTTCACCGGGCCGAACAGGTTCAGCAGCGCGGTCAGATAGTACGGCCCCATGTCAAACATCGGGCCGGCGCCGGGCTGGTAATAAAAATCCGGATTCGGGTGCCAGTGCTCGACACCGCGCGACAGCATGAACGCCGTGAACGCGACGGGCTTACCGATGCGGCCGCTATCGATCACCTTGCGGCTGGTTTGAATGCCGGCACCCATGAAGGTGTCGGGCGCGCAGCCGACGCGAAGATTTTTTTTCTTCGCCAGCTCGACGACCTTCCGTCCTTCCGCGACGGTAACCGCCAACGGTTTTTCGGCGTAGGTGTGCTTGCCGGCCTCGAGAGCGCGAATCGCGACTTCCGCGTGCACCTTCGGGATCGTCAGGTTCAGCACGATCTCGATCGACGGGTCGGTGAAAATTTCATCGACGCTGACGACACGTTTAATGCCGAATTCCTTGGCTTTATTCTCCGCCGCCTCGCGATTGAGGTCGGCGACCGCCGCGATTTCGACGATCGGCAACTTAGCCGCCATGCCGAGATACTGGGAGCTGATCGCCCCCGTTCCAATCACTCCAACTCGTACCGGATCCGCCATGTGCTTCCTTATGGAAAAAGACGGGGGCAGATTGTGAAGGAAAGGATGTGATTTGCAAACGCGGCGCTAGCGCGGCTGAATTCTGCCGCGACAAATCAGCAAGGAGCCGCAAGCAGAACTACGCGGAAAGTTTGCCCGAGCGCATCTCGGCGGCAATCTTTTTTCGCGCCGCCACCGCGAGTTCATCGCAGCGGTTGTTCAGCGGATCGACATGATGGCCGCGGATCCACTGCCAGGCGACAACGTGCTGATTCACGGCCTCGAGAAGTTTTTCCCAAAGGTCGCGATTTTTGACCGGCTCTTTGCTGGCCGTCTTCCAGCCCTTGGCCTGCCAGCTTTTGAGCCAGCCGGCGGTGAACGCGTTTTTGACGTATTGGCTGTCGGTGTGAATCGTCACGCCGCACTTGCCCTTGAGGCGCTGCAGCGCTTCGAGGACGGCCGTCAGTTCCATGCGGTTGTTGGTGCTTTCCGGATCGCCGCCGGAAATTTCGGTGCGCTTGCCCGAGTCCGGGTGCAGCAAGATCGCCGCCCAGCCGCCGATGCCTGGGTTGGGGTCGCAGGCGCCGTCGGTGTAGATGATGACCTGCTGCAGATCGCCGTGACCCTTGTTCGGCTCAGCCATTGTTGTTCTCGGCCGGCTGCGGGACGCTAATGTGCTGGACCGGTTCTTCCGGCTCGTCCTCGTCGACCGACGAGACGACGCTGGTGGCCAGGGTTTGGAGCGGAACGGGGGCGGCCAGTTCGCTGGCCTTGGCCTTGCGTTCCTTTTTGGCCTTGGGTTTGTGAACCGCTTTTTCCGGCGTCAGGTCGGCCGGGATGTAAAGGATTCGGCCGCAGCCGGGGCAGAACACCAGATCATCGCGGCTGTGCAGGCGGTTGTAGACGTCGACTGTCAGATCGATGTTGCAGATCGTGGCGATGTACTCTTCGCGCTTCGGGTGCGGCTTGTCGATGGCTTCGAGGGATTCGCCTTCGTAACGCTCGCCCAGACGGTTGAAGGTATCGAGGGCTTTGAGCGGGACGGCGTTGGCCGCTTCTTCACGTGCCGGGCGGAGGTTGTCGATCTCGCTGGTGAGTTCCTTCACCTGGCTGTCGATGCTGCCCTTCATGGTGCCGAGCTTGCCCGATTCGTTCGTCTTCTGGGCCGCGAGCGATTCCGATTCGGTCGTCAGCTTCTCGACCTTTTCCATGGTCGCCAGCTGTTCCTCTTCGACCTTGGTCTTGTCGACCTTGAGCGTGTTGATCTGGACGAGGAAGGCCTGGTACTCCTTATTGGTCTGGGCCTGGGTCTGCTGTTCGCGGAGTTTTTCGATTTTTTCCTCGCGCGACTTGTTCTCCAGATCCAGCTCGGCCCCGTGGGCCTTCAGGCGGGTCAGTTCCGTCTTGGCTGCCGCTTCACGGGCGGTGAGGTCGAGGACCTTTTTTTCCTGCAAACGGACGTTGCGGGTCACCGAGTCGAGCCGCGACTGCGCCTCGCGCAGCTGCTGGTCGGCCTGGTATAGTTTTACGAGTGCATTATTGGTCGGGCCCATCGAATCCTTTGGGTAGAAGGCAAGGGGGACCATTATGCCGGAAAACGCTCACGGGGGAAAGGGTGAGGGGCGTGCAGTGGAAGAGGATTCGCCACGAATCTTCAGGAATTTGCACGAACAGGAGTAAGTGCTCCTGCCACAGATAAGCGCCAATGCTCACAGATAGTAGAAGGAAAGAATCTCTGCGAATCCGGCCCCGATCTGTGGCCGAGTCTGCTATTGGATTTGTGTTGATTCAGGGCCGAAACTGTCTGGCCAAGATTCGGCAGAAGAGGCGACGAGAAAACGAAAAAACCCACCGGGGTGCGGTGGGTCTTAGAACCAAGACGGTGATCTTGGACAAGTGAATAGTCGGAAAGCCATCTGACATAGTTGCCTATGCCATTTATCAGGTTCAGCACCCGATACGAGAAATACGCTGACTTGTATCTCAATGGTTCGCACCAGAGAGAAATCTAAGTAATCCCTTAGAAAGGAGGTGATCCAGCCGCAGGTTCCCCTACGGCTACCTTGTTACGACTTAGTCCCAGTCACCGAACCTAGCTTAGGCATCACCGTAACGTGACGACTTCGGCTATTTCCGGCTCCCATGACTTGACGGGCGGTGTGTACAAGGCTCAGGAACACATTCACCGCGGCGTAGCTGATCCGCGATTACTAGCGATTCCAGCTTCATGGAGGCGAGTTGCAGCCTCCAATCTGAACTGAGGCGTCATTTGTGCGATTTCCTCGAACTCGCGTTTTCGGTTCGCTTTGTCGACGCCATTGTAGCACGTGTGTGGCCCTGGGCATAAAGGCCATGAGGACTTGACGTCATCTCCACCTTCCTCCGGTTTGACACCGGCAGTCCCCTTAGAGTCCCCGACATAACTCGATGGTAACTAAGGGCAAAGGTTTCGCTCGTTAAGGGACTTAACCCGACATCTCACGACACGAGCTGACGACAGCCATGCAGCACCTGTACTAGTTCCGCCTCTTGCGAGGTGTACTCGACTTTCACCGAGATAATCCTAGCTTTTCAAGCCCAGGTAAGGTTCTGCGCGTTGCTTCGAATTAAACCACATGCTCCACCGCTTGTGTGAGCCCCCGTCAATTTCTTTGAGTTTTAGCCTTGCGACCGTACTTCCCAGGCGGTCTACTTAACACTTTTGCTTCGACCATGACGGCGTCAGTGCCGCCACGATCTAGTAGACATCGTTTAGGGCTAGGACTACCGGGGTATCTAATCCCGTTCGCTCCCCTAGCTTTCGTGCCTCAGCGTCAGTTCATCCCCAGCAGCCTGTCTGCACCATTGGCGTTCCAGATGATATCTACGCATTTCACCGCTCCACCATCTGTTCCGGCTGCCCCTAGATGACTCAAGATCGGCAGTATACCAAGCAATTCCACGGTTAAGCCGTGGGATTTCACAAGGTACTTACCAACCCGCCTACACACGCTTTAAGCCCAGTGATTCCGCCTAACGCTTGTGGCCTCTGTATTACCGCGACTGCTGGCACAGAGTTAGTCGCCACTTCCTTTAGAGTAGATCAGAACTTTCTTTCTCTTGACAGTGGTTTACACCCCGAAGGGCTTCGTCCCACACGCGGCGTCGCTCCGTCACACTTTCGTGCATTGCGGAAGATTCGTTACTGCAGCCCCCCGTAGGAGTCCGAACAGTGTCTCAGTTTCGATGTGGCCGGCCGACCTCTCAGTCCGGCTATGCGTCATTGCCTTGGTAAGCCGTTACCTTACCAACTAGCTGATACAATATAGCCTGATCCCAAACCAGTTGCCCTTTGAGCACAATGCCATGCGACATCGTGATTTCATCTGGTATTACCCAGCCTTTCGGCTGGCTATCCCAGAGTTCGGGGTACATTAGCTATACATTACTCACCCGTGCGCCACTGGATATTGCTATCCCGTACGACTTGCATGTCTTAACCACGCCGCCAGCGTTCAGGCTGAGCCAGAATCAAACTCTTCAATTATTTTTCTTGGTACCCTCGACCCATCGTTGCCGATGAGTGAGAGCATTAATCCTCGAAAAGGAGTTTGTCTGATAACCTTCGGACTAAGACAATCCGAAGGCTTGTTTCTGCCCCATAGCTGACTATGCCATGGGGTCAGTCGGCAATCATCCATCTTGCGATGCATGACTACCGAGCAAGGCTTTAGCAATCAAAAAGCTCTCAATTGCTTGAGTTCTCACATAAGGTAGTAATTTCTTACAAACCTCAAGGATGCTAAAGATTTAGGTGGCTGACGCTCCGAAGAGCAATCAACCATTTGGATCTCCACCGAACTTCGTCTTGCGACTGATTCGATGAAACGCACCCTCGCGGTTTCCGACTATTCACTTGTCAAAGAGCTCCGAACTTGTTTCAACTCTTTCGAGCTTCGTCTTGTTCGATTCGACTTGCTGAACTCTCGTTCAACCGGCCGTTTCTTTTCGTTTTTCGCTTCGACTTTCGTCTCGGCGGGTCGCGGATCTTACTGCGACTTTTGTCTTTGTCAACCGTCTTTTTTGTTCTTTTTTTCGATTCGGTTTTTGAGACCGAGTCGCGAACAAGAGACGTCGCAAACCTTTGTCGAGCAACCTCTTACAGTCACTCCCGTGTCTCCAACCTTGCGGCCGGTTCGGCGATTTGCGAGGGGTGATTATGCAACCTGAATCCCGATCCGTCAAGTCACCGGAACGAAGAATTTTTTGCCACCTCACCCGGCCGGTTTTATGGGGCCGGCCGGGTGAGGTGGCAGAAGGTTATACGATTCGGATCGAAGACAGGTTTAGAAAAACGTCGATTACCGCCCCTTCCGCGGACGAGGCTTCACCGGCTTGACCATCTGGTCGGTCCGCTGCCGGGTGGGCTTCTCCCCCGCCTCTTCCGCCCGGCTGCGGGCCCGCACTTCCAGCTTCAGCGGCACTTCCGGGTACGGCAGCAGCTCGCGGAAGCGGTTCGTCACGTACCGCATGTAGTTGTTATCAAAGGATTCCGGCCGATTCACGAACAGGACGATCGTCGGGGGGGCCACCCCCACCTGCGTCGCGTAATAGACCTTCGGGGCCGACCGCTTGTTGCTGCTGGGCGGCTTCTCCTGCACCACCTGCTCGATGGCCGCATTCAGCCGGCCGGTGCCGACGCGCTCGTTCGCCTGCTTGTAGAGGTTCTGGGCCAGATCCAGCACCGCCTGGATGTTCTTGCCCTCCTTGGCCGTGGTGAACGCCACCGGGGCGTAATCCACAAACCCAAGCTCCGCATCGAGATACGTGCCGTATTCCTCCATCGCGTCGCTGTCGCGGAACTTCTCTTCCTCCCCCTCGTGTTGTTTGAGGAAGGCGTCGCGGGCCTTGTCCCACTTGTTGATGACCAGGATCACCGGCTTGTATTGCTCGCTGATGTAGCGGGCCAGTTTCTTGTCCGGCTCGCTGACCGGGTCGCTGGCGTCAATCAGGAACAGCACCACGTCGGCCCGGCGGATCGACCGCTCGGCCCGGTGAAAGCTGTAAAATTCGATGTCCGATCCGACCATCCGCCGCTTTTTCCGCACGCCGGCGGTGTCAATGACGACCAGCGCATTGCCGTCCTTCTCGAAGCGGACGTCGACGCTGTCGCGGGTCGTCCCGGGCACTTCGCTGACGATCACCCGCTGCGGATCGTCGTCATACAGCCGGGCGATGGCGTTGACGAACGTGCTCTTGCCGGCGTTCCGCTTGCCGACAATCGCGATCTGCATCTGCGGCGGCGGCAGATCGGTGGGCGCGCCTTTCAGGTCTAGATTGGCCTTGATCGCCGCGACCACCTGGTCGAGATTTCGGTCATTCATGGCCGAAATCCCGATCGGATTGCCGAACCCGAGCCGGGCGAACTCGGCGACGTGCGGGTCGCGCTTCGGCCCGTCAGCCTTGTTCGCCAGGACGATGACCTTGATCCCCTGCTTCCGCAGCAGCTTGGCGATTTCCTGATCGACGGCCGTGATGCCTTCGGTGGCGTCCAGCACGAACAGCACCAGTTTGGCCGAGCCCATGGCCAGTTCGATCTGGTGCTTGATGTGGTTCGTCAGCCCCTCTTCGTCCTCGTAGCCGTAGCCGCCGGTGTCGATCAGTTCGACGAACTTTCCGTCGACGGGGAAGAAGTAGCTCACCCGGTCGCGCGTGACACCGGGCATGTCCTGGACGATGCTGATGCGCTTGCCGACGAGCGCGTTAAGCAGACTGGATTTGCCGACGTTCGGCCGGCCGACGATCGCAACGACTGGGGCTTTTGCCATCCTCCCACTGTATCATGCAAAGCGTTTGAAGCACGGCCGTTTGACGCACCAGATGCCCCCGACGTACAAACCACAAATGCGACTGCCGCGGATTCGAGGGGTGGTTTTGCTGATCCTGTGCCTGGTCGCACTCACGCCGGGGTTGGCACCGGCGGCGGTCACGGGGCGGCTGCAGTCGATCGGGTTTAACTCCTTTATCCGGCAGAATTGCTGGATCCCCATCACCGTCCAGACCAACAGCGACCTGAACGAGCCGCACACGTTCGATCTGCAGATCGTCCAAAGCGACCTCGACGGCGACAACGTCGTCTACACTCGGCCGGTGACGGTGAACCCCGGCACGCAGACGTTCTGGGCCTGCTTCAAGCCCGATCCGACCGAGGGCATCCCCGCCGTCGGCACCGTCAACGCGGCCGACTTTGCGAAGCGGCTCAAGATCTATCTCTCTGAGCCCGCTGGTCCCACGTCCGACCCGGCGTTCGACAAGCACGTCGTGCAGATTGCGACGGCCGGCAACCTCCCGCAGGCGCTGGAAGCGGGAAATCTACAAAGCAATCGCGGTCAGAAGCTTATGCTGTTCGTCGGGCGGATGCCGCAGATGAACGAGTTCGATCCGTCGGCGCCGCGAGTGATCGGCATGGCCGAGGACATTATGTATGTCCGGGTCGAGCCGAACGCCCTGCCGTTCGACGCGCTCGGGTACGAAGCGGTGGATGCCGTCGTCTGGACCGATGCCGACATCGAACGCCTCGACCCGGCCCAGCTTCGCGCGCTGCGTCAGTACGTCCGTGCCGGCGGCCGGTTGGTCGTGATCCAGAATGTCGAAACGCAGCGCATGGGCCGGCTGGACGAGTTTCTGCCGGTGCACGTCAATTCGATCGAAAGCGTGAATTCGCAGGAACCGCTACGGTCGATCCTCATGCCCGGTGACGCCCGGCCGCTTGATCAGAACGGCAACGAAATCGATCCTTGGCGGCGGATCGGCAACACCTTCTCCATCGCCAAGGCGACAGCCACTCCCGATGCCGTGGTCGACACCTGGACGACCTGGCCCGACAAATCGCGCACGCCGTTCATCGCCCGCAGGCTCTTCGGCAACGGCTGCGTCTCCTGGATCGCCCAGGACATTAGCGATCCCAACATCACGCTCGAGACCTTCGGCTGGCCGCGCGTGTGGCAGCGAATCATGGATTGGCGCGACGTCGAGCTCGATCTCACTTCGGCGATGACGAAGAACCAACTCGACAAGGCAAAGCAGAAGTTCGAAGAGAATACGCCGAAGGACATCGGCTATTCGTTCAAGGGAAACATCGATCAAAACAGCACGACGGCCGCCTACATCTCGGTGGCGTTCGTGTTCTTCATCGCCTACTGGTGCATCGCCGGGCCGGGCAGCTACTTCCTGCTGGCGGCACAGCGGCGGGCGACGTGGAGCTGGTTCGTCTTCGGCGGGTTGGCCGTTCTGGCGACGCTGCTGTCTGTCGGGATCACCACCCTCCTGCTCCGCGGCGGCGCCAAGGTGGCACACGAATCGCTCGTCCGCCTTCGCGGCGACGGCACCGAGCCGGCCTACGTTCGCACGCACTTCAGCATCTATCTGCCACGCGACGAACGTGCCGCCATCGCCCTGACCGACCGCGACACGACCGCCCTTCCCGCGGCCATCACCCCGCTGGTGATCGACCCGAAATACAACGGCTATCAGAAGGTCGACGAACGCGACTCGCGCTATGCCATCCCGGTCGAAGCCGACGACGCCGGCGAAGTTACGCGGATCGACGTGCCGTTCCGCTCGACGCTCAAGCGCCTGCAGGCCGATTGGGCAGGGTCGAGCAACGGTCGCATCAACGGAAGCGTGAAGTTCAGCCCCGACGGCGGTTCGCTGGTCGGCCAGCTGTCGAACAACACCGGCCAAACGCTGACGAACGTGGTGATGGTCTTCCGCCGCCCCGGCGTCCCGAGCCAGAGCATGGCGCTCGATCAGGTGCTGGCCCTGCGGGAATGGAAAAACGGGCTCACGCTCGACCTGGCGAAGGAGTGGGCGAACGCCGAGTCGCGGCCGATCCAACTGAGCAGCGGAAACGGCGGCATCCAACTGTTCGGCCTCGACAAACCGCGGCGCGGCTCCTGGCAATGGGCCGTCAACTGGCTGTACGAAGACTTTCGGCACTCTTCCATGGGCATGAACACCGGCGTCCCGATGGACGACAGCGGCAGCGGCTACGGGCGCTCATTCGTGCTGGCCAGCCTGTTCGACCGGTGCTGGCCACTGGCCAACCCGGGCAATGAGCATGTCCGGGTCGACATCAAGCGATTCGGCGTCCGCCAGTGGGATTGTTCCGGCGCGGTGGCGGCGGGCGCGCTGGTGGTGTTGGGGCAGGCCGATTCGCCAATCCCCCTGCCGCTGACCATCGACGGCGACCCGCCGGTTGGCGGCGGCCACACGTTTTTCCAAGGCATCATTCCGATCGATCAAACCGGCTTCAACACGCCGGACAAGGCAGCTGACGAGCGATAAACGCGGGGATTCAGCAGAAGGGCAAACGGGCATGGCGGCTGTCATCAAGACCGTGAACTTAACCAAGCGCTACGGCAACCTCGTGGCGCTGGCGAACCTGAACCTCGAAATCCAGGAAGGCGACTGCTTCGGATTCATTGGCCCGAATGGCGCCGGCAAGACGACCACGATCAAGATCCTGGCCACCCTGCTGCAGCCCACCTGGGGCGAGGCCCGCGTGTGCGACCTGGTCGTCGGCTTCCAGAGCCGCCAGATCCGCCCGCTCATCGGTTACGTGCCCGACTATTTCGGCGCTTACGAGGACATGCTCGTGCAGGAATTCCTCGAATTCTTCGCCGCCGCCTACAACATCAACGGGGCCGAGCGCACGAAAGTCGTTGGCGACGTGTTGGAGCTGACCGACTTGGCCTACAAGCGCGACGCCCCGGTCGACGGCCTCAGCCGCGGGATGAAACAGCGGCTGAGCATCGCCCGCACGCTGCTGCACGATCCCAAAGTCCTCTTCCTCGACGAGCCGGCCGGCAACCTTGATCCGCGGGCGCGCATTGAATTGCGCGAACTGCTCAAAACGCTGCGCAACATGGGCAAAACCATCCTGATCAGCAGCCACATCCTGCCCGAATTGCAGGACATGTGTAACACCGTCGGCATCATCGAGCGCGGCGAGTTGATCTACAGCGGCCCGTGGACGGAACTGATCAAAAAGGTGCGCACCGGCACCACCGTGCAGGTCGCCGTCGCCAGCCACCAGGAACAGGCCGCCGCCCTCTTATCGCAGGAAGAAAACGTCGAAAACGTCACACCGAACCCCGCCGGCTACGCCGAGGTGGCCCTCAAGCAAGGCGTGACCGACTACACCTTCATCCCCGCCAAGCTCTGCTCGGCCGGCTACCGGCTGACGATGCTGAAGGAAGAGGAAGTGAACCTCGAGACGGCGTTCATGCGGCTGACGAAAGGGATCGTGCAATGATCGACGTGCACCTCGACACCGACATCGGCGACGACATCGACGATGTTTTTTGCCTCGCCCTGCTGCTGCAGTGCCCGGAGCTGGCTTTAAGCGGTGTTACCACTGCCTGGGGCCGGACCGGCGAGCGCTGCGATATTGTCGCCGACTTGTGCAGCCAGGTCGCCCTCGCTCCGCCGATCGCCGGCGGGTTCGCCGTCCCCATGGCCAGCCGGCGATTCCACGACGACTTGCTGTTGCGGCTGATCTATCCGTTCGACGGGCCGAGCAAATTTCGCACCGATGCCGTCGAAGCGCTCCGCCTGATCACGGCCGTGCCCGAAGATGGCGTTATCCTCACGATCGGCGCGATGACCAACGCCGCCGCCGCGATGCTCGCACGTGACAAACGGGAACCGTTTCCCCGCATCATCGCGATGGCCGGCGAATTTCAGCGGTACGGGCATATCGAATTCAACATCCGGTGCGATCCCGAAGCCGCCCATGTGTGCTTCAGCCGGGGCACGCCGATAGACGTCATTCCGTGGAGTATCGGGCCGGCCACCAAGCTATTGCCCAGCGATATCGACCGAATCCGGGCCAGCGATACGCCCCTGTGCCGGCGCGTCTTCCATTATTTGCAATCATTTTGGAAGCACGTGCCGAACAAGACCAACATGTACGACCCGATGACGGTCGTCGCCTTGCTGAAGCCGGAATTGTTCGACTGGAAGCGTGGCCACGTCGCCATCGAACTGCGTGGCGAGCACACCTATGGCCAGACCACCTTCCGTGAAGATCCGGGCGGCCCGCACCGCGTCGCATTCGGCGTCCAGGCCGAGGCGGCCAATGCGTTCCTGATCGACCGGCTCACTGGGACGGAAGCCAAACAATGATCAGCGTCCACCTCGACACCGACATCGGCGATGACATCGACGATGCCTTTTGCCTCGCCCTGCTGTTGCAGTGCCCGGAACTATCGATCCAGTCGATCACCACCGTGCTCAACGACACGGCCCACCGCGCCGACATGTGCCGCGACCTGTGCAGCGCCACCGGCAAGAACCCGCCCATCGCCGCTGGCAGCCGCGGCGTGCTGACGCGTCGGCCAGTGGAGTGGGCGATGAAGCGCAACCCGTATCACAGCGCGCTGCGCCGAACGGAGGCGAAATCGAACATGCCAGAAACGCTCGAGTTGCTCGCCGCCGTCCGCCGCAGCGCCGACGTGCTGCTGACCATCGGGCCGATGACGAACCTGGCGATGTCGTTGGTCGCCGATCCGGACGTCAGCCGTTTTCCCCGCTATATCGCGATGGCAGGCGAAGTTCGCACGCCGCACCACGGCGAATGGAACATCCGCGTCGACGTTGACGCCGCCGCCGTGGTGCTCGATAGCCCGATCAGCATCGATTTCATTCCCTGGCGTATCGGGATTGACACCAAATTGACCGACGCCGAGCAGGCCGAGCTCGATCGTGCAACGAATCCCGTCGCGAAGGTGCTCAACGCGTTTCGCCAGCAATTCAAGAAGACCGACAAGCGGCAGGAAATGTTTGACCCGATGACGATCGTCGCGCTGCTGCACGACGACTGGTTCACCTGGCAGCGTGGCACCGTGGCCGTCGAAACGCGCGGCGACCACACGTACGGCCTGACGCACATCCGCCCCCACGAAGACGGCCGGCATCGCGTGGCCGTCGGCGTCGACGCCCAGAAGGCTAAGCGGTGGATGCTTGATCGACTTTGCGCGGAGAAAACTTCGTGATGCTGGGCATAGGCAACTTCCTCTGGCGGCTGCTCCCGGCCAACCCCATCCTGCTCCGCGTCGTCGGCGTGGCGGGCAAGCGAAAGCGCGACCTGGTCACGCGCTGCGTTTACCTCGGCCTGCTGATCGCTCTGGTGCTGCTCGGCATCGGCAGCACCGGCGTCAAGCTCGACGAGCTGACGCAAACCAGCGGCCGGATGTTCATGCAGATGTCGTACCTGCAGCTGGGCCTGGTCGCCCTTCTCGCCCCGATCTTCACGGCCGGTGCGATCACGCAGGAAAAAGACAGCCAAACGTACGACATCCTGCTCTCCACCCCGCTGAGCAACGGGCAGATCGTGCTCGGATCGCTCGCGTCGCGGCTGTTTTTCATCATCGCCCTGCTGATCAGCGGCATCCCGATCTTTTCGATCAACAAGATCTTCGGCGGCGTGGCGATCGGCGACATCGTCGTCTCGTTCCTCATCGCGGCCGCGACGGCGTGCGTCACCGGCGCATTGGCCACCGCGATTGCGACTTTCAAAGTCGGAACGCGCCGCACGATCTTCAGCTTTTACATGCTGGTGGTGATCTACCTCGTCGGCGGATTCCTGCTCGACAAGCTCGATTACTTCCACCCGCTGCTGATCGATCCGAACACCGGGCTGCTGAGCGGCCAGCATTCGACGACCAGCTGGCTGGCAGGCATTCACCCGTTCCTGGCGCTGCAAACCCTCTTCGCCGGCAACCGTCCGCCGGACGCAACGGAACTACCACCGGCGCTGCGCATCTGGCCGCTGGAGTGGTATTTCACCGCGCCGTCGACGTTCTTCCCGGCGTTCATGATGGCGCTGAGCTGTATCCTGGTACTGCCGTCGATCATGCTGTTGCGGCGGATGGCGCAGCGCACCGTCGGCCAGGGGTTTTCGATCTGGCGTTTCCTCCCCTTCCGCAACGGCCGGTCCGGTCGCAAGCCGCGGACGGTGTGGAACAACCCCATCGCATGGCGCGAAGCCCGCACAAAGGTGTCGGCCGCCCGCGGATCGTTGCTGCGCTACGGCTTCATCCTGCTGGGCCTTGGCGGCGCGGTGGCGATTTTGGTGCTCTACGAATCGCCCACGACGCCGCCGGCGAACTACATCCAGGCCGGCAGCTACGACGCCAACAGCGGCACGCTCCACATCCTCGGCGAGAACCAGACGTACGGCGTCACCCCGGGCACGAGCGTCAAGCTGGACGATCACGAGGTGGCGACCGAACGCCTGTACGGCCACTATGCTGTGACGAGCATCGGCACAAAGACCGATCACGGCGTGAAGCAGTTGAAGAGCATCGACCTGGCCAGCATCACGGGCCAGATCAGCCGGGAACAGGCACAGCAATTCCTGCTCGGCCTGATTCTGGTCGAAACCAGCGTGATCATCCTGATCGTCACCAACGCCGCCGCCAGCACGGTCACGCGCGAACGCGAAGACGGCACGCTCGATCTGCTTCTGACCACGCCCATCACCAGCCGCTACTACCTCTGGGGCAAGATGGCCGGGCTGGTGAGCTATATGGTGCCGCTGACGATCGTCCCGGCGATCAGTGCCCTGCTCTTCGTCGCGGCCGACGCGTCGATCTGGGTCTTCGGCGGCGACGTCTATCTGCAATGGCTCGTCCTGCCCGAGGCCGTGCTGTTGCTGCCGCTGGTGCTGCTGACGATCACGGCGTTCGCCACGATCGTCGGTATGCAGATGTCGCTGCGCAACCGCACCACGGTGCGGGCCGTCATGAGCAGCCTCGGCATCGTCATCGGCCTGATGGCCGTCCTCGGCTGGTGCGGCATCACCGCCAGCACCAGCCGCATCGGCCAGATGGCCAGCGCCGTCCAATCCTTCAGCCCGCTCGGCGTCATCGCCACCCTCGTCTACCCCCAACGCTTCGGCGGGCAGGCGTGGGAAAGTGGCGATCTACAGGATATTTCCTCGGCCCGCGTGGTGATGCTCGTCTTCACCCTCGTCGCGATCGCCGCTTATTCGGGCGTTATCTGGACGATGTACACGTCGATGGTGAAGAACTTCGATATGACGATCCGTCGTCAGTCGCGGTGATTTCTCGTAGGGGCGACGCATGCGTCGCCCGTGGAACGAAATTACACCCAGCGGGCGAGGCATGCCTCGCCGCTGCCGACCGACGAGTTAGGCAGCTGCTGCGCCCGTTGTTGTCGTGCCCGTCGGAGTTCCGTTGGTCGCGCCTGCCCCCACGGTCTGCGTGATACTCAACACGTTCGACATCGACATCGATTGGCCGCTGTCCAGATTCAGCGAGAGCGAACCGTCGACCACCTTTACGCCGGTGACGATCCCCTTCATATCCGCGCCGTTGTCATCTTTACCGGTCACCGTCTTCCCGATCATCGAGCCCGCCGACGACAGGCTGTTCTGAAGCGTCAGCGTCTTCAGCGACGTTTGCAGATCGGTCGACGCCTGCAGTGAGCCGATCTGCGACATCTGGGCTAGCAGATCCGAGCTCTTGGTCGGCTCGGTCGGGTCCTGATTTTGCAATTGCGTGAGCATCATCTGGATAAAGTCGTTGGCCGTCAGGTTCTTCTTCGTGGAGGTCGAGCCCGTCGCGCCAGTCGACGTGCTGGAACCCAAAGCGTTGGCGAGTGCACCGGTAGTCATCACATGCTCCTAAGCGACTAAATCAAGGTCATCCAGATTGCCCGACACGCGCCGCCACATGCGTTGCAGCATCTCGCGGCGCTGCTGTTCGCGGCGTGAAGAATCGTCATACGCCGACTGCTGATCGCGGTGTTGCTGGTCGCCCTGCTGCCCGCTGTTCGAAGAGTGCTCGCTCGGGGCGGCCTGCTTCACCTGGATCTTGTCGACGGTCACGCCCGCAGATTCGAGGGTGTTTTTCAGATCGCTCAGGCTGTGGCTGAGCATGCGGGTGGCCTGCTCGTTTTCGGTCTGCATCGTGGCGGTCATCACACCATTGTCGATGCTGACCGAGACGTTCACCGTGCCGAGCGTCGGCGGATCGAGGCGGATCGTCATCGTGCCGCCGTTGGCACCGAGGTTGCCCTTCACGTTGGTGACGATCTTCTCGACGTTGTTCGTCGCGATCTCCCGCGGCGACAACGACTGCGTCTGCACCGCCGGCGTGGCCGGCGCCGCTTGCGCCTTCGCGTGGGCGTGCGATGCCGTTGCCGCCAGCGCCGACGGATCAACCACAGGCGCTTCAACGGCGGGCGATTTCGCAGCTGGCTTGGCGGGCGCCGCAGTATCGTCACCGGCGGCGGCATCCTCCGCGGCGTTCTTCAGCGACAACGTGCTGGAGCTCTTCCCATCAGGCTTGACGGGTTTTCCCGTCTCGATCCGCGGGGCAGGCTTGCCGCCGTCCGTATCAGATTTGGCGGCGTGAACGGTGGCCTTCGGGGCGGCGTCCGCAGCCACGGTGGCCTGCGCGGCCTTTTGCGAGGCGGCCGTGACGGCATCGATCGAGTCGTCCGCAGCAGCGCCGGATGGGTCTTTCGTGGTTGCCGTTGGATCGGCCTGCTGCTGCGCCTGGGCCGCCTGCGCCAGCGCTTCGGGCGATAACGTGGCGGTGTCGTCGGCGTCGGTATCGGCGTGCTTTTTCGCCTTCACCTCGCCGCCGTGCTCGGCCGCGTCGGTATCGGTGTCGGCGGAATGACCGTCCGCATCCGCCGTCGAAGACTTTGTTGAATCGGCAGCAGAATCCTTGGACGCGGCATCGGTCTGCTCGGTCGATTCCGTCTCCTCGGAGTCGTCCGCCGCCTTGGCGTCCTTCTTGTCCGACTTTTTCGAAGCGCCGACCTTCTTGCCGTCATCCTTCGGCTTCGCCGC